>Ga0209725_1000384_pt1 | contig 27326 bp, 27 predicted proteins | sample I18A1metaG_FD_184145 | JGI IMG/M metagenome (GOLD analysis project Ga0209725, IMG submission 184145) | Lake sediment bacterial and archeal communities from Gulf of Boni, Indonesia to study Microbial Dark Matter (Phase II) - ​I18A1 metaG... | ecosystem: Environmental > Aquatic > Freshwater > Lake...
CCTCAGCTTTCGTAAGGTACATGACAATACTGACCTTAGCTACGGTATCTTCGCTCTCTCGAACTTCTCCCTGCTCTTCGAGAGTGGCCTCGTAGCGTCCAATCCCATCTTCGCGCCGACCTGTGTCTCTTGATCTGAAGAGGGATCCAGCGATGACGACCGAACATTGTCGATCACCACAAGTCCTCTATCTGATCTGAACCTTGTAGCAATCGCCCATTCCACCTCACTAAGATCATTAACATTGATGTCCGAATCGACCACGACCACGTGCTTAAGAGATGGATGCGCACCAAAGGCAGCCAGGATCGCGTTCTTTCCGTCTCCCTCGGTTTGCTTCTCTATCGACAAGACAGCATGAAGCCACCCGCATCCTCCAGGCGTCAGAGACACTGCTTTGACACCAGGGATAGTCGTCCTTACAGAGTTCCAGATTCGAGCTTCGTACGGTAGACCCATGAGGAGCTTGTGTTCTGCTCCTGCTGGAAGAAGACCCTGAAAGACAAAGTCTCTCCTATGCATCATGCCTATGATCTCCACAACCGGCTGCCTCCGGACAATGTCATAGGTTCCCGTAAGATCAACGAATGGACCCTCTTCGACCTCTCTGTCCAGGAGTATCCTCCCCTCAAGGATCACCTCAGCGTCGGCCGGTGCACGGGCTGTGACACTCTTACATTGGATGAGTGGCAACCGTCCGTTCACCAAGGCGTTCGCAACGTCAAATTCACTCACGCCAAAAGGAGCAGGCGAAGAAGCGGCCACAAGTAGTGAAGAATGAAGCCCGAGAGAAATCGCCACATCGAGACTGCGCTTCCCATTGCGCTTTGCAGCCTCACAAAGTCTGTATAGATGCCTCGGAACTACTCGTATTGCCAGATGTCGGTCATCAAGGACCATCATCCTGTGAATGGAAACGTTCTCCATTGTCATGTCCTGTGACATCGTCGAGACGATGCCTGAAGTCAGATATGGCGCAGGATCTTTTTCGTAGTGAGTAAGGATTGGCAGTCTTGTAAGGTTCGGCTCGCTTCTCGTCTCACATACTGGGCCGTCACTTTTTACCTTGGGAGACAAGGGAGATTCTATTGCCCGGATGATCTTGTCATAGATCTTTTCCTCAGGGACTTCAAGGCCTGACGCCAAAATTCCCTTTTTCCCACAAGTGCCCGACACGACTCTGCTCGTAAAGCCATCCACGTTCTCGAAGAGCAAAGCTGGCCCACCGTCGAACTTCTTCATGATTCGGGCAATAGTGAAGACTACTTGAACGTGCTCAGATATTCTCTTGAGATCACCAAGTCTGTCAAGTCGATCGAGATTTTCTCTAAGATCCATTCTTGCTCATCAGACCTTGCGGGGGTTTCCGCGCACCAAATCCAGCATTTCACTTTGCCACATCTGGCATCTCGCATACAAAAAGTAAGCCCTCTAGGCCCAGCGTATCTCTGGTTTCTTCAGAAGCCCATACGCTAGGACTGCTGTTCCAACAACAGCTAGAACAACGCCTCCATACGCGACGGTTTGGTCCGTGTATGGCTCTCTGCTAATCTTCACATATTGGTAGCGTACACCTAGGGAGATGTTCTTTCTTGCGGTGGAGTAGTAGTTGTCGAAGACGAAGTGGTAGGTGTCGTTTCTGGGGGTGGTAAAGCTGAAATTGAAGCTTGGTTGTGCTTGTAGCATCTTGACCAGATACTGTACGCCGGGCTGTCTCTGCCTCCAACTCTCGAAATTAGTGCTGTCAAGCACGAAAAAGTTGATGCTGCTAGACTGACCCGTAGCCGCATCTGACACAGTGCTGTTACCCACGACTACTGTCGACGGCTCAAAGTGATATGGATATGACCAGTAAGAGTCATCTCTCACGTCCTGGCCAACGTGGAATGTGTCTGTGACCGTTCTTGGCACCTCCCTGAGATACGTCCGGCTCCCGTAGATCGAGGCAACGAAGCCCAACAGTATGAGGATCACTCCAGCTATCGTGGGCTTCGCCTGCAAGTCTCTCACCAATACGCCTTGTAGACCATTTCAGAAGCCTAAAATGTCTTTGCCTATTCTTGACGATCTCCATAGCCCGGCTAGCGACGACACATTGATAGTAGACTGAAAAAAGCATACTTCGTTGGAGAAGCAAGAGATAAGACGGCCGTTTCGCTAGCGGAAGCCCAAGTAGATTCACAGCAAGGCACACGGAGTCTCACATATCTCGGGGATATGAAGGCGCTTGCTCTGAGGGCCATCTTATTACTCTCTGAACCTTATGTGCCATGATGATAGTCAAGACTGAGACTCGCAAAGACGGTCGCCTTGATGCTATGGGGCCAAGATGGAAGTCAGATCGTTAACAGAGGCCATGATAAAGTTGCGAATGATCGCAGATCTGCACATTCATTCTAGGTTCAGCCGAGCGACGAGCGTGAACATGAACATTCGTGAGATTTCAGCCTACGCAGAACTGAAGGGCCTAGGGCTAGTCGGGACCGGAGACTTCACGCATCCTGAATGGAATCGCGAGTTGAAAGGAGAGTTGGCACAGATACACGATACGGGGATATTTCAACCCAGGAATTTCGAATCCAAAGTTCGGTTTGTCATAAGCGGCGAGGTCTGCACGACATTCCTTTCCGGGAACAAGTCAAGAAGGATTCATCACGTAATCATGACGCCGAGCTTCCAAGTGGCTGATCAGATTAGCGATAGACTCAGGCATTTTGGCGACCTCAGAGCAGACGGACGGCCCGTACTATCGATGAGCGCTTCGGAGCTTGTAGATGAAGTGTCATCGATCTCAAATGAGGTCTTCATCTTCCCAGCTCATGTCTGGACACCTTGGTTCAGTCTGTTCGGTGCGATCGGCGGTTTCGACTCCCTTGAGGAGTGTTATGAAGACCAGTCTGACAAGATTCACGCTGTCGAAACAGGACTGTCGTCTGATCCTCCGATGAACTGGCGATTTAGTGCACTCGACAATCTCGCAATAATATCAAACAGTGATTCTCACAGTGCTTGGCCATGGCGAATCGGAAGAGAAGCGACAATAGTGAACGTGCCGCACGCAACATATTCAGGACTAATATCTGCGATATCTTCGCGAGAATATTCGGGGATACAATTGACAATCGAGACGGACCCAGCTTATGGTAAGTATCACTGGACTGGCCACCGAAGTTGCGGAGTTTCGATGCCCGCTCAGGAAGCAAAGAAGCTCAATGGCATGTGTCCTAGATGTGGACTGAAGATGACGAAGGGAGTAGATCTGCGGGTCGAAGAGCTTGCGGATAGGCCTGCTGGATATCTGCCGAATCGAGGATGCACAACATTTGTGCATTTGTTACCTCTTCACGAAGTAATTGCTGCGTCAACTGGAGCAGGCGAGCCCTCAACTAGCTCAGTCTGGGAAAGATACAATGCTCTGGTTACGAAATTCGGGACGGAATTCAACGTAATGCTGAACGCACGGGAAGAGGAGATAGCCCAAGCGGGGGGACCTGAGATCGCAGATGTAGTCAAGAGAATGCGAAACCACATGCTGAGCGTCACTCCTGGATATGACGGAGTGTACGGCAGGATTGACCTTGGCAGTAAAAGACCTACCTCATCGGCCATCAGAACAGCTAGGAAGCTGCAGCTTGAAGACTACTTGTAGACCAGCTCTGCAAATATGGGTCGGACCGAACCCGCTCAGCCTTCCAATTGAAGAACTATGGGCTCATCTGCCTTCGGCGGAGCCTGAGGCACAGGTCGCTCAACAGTTTCTGTCAGGGGTTTCTCTATTCTTTCTATGACAGTCGCTATGTCCTTCTTTTCTTCAATCAAAGGGTTCAGGTTTGGCTCTATCGCATCACATGCAATTGTCAGGGCCTTGTCATCAACTATGCCCGCTTTGTACTCCATCTTCACGTTGACGAGGAACCTTATCAGCTCGTCAACTTGGCGATCAATTTCGCTCATCCTTTTTCTCAGGTTCTCACCTAGGTCTTGCTTTCTGCGTCGAAGTTCAGCCATTGTGGTTCCTTGTTTTCTTCGGAGTTCTTCGTAGATGTTTGTGGGGATCTGCCTATCCTTCAACAGTTCGCCAAGTGCTTGGATTCTTCTAGCCACCCGATCGACTTCCTTCTGGATTAGCTCGGATGAAACCTTCCAATCTGGGATCAAGACAACTGAATCTCTGTCAATCACTATATGTTCGCAGGAGTACTGTCCCAAGTTTCCGCTGCCGTGCTCTACTTGAAGGGCCTTAAGTTCGCCAAAATCGTCAATGCAAAGGCCTATGATCCGGCCAATCTTTCTACCGTAAGTATCCTTGAGGTCCTTGCCGAGAAAGTTATTCAGTTCTTCTTCAGAGACATATGACAAATATTTTCCACCTCCTATACATTTATTGAGTTCTCAAAGCGGTCGGAAGCTTGGCTCTGCGGCGGGAGCAGTCGGCAATTGCGGGAATCTCTCCTTGACTTGCTGCTCCGCGTAAGCCGCGGCCTCCTCCAGGATCTTCTTTGCCTCCCCTGTAGGTTGATCTCCTGCTGTGGCTTCACCAGTTGTTTCTCCGATCTCAAGGACCATCAACGAGAGCGATTCGTCTATCTCAGCAAGCTTAAGCGAAACTTCTGGCAGGACATCTTTCAGGCCCTCTCGGACTGTCGCTACGACTCTCTTTACGGGCCCCATGCTGTGAGCTATGTCCCCGAACTCTCTGACTGCCTCCAGCCTTAGGACGACTCTCTCCAGGGCGAATTGGCTGTTCAGGGAAACCTTTGCGATCTTACGAATCTGGGCGCATTCCTCAGCGTAAATCTTGGCTCTGGTTAGGTCGCTGTTCTTCGCAGCTGCCACACACTTATCGTAAAGGGACTTGTCACGAGCCTGCAGTTCCGCCTCTGTTCTCTCCAGCCTGTGCAGTTGCACGCGAAGCTTGTGCAAGGTTTCTACAATGCGTGTTCTCATTGGTGTCGGCGATATGAACTCTCGCAGCCTGCTCTTCACAGATCTGCGTTCTCGAAACATGCCAAAACCTCCTACAATCGGCATTTCATGATGAACCTAGGTCTCATGATCGGTATCTCACGGCTCGTAATCCGAGCCAAACCCAGACTGTTGGTAGCCATCAAGATCGTTCCCTTGTGAAGATAGTGAATTCCTCTGAGGAGGGGGGTCAGTATGTTGACTGCCGCAGCGTCGAGGCCGCCTGTCGGCTCGTCCATCAGGAGCAGTCTCGGCTCTGTAACGAGAGCTCGGGCGATGGCTACTTTGCGGCGCTCTCCTACGCTTAATGTCTGGGGATGGGAAGAGGCCTTTCGCGATAGCCCAAAGAAATCGAGAATTTCCTGAGTTTTACGTCTGCGTTCTGGCTGGTCTGCCTGTTGAATCACGAGCGGGAGTTCAACATTTTGGAAAACACTGAGGTTGACTAGGAGCTGGGATCCCTGAAAGACCATGCCCATGCTTCGGCCTCTGAATTCGGTAAGGCTATCATCGTTCATCGCCGTAACGTCCTTCCCAAGCACCGTGACCGTTCCTCCACTAGGCTTTTCCAAGCCGGCTACTATGTTGACGAAAGTGGTCTTGCCGACTCCGGTGGGACCGGTGATTGCCGCGAATTCTCCTTCTGCGATTTCGGTGCACAGTCCGTTGAATAGCGAGACCGTTCCAGACTCCGTGTCGAATACCTTCGTCAGTCCGTCGACCTTCACAATCGGTTGACCATCATTCATTGGCGCAAGACCTCTCCAAGCCTCAGATCCGACAGCTTGCTTGTGGCAACAGCGGCCCCACCGAAAGACGAAAAGAGAGAGGCCGCAACGGCAAAGCCAACTGTCTCGGTTGAGAGAAGAGAACATTCAGCTGCTAGCAATGCGATGGAGTAGCCGATGGCAACGCCAACTAAGCATCCAAAAATAGCAATATGGGCCGCCCGCAGTAGGAAGGCATGCAGCAAAGTCGACTGCTTTGCGCCTAGAGCCCTCAGTATGGCCACTTCTCGTCTCTTCGAAGACATTTGAATTGAAGATGTGAACATTGCGACTAGGAAAACGCCAAGAAACAGGCCGCCTACTGACAGAGCTAGTGAAAACCAACTTATCAAGAGGCTTGACCCGAGAATCACTGTAGCTGCCGTCGAAACAACAATCTCAACGGCTGTAAGAGCTTCTAACTTGGTGAAGGACGTGAACAGATATCGGCTTGCATTCATGTTTTGATTCTACCTCCAGCCCGTGGAGTTTCTTCTTTCATCGGCCTCTTGGGCAAGCATCCTAAGGAACTCCGACATCTGTCCATACTCGTAGCTCTTGACGACCGATGCCGTATACTCTATCTTGACGTCGAGATCCCTCATCCTTGAGATGATCATCTCGACATCCGATTTGTTCTTGCCGACGAAGAAGACGAGAGTTTCCGGCGCCCCAAGAAAACTGGTAACCCTCACGGCCTGAGGAATCGTGGCGATCTGCTTCAGTACCTTCTCTCGCTCAGAATGGTTCTCGATCGATCCGGCAATGTAGACTTGCTCCCCTAGGCCGAGTTTTTCAAAATCGAGTTCGACTACATATCCCTTGATGATGCCCACTTGTCTCAGCTTGTTGACCCTGTATGCAACTACATTCGGGTGCAGACCCAGCTTTCTTCCAATCTCCACGAACGTCGCCCTCGCGTTGATGCTAAGCTCTGCAAGTATTCTCAGATCAGTCGCGTCCAAACTTGACACCTATGGCACCCTCTAACTAGCCAAGAAGATCTGTGACCATCTCTGAAACCTAGCGAGGCTTTCGTCTGAAACGGTCCTTCCACGTGACGACACAGCCTCCAAGAAATCACTTCCAGATATCTCTCGAGGCCTTGCTGTTGAATCGACATCGCCGCGCGTCTCGAAAAATTCCCTGACGACCTTCATCTGGACTGTTTGAAATATGTCTCTAATGTCGCTGCCCGTTCGTCCCTCCGTCAGACGTGCTAGCTCGAAGAAATCCACATCGCTGGCGACTCTCAGGTTTCGGGAGAATATTCGAAACATCTCAAGTCTTGAATCGAGGTCTGGAAGAGGAACGATGATTCTCTTCTGAAACCTTCTCAAGAAAGCCTCATCCAATGCCCATGGCTTGTTGGTTGCCCCGATTACGTACACGGATGACTGTTTCTTCTTATCCATGATTCCATCCATTTCCTTCAGGAATTGGTTCCGGGCTCTGACCTCTCCCCCTACTTCGTGGCCTCTGATTCCCATTACGGAGTCCAATTCGTCAATGAATATGATGACAGGTCGTCCTCCGCTGGTGGCTCCTCGAGCGTCTTGGAAAAGCCGGGCAACATTCTTTTCGGATTCGCCAAGCCATTTCGACACAATCGATGGCGAGTCAATACAGTAGAACGTGGCGTCGATCTCTGTAGCTATTGCGGCAGCAAGCAGCGTTTTTCCACATCCCGGCGGGCCATAGAAGAGGATTCCTCTTGGCCACCCGAGAGGGAAAAGGTCTGGCCTTCTTGATGGGTAGATAATTGATTCCTCGATTGCTCTTTTGGCTTCTCGTAGATTCGCAATGTCCTCCCACCTTACGTCGGGCCTCTCAATCATTGGAGCCCGTTCAACTTTTTGTTCAGTCTGCTGGGTCGGACCTGATACGACGTAGCTGTCACCTCGTTGTAGCTCATTAATCCTTGAACCATAGAGCTGTGCCTTTTCAGAGTAAACCTTGTTCTGCGGCGTTCCTGGGTACAGTTCGCACAGCTTGAGAAGAATCTCGACGGCTCTTTGATACTTGGCGACGGCCATCCCCTTTGAACCTTGCCTGTCCAAAGCTATCGCCTCTGTCACGTTCTTCGCAGCGAATCTCTCCAGGTCCTCATAGGCCATGTGTCATACCTTGCCCTTTCGTCATCGTCACCGAACGACGATCCTTCGTTGTCTGTGGAGTTCCTCCACTGCCTTCACTACGTTGTCTCTCTGCACGCCCAAGATCTTGGCGCACTCTGTAAGGTTCAGCCTTCCGCTCTCTGCAACGTGATCTCTAATATAGTCGAAAACGCGGGAGGGCATTTCGTCGATTTCAGGATCCGGGAGTTCTGTCACCCCCTCTGCCTCCAGCATCGGCTCTTGCTTCTGTTCGACTAGTGGGATTTCTGGAAATTGTTCTCTTATCTGCTGCTCGGCGAAGCGGCTGGATTCCTCGAAGATTTTCTTTGCCTCATCGTCCTGTAAGGCCATTTCATTATCCTTCAGTTGCAACATTCCAGTTTCCCTGACGGTATCGTCAAGCATAGAGTGGACAACTCCGAGTTCGCTTGCGACTTCTGGGATAACACCTTCTATTTTCCCTCTTGTCTCCCTTACCACGCTGACCACAGGCAGCATGTGAACCATGATGTCTCCTAGCTGCTCTACTGTTTCAAGACGGATTATGGCTCTCTCTAAGGCGATCTCGCTTCCAAGTACTATCTTCGCCATCTTTCTGACCTCGGCGCACTCCGTGGCATATAGCTGCGCTCGAGGCAGATCCTTGGAAAGCTGGGCGGCAACGCACCTCTGAAACATGTCGTGGCCCTTATGTTGAAGTCGAAGGAGAGTCTCCTGCAACTTCTGATACTGGACAGTCAGTCTGTGCCTTGCATACAAGATCCTCTCTCTCAGAGGTTTCCTTTTCCCTCGAATTCGCTCGACGAAAGACGAGATGGCGCTCTACCTCTCAGAGGTTCTGCGCGTCAGGAATTCTGGAGGTAAGAGACCTGATCTTGCCCGTCACGGTCTCCTGAAGAAGAATCTCAGCTGTTGGGGTCCGCTGAAGCTGGTCTTCAGGGCGCGAAGCTCCGAGGGCAGTGGCTTGTCTTAGCATCTCTTCCACGTCTCGTTTCGTGGAGAAGGTTCGGTTGAGGCCATTCTCAATGCAGTCCGTCGCGATCTTGTACGCCTGTGCGTCGATCTCTCCTGCTGCCAGCTGCATCTTGTTGTTTGCAAGAAAAGTTTCAAGTTCTCTGATCTGCTGATCAAGCCTCGCTCCAACTGACGCAAGCTTCCTTGTCAAAGCTTCTCTTCTTGAGCCGAGATCGCTCAGATTGAGGTCCTGACTTCTGCGAAAGTCCTCATATATTTCGGGCTGAATATCGCCCTGCCGATGTAGATCCGATAGGGCTCTCGTCCGTCTCAGGGCAAGGTCGAATTCTGTCTTCAGGCTCTCGGCCTCTATTTTCCACTCCTCTAGAAGGGTGACGGTCTTCTCGCCTATGATTATCCGAGAGGGAGGGCAGTTCAGAAACTGTCCGTTCCCAAGCTCGACTTCTATGGATGTAACTGCGTTCTTCGCGTCGGTCGATATCCCGACAATTCTACCGATGGTTGCTCCATAATGATCTGAAATTTGCCTTCCCAAGAAGTTCTTGGCCACGTCCATGCAAAGGTTCATGTGCTGGCTGGCCTCGGCTCCGGCATCCTAATCGTCGACAGAGGGCTGTTGTGGACGTTCTTGGCCCACCTCGGCCGGGACTGGAGAGGGCAATTCAGGGAACTTCTCTTTCATTCTCTGCTCGGCTATTGCGCCAGCCTCTGACAATATCCTCTGCGCTTCCTGACTAGTGGCCTCAGGCTTGTACGACGTGCCTGTGGCCTCTCCTGCTTCCATAACGATGTCATTCAAAGTTTCTCCCACCAATCCAAGTTCATATGATACCTCTGGCATGACTCCAGAGATTTGCGTTCTTAGAGAGCGGATGACATCAGCAACTGGAGCCATATGGAAGGCTATGTCTCCGAATTCCTGGACCGCCTCCAGCCGGAAGGCCGCACGTTCTATTGCAAGCTGACAGTGGAGTGTGACTTTCGCGATCTTTCGTATCTCAGCACATTCTTCTGCATACATTGATGCCCTTGCAGTGTCTTTCGTGACCTGCGCGTCTACACATTTCTTGAACAGCTCCTTGTCTCTTTGCTGCATCTTCAGGCTGGCGAGCTCAAGCTTGTTCTGCTGGGCCTTAAGCCGAAATACCGCGGCGCTTATCCTGTCGCGCATAGACTTGTCTGATGATCGGATCCTGCTCTCAATACGTGCAAGCAAAGGGCCTCTATCGTTTCTATCCCAATTCCTAATCATGAACTCTAGCTCCATGAGTTTCGCTCTTGTGCATAGCACAAGTTTCGTTGTGGACGTACCATCGGGCTTGCAGAGCCTTTCAAAGTTAGTAAAAGAAATATGTTAAAAACAAGATTTGGCTCAGATGCAGTTTCTCACATTCCGTTCGGACGCAGCAGATGGTTCTGAGTGTGCGTGGGGTAACAGTCCATCATGTAGGAATGACCGAGCGCTGGGGTTCTGCTGGAGCTTAAATAGATGTGTACGACAGTCATGCCCACGCAGAGCCTCTTGGACCCTAAAGCCACAACGGGCATACCATCCACCGAACTCATGCGTTCGCCCAACTATGGTAAGGCTTAAGACGAGAATCTGCCATTAGACAGGGGGCTTCGGAAAGACATTCGGACGCTCTGGAACACGGAGGTGAACATGGAATGAGCGAAAACACAATGCCTTCGTCGCAGACGGAAAGGCCAGCAAGACCAAGAGAACCGATTCCTCCTGATACGATATTTGTCGGAAAGAAGCCTGTAATGAGCTATGCCACTGCTGTCATGATGCACTTCCAAACAGGAGCCAAGGAGCTTACTGTTAAAGCAAGAGGACGAGCCATAAGCAGGGCAGTAGATGTGGTTGAGGTCGTTTCTCGAAGGTTCTTCGCGGGCAAGCTAAACGTCAAAGACATAACGATAGGAACAGAATCCGTCGGCGAAGGCGACGACATAAGAAACGTGTCAACAATAGAGATCAAGGTGGAAAAGCTAGAATAGGCAAAACTGTGAGCCTACGGCTTTCTTTGGCTCCCACTTTTTGTGGAAGTTTGTTGGTTCGAACAGAAGAATGATTGAGGGGTAGGTCTATCCTTGGCATGTTCATTGCCACTGGAGGAATTTCTTGTGTTGCACTATCAGTGTACGACTTCAGCAAGTTCTTCTTCAGCAGAGGTGGGCTCGGTGGGAGAAGATACTGGGAGTAATACCGTAGTAGGCTGTCTATGTGGCGACGCCATTCTTGCTAGGAATCTTGCTGGTAATCGACGGGAGAATAATCCTTGGGACAAGGAGAAAATGGACGCTGTATCTCCATCTCATTTCAAACCTCATGTGGCTATATGGCATCAGACTCTTGTATGATCTCATGCTGCACCCGATAACGGGCGCCAAACTTTACTGACAAGTGTTCTATCTCGTCATTGTGTCTCTGACCGTATTTCTCACAGGCATTGGCATTGATAGCGTGCGGCGCTCAACGACAGAGAAGCTTACATGGAGTACCATATTTGCCGTCAGTTGATTGAGCCCAAAGATCGGTTTAGGTCATCTATCATTTTTAAAAGGCCTTTCAGCCTATTGTGAAGGCCGGTGGTCAAATGGATCGTGTCCCGACCGGCGTGGCCGGCCTCGATGAACTCCTCGGAGGAGGCATTCCGAGGGGTAGGTCCGTGCTGGTTGTGGGTAGCCCGGGCTCTGGAAAGACAACTCTGGCAATGCAGTTCCTCCACATCGGGGCAAAGACGCAGGAGAGAGGCCTGTACGTCACGATGGACGAATCTCCCAGCCAAATCAAGGAGAATCTTTCAGGCTTTCGATGGGATCTTGACATGCTAGAGCGAGAAGGAAAGCTGTTCTTCATAGACGCAACACCAATCCGGCGTGTTCGTACGAAAGCTGTTGAGTACGCTGAATCGACTGAGTTGCCGAGTACATCCATGATCTTCCCTGAACTAACCTTGAGAGATCTCATTCGAACGATCAACAGAGTAGTTGACGAAGAGAAGATCCAGAGAATAGTTATAGATCCAGTTACATCAATAATGCTGAGATACGATAAGCCATCGAGAAGAAGAAGAGCGAGTCTGGTGCTTTTTGACGCATTGACCGCGACCGGGTGCACTTCTTTGGTCACAACAGAGCTCAGAACGGCAATGCTCGACAGGGCCTTTCAGCTTGAGGAGTTCCTGTCTCAGGGAGTCATACTCCTTCACACGAAGCTTCATGAAGGCAACTATGTCAGGGCGATCCAAGTCGAGAAGATGAGAGGAATTCCTCATGACATGCAGCTGAGGCCTTATCAGATTACGCCTGAAGGAATCGAGGTCTTTCCAAAGGACAGCGTCTTTCGTTAGAGCCACGTTTTCCTCAAATGTGTTCACTTGTAGCGATAGAATACGATGCCCTCGGGCGGTTCGACCGAGAACTCTACCCATCTCTCGGAGTGCTTTCTGCCACGGATCTTCTTGACCCTCAGTCTTCTGGCAGAGACTCCCCGACTCTCGATCTTCTCCAACTCAATGATGCAGTCCGACAATCCCTCTAGCTTCGATAGTGTTTCCTTCTCGATTCCGGTTCCAACTGAAAAGTACAGGCTTCCGCCCTGTCCCTTGATTCTGGCTCCTACAGAGTGCACAAACGTTAGGATCGCATCCGGCTTGAGCACGGTAAAAAGTGGGCCAAGAGAATCTAGGAAGAACGTTGTCCCTTGCCCGAGCGCACTCACTGCACTGGAAATCTGCATCCCTAGGCCGGTGAGGTCTCCCAAAACTTGAACGCTATATTTCTCAGAGCTGACTCTTCCTGCTGTTCCAGAATAGCAGTCGATGAATGCGAGTTGCTTTCCCTCAAATGTGGAGACATCCAAGCCAAGCTGCTTCATGTCTTCAACTAACTTTTGCGGAAAGTCGCTGTTGGTAACAAACACACAGGCTTTTCCAATACTCAGTTGATCATACATCAGCTTTTGCATGAGAACTGTCTTGCCCGATCCTGGGTTGCCTATGAGCATCACAGCTGCGGCCGCTGGCATTCCCCCTCCAAGCAGATCGTTCAAGAACTTGAATGGAACTCGTTGAGATTTTCGTCGATGCCTAGAATAAACTAGGGCAAATCCAGCTATTACACCAACAGTAGCCACCATTGTGTATCGGAACCAGAACGGAAATACTTCCATTGTCACGGCATACACTGCTGACTCAGATACGATGGCGGTATCCCTAACAAGTCGAAACGAATCGTAGGTGAAGGAAAGCTCATAGCCTGCCTTGGGAATTTGTGAGAAGACCAGTAGCCCATCTGGTCCGGTTCGGCTCGACGCCATGGGCTTTCCGTCTGCCATCAGATCAACCTTGACGTCTGAAAGAGGTATTCCGAATAGATCTCGAACCACCACAGTCAGATCATGCACTTCGCACTTGAGAATGATGTGCATGTCTGCAGTGACACGGACGCCTCTTGTACTATTCACCACGCCTCCTTTCCAATAGACACGTATGTCATATGGGGCGACTGTGTCAGTTGAGGGGAGTATTGCTGTTAGGTTACCAAGAGCATCTGCGTTTCCGCTCCAGATTCTCCTTTCGTTCCAGGTGACGGTAACGTTTGCGCCTTTCATTTCTCTGTTTGACATGTCTCTGATGGTCATGTTCACTGCGTGGTAGTACCTCTCAACGAAAGAAATTGTCAGACGACTTGGAGTACTGCTGTGATCCCAATAGAGAAACACATCGACTTTCGCATCTCTCGCCGTAACGTGCAAGGCAAGAGTTGACTCGCTGCCGATAGCTCTCTTGATTGGTCCAACAGCGAAGACATAGGGTTGATCCTTCAGGGTAGGTTCTACGAGCACCGGAGCCTCGATGCCAGCAACGTGAAATACCTTCTTATCCTCTGTGATCTCCACTAGGGTCGCGTTGACTGTGACGATCGCAGAGCTGGACGATCTGAGCCAAAGCATGAACGTGACCGTTCCATCTATCCTCAGGATCTGTCCCATAGGCGGATGAAGAGTGAAGGCAACAATCTCCGTCAATGATGATGATCTTTGGATCCCATAGGGAGGATCGGTGCTAAGTAACCTTCCCCAAAGCAACTCTCCTACTGGTCCTGTATGGAGATAGAAAACAGTGGGTTCTACAGACGCAGGTTGAGAGAATACATACCTAGAGAACAGCGTCGAATAGAGAACACATGCCACGGCCAAGCACAGCAGAGGTCTCGGTCTAACCCTAAGTATCATTGGGTGCGCCAACACACTCAATCGAGTGCATAGATCGCTTCTTCGAGTTTACAATCCCATGGCCACCTGCATATTCAGACTTTGACTTGTTCTGCAGCAACTCCTCCGTCTTTACGACTACCAACAAGAACGCAATAGTCCAAACCATGAACATTATTTCCCCGGCGGACTCATGGAACGCCTTCGCGTAGCTCACCCCCTCAGTCGCCACATAGTAGCAGATAAAATAGATCCGAAATACGTTGATCGAAAACGTTCCGATGGCTCCCACGAGAGAATAGAGCGCCTTTCTAGGTCGTGAGGCTTCAATCTTGGCGACAAGGACTGTAATGATCATGAAGAAGATTATCATGCTGTGAACGCCGACACACGGCCAGAAGAACTCCACCGCGCCCTTGAACCATTGTATCCCCTCTCTTGTCATGAAGATGTACAGCCTCGACGTTTCCGGTTGCCAGATTGTCTTGATTCCAGAAAATCCCAAGAGAGACGCAACAATAGGCACGATCACATGGACAATCGCTTGGAGAGGACCAAGCGACGCATAGGGAAAAGCAGCATCGAGGAAGAATATGATCGCCATACCGAGCAGATAAGCTATCGGCGTTACCATTCTAACGAGGTTGGACAATCCGTAAGCTGAGAAGAACACGACGAAGACATATGACGCGAAGACCAGATGCTCCCACATTGAGACCCAACTGAACATTCTGGGCATTTCAGGCAGTCCGAGCCCTATTCCAGCATTCGCAATGGTGTCATTCAGACCGACAAAGAAGACGGCAGAATAATATAGCCCAAGGAAGAGAGCTGCTGATAACCATACTGTTAGCACTCTACAGTTCGGTCTTCCCTGGAACTCCCCTCTCCCGTCGTACCACTCCAATAGTACAAAGAACGCAGCGAACAGCAGGCCGCTACGTCCCTCGTTCCATCCCGACATAAAGCTTGCGGGATCAGCCGCCCACAGAGCTGCAACAGGAATCAAACTCATGAGAAGAAACTCAAAACCATTTGGTAAGGCCATCTTTCCCTTCGAAAAGAGGCTGCCAAGGTTGCGACGGGCCAAGTGAAATCGTGACATCCTTTCTCGCACTCTAGGACAATGACGCCCCTTCTTGAGTTGCGATGTTATCGTCGCCTGAAAGTTGCGGGCCGTCAGAGGCAGAGTTTCTCGGCACGGCTGTATCAGCGGGCTCAGCGCGTCTGCCGTCCCAGCTCCTCTCGCTCCTTCTCCCTTTCTATTCTTCTAATATAGTCTATGGTGAAGCATGAGAGAGCAAATATCAGAACGACAAGCTTACCGGAGAAGACAACATTTATTGGATAAGGATTGTTTGGCCAAGGATTGACAATGATGTCTGGGTTCTGCAGGCCTTGAACTGCCAGAGCTGCAGACCAGAGTACAATGTGGTAGACTATCTCAAATCCGCTTCCCATGGCAAACAACCAGGCAGCCACATACAGCAAGCTTCTAGCTCGAGGGGGCATTGTCGCGAATCGCTTCCTTGTTGGCGTGGAGTTAAGGCCAAAGGCATAGGAAAGGAAGAACAGAAAAGTGAACAATGTCATGGGTTTCATATAGATCCCTGGAAGCACGTAGACCTCCACCGACACAAGCGCGTCCCCCATGACGTATGGAGGAGTAGCCTTCAGGGTGTTGGCCAAGAGCACGGCGATCGCACCCACTCCGGATAGCCATGAGAGGGCGGTCATTAGATATCGTTCCGAGATGACTGCTCTGAACATGCGTACCGTTCCTCGTTGCGGTATGCCCAACTCATGCCCGTCGTCATGGCCTTGGTCTTTCATGAATGTCCACTCAGCTGAGACTTCATTGCCAACGCGATATTAATGCTTGATGGAGATATGGACCATCATGACAAGCTGTTATCATATGATCCTCTTATTTGACGCGAATCTCAAGGAAGAAGCCTGCGAAATTCCCCTGATAGACTTTTGTTGCCCCGACTAAGAGAATCAACGCAACCTCTGAAGGCGGCTTCCAACCTGCGTCCGAGTAATACTTTCCTATTTGGACCTCCCGATGCGACCACTGGTTCAGAGGCGTGCTGATTGTCACTATGCGATGATGTTTGATCTCATAGACTTGATCAGGCTGATCCGAGAAAACAATCCATAACAGGTTTGTTCCGTCGTTGATCTCCACTCCAAAGACGTTCATTGGGTGTCCTGACTCGGGGTAGCGTCCGTGGCGAAAGGTGGGGTATACCCACATATCTAGGCTTCCTTCGAACAGCTTCCTTGTGGCTCTTTCGCGAAGGTTTTGCCTTACGTGAACGGTAGCCCAATAGTATTCGTCATTCGCGCCGTCTTGGAACACATGCATTCCAAGACAAGTTCTCTCGTCCACTGTGTCGTGCCTTACAAGGCCGCGATCATAGGGTCCGAGCAATAGCGAAAGCTCCCACATGAAAGGCTTCTCGAATTTCCAGGCCGGGTCCAGCGTCCAATACTTGAATCTGGGATTCACTATCGCCGGAGCCTCTGGTGTGGTTCCGTAAAGCTGCGCGAATAGGAGAGAGATGACGCTCAGAGAGACAATTATTGAGCATGGGGCAAAGAACCTTCTCACAGCCTTGATCATTCCAGACCTCTCCTTCCGAATGAGAGCAAGAGCAATCCAGAAATCATTACTGGTATCCAATACATGAAATGGTTCTGTAGGGCCCTGTGAGAAAACCACATCGTCACCGCGGGAAAGATCCAGATCGCATGCTTCAACATATCAAAGTACACGAAGTAGTTCGCAACAAGCATCACGAAGACCGTGATAGTGGTCGCCAGATAGAACATTGGAGGAAGAGAGGCAATTCCCGCCTGAGTCAACATCGACAAACCCTGACTCAGAAGTATCAATTCGCCTGAAGCTGGTGTCAAGACGCCAGTGAACCATGCGCTCGGATCCTTGATGATGAAGAGAAGGTTCGGTAAGACGAAGCTGACCGCCGCGGCCCCTGCGAACTTCAGTGCATTGGACAGTTTCACAATCAAGCTTCCCTCTTTGAGGTTGAGCATCCATACCAAGCAGAATGGAGCGACAATCCAAGGTTCCTGCTTCATGGCGCATGCGATTCCGTAGAAGACACCACTTCGAAACGGGTCATTCATATTCAGAGCTGTCCACACCATGGGGAGCACCCACAGGAAGTCCGTGACAGATCCGGCGTTGAAGTCAATCGCGAGGTCTGCGCTGACGAAAATAGGTAACAGCAATATGGGTTTCAGTTCTTCTGGTGACTTTATGTAGAGAGTCGCCACTGTTGCCAACTCGAACAGAAAGAGAACCCACCTCATATCTGGCAACCCAAGTGCAACAAATGGAACGAAGACAATGAAGTGAAGCGATGGATAAGCAAGGTTTGTGGATATGTCCCCTAAAGGAGTCAGAGTTATGTAAAGTGGATCAACCTTGAACTTGGACAAAGCACCTTGGAGATCAAGTGGATAGGGGTTCAATCCCTTTTCGGCAAATAGAGTTGCCGCATAGTGGGTAAACGCCAGCGCGTCGGTCCTATAGGCCCCCTTGTACTGTATTTGAAACAAGACGTAGGCGCTGAGAAGTGCAACAATCACCAATGATAGAGGGATAGAGTCTTTGAGCCGTTCAGCCCATGTTGGGCCAGCAAAAGCCAAGGCCAAGAGTGAGAACGAGATCGCATATATCGCAATGCAATAAACGACCACCTCTGGATTTGACTCGATCCGCCCCCGGACCCATGTCTGAAAGCCTTCGTAGAGGCAGAAACTGCCTGCGGAAAGATACCCAACCCTAAGGATGGTATCGTTGTTCACTGCAAGAATGGTATCATGTTGCAAAGTCAACCACGGCGTCTCCATTCCAAAACCTTTCTGCCGACAAGGCACGAACCTAGGAGTAGAAGCAGGACCATCAGCGTGGCCACAGAAACGTAGTAGGCCGCAGGATCCGCAGACCTGTGATAGAGCTTGATCTCTTGGACGCCTGACGGAACTTTGATTTCTATAAATCCCTCTGCATCCTTGCCTATCTCAAGAACAGTATCACCTGATACTGCGACCCATGTTGGATAATACGCCTCTTTGATGACAATTCTTGAGCTGTCAGGAGTGTTCGCAAGTCTTAACACAAGCCTATCCGGCCCCTCACGAGTCAATGTTGCGCTGCCACCACCTGGTGAAAACAGCTCAACCATCCCGATGTCCTCCAACGATCTGTACACCGATATTATGCCCTCCTCATGCTGAAACTCTGCATGCAGATTAAAGCCTGTGCCATTGAACAGGCTGAGTCTTGCTTCACGCGGAACCTCTCCTACCAGAACCCACTTGATTCCTAAGAGTCTCGACTTCGAGATTAGACTTCTCCAAGTCTTCGTTCTGTTCTCAAGGGATCCTGCGCATTCAAGATCCAAGATTCGGTAGTCGTTTATCTCGAGCACGTCTTTCAAAAGCTTCTCTTGGGGGTACCAGCCATCGATCAATGGCTTGCCAGTATAATATGGAAGTACGTATATCCAAAGCGGGCACCTTACAGCGAGAATCCTAGCATAGGTAGAGTCGGACCTGAAATAGTCGATCAACTCAGCCGGAATGTTTCTATTCAGAGTACCAAACGGTAGAAATTCGCTTACGTTGTAGGTCGTCGTATAGACAACCTTGACGCATCCTCCGGTTACAGCTATTCCTATCAGGATGAGGGCGAATAGAGGGGCCCTATTTTTCGGAAGGCCAACTCTGGATCCGAAAAGCTGCTTGAAACCCGTCGCTGACAGTATGCTCATGGGCAGACTCAGGTAAAGCCAGAACCGATGCACGTCGAGCGCCCGCCAAAGGTAAAGTATCGGAGGAACAACGACGAATGGCAAGGCAAAGCTTCCTAGACTCAGCCAAAAGAAAACGACGAATGCAATCTTCAGAAAATACAATCCAGAGCCTTCAGCCGGATTGACCTTGCCGCCTCGCCAAACAGCCCAGAAGAGGCTGAACAGGGAAAGAACGACTATACCTTGGCCGATAGCTGCAATTAGCCCAACCACAGCCTTCTCTCCCAGTTCAAACAGGGCCATTCCAATCAGCATCGATGCAATCGAAATCGGCACAAGATGTTTCCTGGCCCCTGAATCATAAGAGTCCTTCCTCAAAGCAAAGAGAGAGAGAGCAAGATGGGCGAGTCCGAAGGCATAGGTGGCCACATTCATGGAGAAGTAGCTCAGCCTTATGAACGGAAATTCAACATTGCGGTTGTAGAACGGGTTGCCCAAGAGCTGACTGGACGCCGCAATGAAAGGAACTGTCCAAAATGCGGATAGCAGGAACCCTATAAGAAAAATCGCTGGCAAGACAACTGCAAAATGCTTGATGTTGCCTGCTTTTGGATTTGTGAAGGCTCTTGCGGCAACCAGCAGAAGCCCAAACAAAGCTGCACATAGTGCCGACAGATGATGGACAAGGACGATCGTGCCCAACAACATTCCTGAGAGTATTAGGAACATCCAGCAGCGTCTATTGGCTAGGGCTTGAGATAGAGTCATTACAAAGAGGCAAACAAGCGGAAGAGAAACAATGCTGGAAAACCTATCGTAGAACAAGTAGTTTTCCAGAATCGTCGGGGAGAACGAGTAGAAAAGCACTGCCAAGATGCTCGTTGTCTTGCTGGCCCCGCTATGACGTGCTAGAAGATACACCGCCAACAGTCCTAGGACGTAGAAGACCGATTCCACGAGCTTGTATGCCAGAATTGGACCAAGACCAACTATTGATAGAATGAAAGTGACGTAGTGACTTAGTGGGGGGTAGAATAGGAAAAGAGTCGTTCCCCCGTACCAGTCAGGATTCCATTGAGGGACGTACCCATTCTCTTGGTACGACTTCGACATAAGCATGACTCGAAAGAGGTGGCTCGTGGAATCGACGCCGAGTGGGAGACCATTCATAAGCCGAATTGAAACCACTATTGAGCTGAGTGCAACGACTGCCACAAGCGAGAATCTCGAAAGCCTTAACAGGGACGTTTCTGCACGCATGTCATCCATATACGTTGTATCACCGATCCTTAGCCAATGACTCTTAAGACTATTGGACTACGCGCATGCACATGCGTGGACAAGCAACGAAGAGTCTGGTCCTTGACTTTTTTTTGGAGACCTACGGGTTCTTCTCGGGATGACTGGACCTAGGAGAATCATGACCAGCATTACAATCAAGACGAGAACCACGATCGATGTTGGTGAGATTTCCCATCTTCTGAAGAACGAATCTATCATGACGTGTCTTCTTTCATGTCTTGTGTGGCCAGTCCCTGACAGAGTTTCTTCCCAGACAGTGTATCTCTCTTGAAGGTTTGTCAGCTGAAACGTTGTAATGCCCTGGCCGGCTAGCATCAGCCAGACATATCCGGTTATCATGCCCATATCCGTCTCGAAGACTACATCCGCGTACATCTCTGTGTAGTCGAAATCGTCCCTTTGCTTGTTGAAGGCTACTATGTCTCCTCTCTTCTTGACAGTCAAGTTGTATAGTATGTCATACCAATCGCTCTTTCCTACGCTGATTTCATCATCGCCGTCGTTTCCCTTCATCCAGCCAAACGAGAGTATGTACTTGAAGCGGAGGCCGTTGGTGTTGTTTCCGACTTCGTCGTCGAACATTATCCTCCCCCAGTCGGCTGTAGATCTCATGACCACTCTTATTGGAGGGGTTTCACGCCATCTTGTCCCAGGGCTAATAGGCTCTCTTGCCAAGCAAACGGCCCCGTAGGTCGAGGTGACATCTTGTGGAATGGCAGACACAATGAGAACAAGGCACTTTACCGCCGCCACTGCCGCTGAGATCTTTCGACTATTCATCTATTCCTACGAAGCTGGGATTGGTCTGTCATTCTAATAAAACCATCTGGGACTCGTTGGTCCTACTGCTCCCGGGGCAACACTTAACGGACGCGAGGAGTACAGCTGTAGCGCGCTATACGTCTGGAGCCTGCGAAGCGTGGCTCTTGATCATCACGCAGAAACGGTTCGAGGCTTGTGCAGAGAGATATCAGGCGACTCTCCAACTGTGGCAATTTGTCTCTACGGTTCAAGAGCGGGGGGCTATGCAAGACAAGACAGTGATTTCGACATAGTACTCGTCCTTGAAGTCTATCCAAAAGGAGCAGGCTTCTACTACGAGAAGATGAACGAGGTCCATGCGGCAATCCTCGCAGTAGAAAGGAAGTTATTTGAGCTGGACGCAAAGACCGGCGCGCTTGGTGAATTCTTATGCACCAGACTCCTGGGCCCATACGTAGCTCTCGATGGGTCGGACATTCTGAAAGAGACAGAGATACAGGCAAAGAGGAGAGTCATTGAAGAGGAACTCAAAGACCTTGTGATAGAGTACGGCGAGATCTCACGCGGACTGGTAATAGACCCAACCTACTTGGCCCTTTCAAGGCTACGTAAGAGGGCTAGACATTACCCAGCTCTCCTCTACAGCTATGTCAACATGCTCCGTGAGGATCTGAGAGCAGCCAATCTGGCATCAGTCCTGCAAGGTTATGAGGTTGCCCTGCAAGACCTCAACTCGCGTGGCGTGATTAAGTACCAAGACAACAAGGTAGTCCTAGGAGACAAGTTCATAGACGAAATCCTCTCACGGAGATCATATGAAAAGGCCGTCAATGTTGTGGAGATGAGCAGGAGAGCTTTCTACTCGTACCTGACCTACGGCCGCAGTCGCGCACGCAATATCGAGCTGATATTGCAGGAGCTTGGATCAGCTCTGCAAAGAGGGATTCAACCAGGGTTTTTCTCCGACAAGGCTGAGGACCCGAGGAACTACCTGTTTCTTCAGACATCGAGAGGACTAGTCGACCTGAACGAGAGATCCTCCATTGTTGATGCCGCGCACGGGCTTCGACCGGGAGCAAAGATAGCGATCACGCCGTTGGCAAGCGTCATCAACGACGTCTACTTGGTTTCTGTTGATGAGGAACAGCTTGTGGCGAAGAAGTACACCGATTGGTTCAGCCTGAAATGGTTCACGATCAATCTAGTTACACTTGGAACGAAGAAATTCTCCGTCGTAGGAAGATCTAGACTCGCCAATGAATATGGAATGAATAGAATTCTTTCGGCCGCGGGTATTGCCGTGCCTGACATAGTGCATATCAGCGTCTCAGATCGCGTTCTCTTAGAAACATACGTGGAAGGAAGGAACATCGGAGACGTGGCTCAGCTTGCGTCGTCATCTGATCAAGTCTCAGCTCGAGAATATGAGGGCGCTTGTCAAATGGGGAAGACTATGGCGAGGATCCATTCGATCAATGTCACGCTGGGTGATTCAAAGCCTGATAATTTCGTGCTTTCCACTGACGGCAAAGTGTATTCACTGGACCTTGAACAGGCTTCCAAGAGAGGGGACAAGGCATGGGATGTATCGGAATTCCTGTTTTATTCAGGGCACTATTCTCCTCTAATGTCTCAAGGCCTAAGTCAATTCATTGACGGATTCATTGAGGGATACTCTGAAGCTGGAGAGCGTAGCGTACTGAGACGGGCGGCCGGAATCAACTACATGAAGGTGTTTTCACTCTGGACTGCCCCACCTGTGATGTACAGAATAGCAGAACAGCTTCGTCGAGCTTAGAACGACAGCAAGGCTGATGATGCGGTTTAGTTTCAGATGAAGCAGGTTCTAGCACTCTCAAACTCTCGAGACTGATACTCTTGCGAAGGCCGATTCAGCTGGTAATATTCGACCTTGATGGAACATTGACGAAGATAGAGAGCACGTGGCAATACGTTCACGAAAAGCTTGGAACCTGGCATCTTGGAAAGGTTTCCGCAGAGGACTACTGGAAAGGTAAAATCGACTATCTCAGATGGGCTCAGCTTGACTCTGTCATGTGGCGCGGGTTGGAGTTGGCTCGGCTCAAATCGATTGTCGACGCGATCCCGTACGTTGACGGTGCTAAGGAGACCATTGCTGAGTTGCGCAGAACAGCGAAGCATTCAGGGATAGTCAGCGCCGGAATATCGCTTCTCTCGGATAGGGTACGCAGAGAGTTGGGGATGGATTTCGCAGTCGCCAACGAGCTTCACGTCCACAGAGGAAAAATGACTGGGGGTGTCACGGTCAACGTATCCTTGGAAAGGAAGCCACTAGTAATGAATAAGGTCGCGCACGATTGGGGGTGCTCCCTTCGTGAATGTGCAGTGGTGGGGGACAATATCTTCGACTTGCCGAGTGGGGCAGGGTTGCGGATAGCCTTCAACCCAAAAGATCAGGGTGCCCTCGATGCATGCGATGTCGTCGTGAGAGGACCTGATCTGAGAGGAATCCTGAGGCACATACGTTGAATCGTAAAAGTGTCATTGTATCAGTTATCTGAGAACAACACCCGACACGACAGTTCATGGTAACACTACGTCCTCCATAGCAGACATCGATATGGTTTGAGATGGCATTCCCCTCTTCGATGCTTTGAATAGGCCTGCGCTTCTACCGGCGATATGCAACAACTGACCCCAAGACGTTTCGCGAATGGTTGAACTCAGGTTCTGCACTCCCATCCCGCAATGCTTTAGTCCAGACTGGTGCATCTTATTGAAATCCCAAATCAGCTTCGTAGACCTTAGCAAGGTGCAAGGAGCGGGCGAAGGTGGAACCCCAGCTAATTGAGAGACAGATGAAATGTAGAGGCTTGAACTTCAACGTTTCACTAGAAGACGAGAGGGTCATTGTCTCTCGAGTGGTTCCCCCGACAGCGATAAGCATCCCTCTATCACGTATCAAGGCAGTCGAACTAGCGGTGAGCAGCATCTTTCCGCCAATCCTGTTATCCTTGGCAGGCCTTATACTCCTTGTCGGCATGTGGTGGTTCGCAGGTGGGCTTTCATGGCCCGTGACACTTCCTCAACCGTACCGGTCTTTCTCCTCGTGGGCTGCACTTGCGATCGCACTTGGACTCGGAGGAGCTGGATATGCTTGGATCTTCGCCAGGATCAGTATTATGACCATTGACAATCAGCGAGAAATTACAGTATGGATGGTGCCGAGGCGTTCTGGTGAAAGGTTTGTCAATGGCTTGAGAACCAAGATGCGGAGGATCGAAGAATGAAACTGGCGAAAGAAGGAGACTTCGTACTTCTATATCTCAACGAGAGAAAGAAATGGCTTGTTCAGGTAAGACAAGAGAAAGAATTTCACACTGACAAGGGAATCGTAAACCTTGGGGAGATAGTAGGGAGACCTTTCGGTACTTCCGTGAGAAGCACCTTGGGATACGATATTCATGTTCTTCTGCCTGCTGTGAGAGACCACATCACGAACATGCAGAGGCCAACACAAATACTGTATGACAAGGACATCGCAATTGTGTTGTTCAGGCTAGACATCAGATCGGGCAGCATTGTCGTTGAAGCCGGAACAGGGAGTGGAGCAATGACTGCCAGTCTCGCCAACGCTGTTAGACCTGACGGCCACGTCTATAGCTACGAGATCAGACGCGGATTCGCAGATATTGCCAAAAGAAACGTCACGAAGATGGGGCTGGAGAAATTCGTAACCATAAAGAACGCTGACGCCAAGCTTGGCTTTGAAGAAAACGATGTCGACGCGGCAGTCGTCGATCTTGAAGATCCTTGGGAGGTTGTGGATTCAGTGCATGAAGCATTGAAGGCCAGCCACTCCGTGGCTAGCTTCAGTCCTACTGTGAATCAGTTAGAAAGAACTGTAGAGGCGATGGAGGGCAAGTTTGTCGATATAGATAGCGTCGAATGCCTTGTGAGAAATATGCGTGTCGAGAAAGGAAAGACAAGGCCAAGGACGCTAATGATAGGCCACACAGGCTACTTGACATTCGCAAGGAAGATCGCGAAAAGCAGTCTGCAGATCGACAGCAACTCTGGCTAGGGGAATGTGGGCCTGATCGCCCTGACGTTACAGGCATCGACGCACTCGAGACACATTATACATTCAGGATCAGTCATCTTCTCCCATGGCTGCTCTGTTATTCGCACCAGCATAGGACAGACCTTCACACAGTCTCCGCACCTGTTGCACCGAAGGAGGTTTCTTCTAAGACCCAAGAAACTGAATCTACTGGAGATAGCCAGGAATGCTCCTGCCGGGCAGAGGTATCGACACCAAGCTCTCATAATGTAAAACGACATTACCACAACGAGGATCAGTACGGCCAGCCTTATGGTCAACAGCCAACTCATTGAACTCAGTCTATTCCAAACAAGATCCAAGCTCAATGGGCTGGCTACAGGCGGTATACCCAGAAAGTAGAGAAGAATAACCCTCGAGAGAATAGGAAGGACTCCTAGAAGAGTGGCTTCAGGAGATAGAGCAGAAAAGGGCCCGCGCGCCAGCACGCCGAGAGCAACCTTGTACTCGCCTCCCAAGCCGTAGAATAAAGATAGTCCAAGAGACACACTGACAAAAAGAGTCATCCCTAGTATTCCATACTTGAGCTTGAGTGACCCCTTATGGGTGCGAAGCGAAACCTCTCTCCTCTTCGGGTTGATCTCGGCGAGCAGATCTTGCACTAGCCCGAATGGGCAGATCCATCCGCAAGTCGCGCGGCCCGCAAGGATGCCAAAGAGCAGGAAGACTGCGAGGGCCATCCATGGCAGGATGGGTTCTGCAAGCATTTCCTGAATTGCATCAAGAGCGCTGACAACTGTCTTGTCACTGTTGCCCAGTGTCAGCAATATGGGGAGAGCAATCGGGGATCTAGCAACGCCCAAGGTCGCCCCCATTAGTAGAACCGTGCTAGCTGCTTGAACTAATTTTCGTATCCACCAGATCCGGGTTCTTTGCTGTGGAGTCTCCTGCAACAACATCTTCCCCTACGGTATGCCCGCGATACACGTGTCGCTGACTATTTTTGCAAGTCTCAGCAACTCGTCTAACTGCTTTTCGACTATTCCGATATAGAGAAAGGTCAGCCCAAGAGTCAGCAAGAATGATGCAAGTAGTCTCTGCTTCATGAATACGCCTCAAGCCAATTTGCCTATCCGTCCTGTCAGTCCTTCATTTAACTTTTTTCCGATGATAAGCAGAGGTCTTTTGTGGTTGATGACGCACACAGGTTCAGCACCACGAGAACCCACTATTCAACAGCTAAATACACTTGTTAAGAATCAATCGTAGCAGGCGGCTTGATATGGACAGATACGCGAGGCCAAGTGTGCACGCCTTAGAACAGCTGAAGACTATAGTCGGAACGGAGTACGTTGCCACCAGCAAGCCGATTCTGGCCTCATATGTTTCGAAGGGAATAATGGGCCTTGAGTGCACAGTCGCCGACGCTGTAGTTCGCCCCAGAACGGTCGAGGAAGTTCGGGAAGTCCTCAGAGTTGCGAGAAAACACAAGATACCCGTCACCCCTTCTTCGGGAGGATTGAGCGGAGGCTTTGCCTGTCCCCTGACTGAGCCCGGAGGCATTCTACTTGACCTATCTCGCATGGATAGAATCTTGGAGGTTGATGCGGATTGCAGATACATGGTGGTTGAGCCGGGAGTGACAAGTGGAGCAGCTTGGAGCTACTTCAGAAGTGACTACCCTGACCTAGCTCCTCCAGTTCCAGACGGCGCGCCTCCCGCAGCGACCCTTCTCGGAGACGCTATAGAGAGAGGATTCAATCTAGCTACGAACAAGTATGGTCCACAGGCCGATCTTGTGCTTGGAACGGAGGTTGTGCTATCTACGGGTCAGGTTGTTAGGACTGGGTCATGGGCTTTGCAAGGAGCCAAACCATTCTACAAGTGGGGAATCGGCCCAGACTTGGGCGGCCTGTTTCTCGGCGCACAAGGAACGATGGGGGTCGTGACAAAATTGGCTATCAAGGTCCTCCGCCATCCGAAACACAAGGATCTCATCGCCTACGGATTTGGTACAGTGGAGGATATGGTTCGAGCCACATTTCTGGTACTCAAGAAGGAAACATGCGTGCTTGTTCAATGTGGAAACTGGTGGTTGGTGCCGACAAGAATAGCCCCCGAGGGGGAAGTGTCCTCAGAGAGAGACTTCTGGAGGAAGACAGGTGTTCCAGAATGGTTCTCGAATTTTGAGATTTGGGGAGAAGACGAAGAAGATCTCGACCGTCAACGCAGAATAATCCGCACCGCTATGGAACAAGCGATGACGGAAGGAATCAAATCTGAAGAGTGGAAGCTTCATCCGAGACAGAAGGCAAGCAGACTCACAAAGCCCAACGACATAGCTATTCCATATGCACTGTTCAGGGGCTCTTTCCTATTCAT
>Ga0209725_1000387_pt1 | contig 27271 bp, 29 predicted proteins | sample I18A1metaG_FD_184145 | JGI IMG/M metagenome (GOLD analysis project Ga0209725, IMG submission 184145) | Lake sediment bacterial and archeal communities from Gulf of Boni, Indonesia to study Microbial Dark Matter (Phase II) - ​I18A1 metaG... | ecosystem: Environmental > Aquatic > Freshwater > Lake...
GATAGTACTGTGGCGCAATTGGCTGCACATAGACCTGCCGCAGACGCTGACCGTGACCATAGGTTCGTCTAGCTAGTTTCTGGCGAAGATACTTTTCAGCAGCTTGGAGGCTGTTTGTTGGTTTCCAGGGACTAGGCGAACTGAGCTGCTGATAATACTGCGAAGAGAGCTGATTATATCCAGAGATTGGTTGAGCCTGTACTTGGCGCAGATAGTATTCAGCAGCCTGAAGAACGTAAGGCGAACGAGGTAGAGAGTAAGGCCAAGTCATCCAGAACACCAACAATTGCGTTGACCGCGCGTCATATATCTTCTCTTGTCACTTGCCTCGCCTATTTTGCCTGCGTCGCGGCTTGAATATCGGTTGTGTGCACCAATCACCGTGCATCTAATTCACTAGTAAGACGCAACATCTTTGTGTGCGAGTAGGCTTGTTGTACTCTGAATTTGTGCGGTTAGGTCTCTGGTACGGGAATCGCGACTTGAAACCGTCGCTCTTGGATTGTTTTTGTGTGCACCACCTGACCCACCTATGAAAAGGCTCTAGTCCAGTGTTCTCTGGGTTGGCTCTTCGGTGTGCGTTCAAGCCATGTTGGCTATTCTGTCGAGGCGTTTATGTTTTTGCTCCGTTAGCTGCCGATTAAGTCCATGGTATGGTTCGTTTCGCGTCAGGATAACGTGCATGATCGACAGCATCTTGTGGGCGACAGCGATGATGGCTTTGCTGGATCCGTGCTTCCGCTCGATCCTCGCGTAGTATTCTCTCATCTTGGGGTCGTGTTGTCTAGCGGATTGAGCGCATTGGGTTAGGATCCAGCGGGCTCGCTTGCTGCCTTTCCGGGCGATGTGACCTGTCCAATGGGTCTCGCCGGATTGATGCACTTGCGGCGCTAGGCCTACCCAGCTAGCAATCTTCTCGCGGGACGAACGTCTACAGGTGTGTGGTGCGTGGTCGGGTTGTTACAGCGAGCGACCTACGCGAGGTCCAGCTGTGGGAGCGGGGAAAGCGAACGTACTAGGAACCGTGGGGGCTCCGTTAACTTCTGTGACGGGATCTTGCCGCCATCCGTTGCTTGTGTTTCCGTCCGCGCCGGTGCAGGCGGAGCGCATGGTTCCACTGAGGGTTAGTCATGGCCTTGAATGCCATGCCACACTGTACGCACTTTCTCCTTCTGGATGTCCTCGGTTTAGCCATATCATATCACCTATATGAGTAGTCTCTTCATGGTGAAAAGCCTTCCTAACCTAGAGACCACATACGCGCTGCTGGCGACAGCAGCCATATTGGCTGCAGCAGGGATCCCCCTCTATCTCCAAACAGCAAGCCACAATCTCAGGTCTCTTGTTTCCTTCTCCATCTCGGCGCCGCTAGTGTGACCCCGATAATTACGCCGCCTCACCTTGCGAGCGAAAATAAGTCCAAGTCTCGAAGAGCGTGGCTTGTCGTTTCGCAAAAGACGTAAAATAGTATTCGAAACCTACTCCATATGTTGTACCATGAAGGCTCGTGAGGCTTTAGCGCTAGGAATCCTTCTACTTCTGGCTGGCGCATTCTTGTACGCTTTCTCTGGTGTTGTCGTCACTGTTTACACTGTATGGTCGGACTCGTATTGGACATACTACGAATTCCAGCACAACATACACAATGAATACCAATGCGTGGGACTCGGAGTAGGTCCGTTGTGCACGTTCCTCTACTACTTCGCATATGGCGGTGCTGGCGCGCTCTTCTTTGCAGGAGCAGCAATGATGGCGGTTTCTTTCTACAGACTATTCGAAGGTCCCCGCACATTGCCTCATTCTCCTTCCCCTCTGAGGTTATGTCCTAAATGTCGTACATTCAATCCTCCAACCGGCAAGTATTGCAGCGAATGCGCCACGAAGCTGGCCTGAAACCCTTTCCTCTAGGACCGATTGGACAGAGATCGATGCGTCTCCCAAGATAGACGATGAGGAGAAGAGAAGAAGAGAACCGCGTCAGGTCTCAATACGTAGGGTACAGCAAGATTCGTCAGAATTGTAAGCGCTTTCCATTCAACGTCAAGTGCGTGTATATGCGAACCACGTTCTTCAGAGTATTATGCGCATAGCACATCAGTTCTGCTTCCCGAGCTATCGCCTTTATCGCATCCTCGTCAGCAGCGCTCTCGATCGCGATTTCATAGATGATGTCCGTGAAGGCGCCGCCGATTCGTCGATCAAAATGCCCACGAGCCACAGCCTTCATCGAGCTGAGTTGGACTTCTTTCGCGATGGCGAGTTTCGCGTACTGGGTCATGAGACAGGACGCAGCTCCCGCCACGAAGTAGGCAAGTGGCGGAAGGCCCGTGTCAGTGCCGCCTCTCTCGGGCGGCTCGTCGATCGCGAAACTGAAGCGCCCGGACGACGCTGTGAAGCGTAGTTGCTCTACTAGTTCAACGTCGATCCTCTGTGTCCCGATCTTGGCCTCACTGAGATTTCGACGCTCACTGTCCTCCTCCTTTACAACAGCTGCGAGTTTGGAATAGATCTTCAAGGCATTCACACGCACACTGTAGCGATTCCTCTACCGAAGACCTTTCTCCCACGTGTATGAGGACGTCAGTCCTATTGACTGTGAGTGTGCGGCTATTCTCACTTCACGTGACTCGTTGGGTTCTTGTCGAAGTCGCTCTTGCAGCTAGCCGAGCAGAAGTAGAAGAGCTTCCCCATGTACGTTGACTTGTATCTTGCAGTCTTCTCGTCGACTTCCATCTTGCAAACTGGATCCTTTGCCAAATCTGCCACGTTCCGGTGGAGTTGACCTCTATTTAGCCAAACTCCTTTTCCTGAATGAATGCGCCATGCCAGGAATGATACCAGACTTGCTCCGAGTATCCGTTCACGCTCAGCATGCCGATGATTTTGCCGTCCTCTTCGAAATCAATAGTGTAGTAGCCATAGAAACGAGTGATGCCCTCTACATGTGCGCCGGGAAAGTTCTGTGAAAGGTAGTTCTCAGCGATGGACTTGGCATCTTGCTCGCTAACAGTCATCTGGCCTGAGGCGTCCGTCTGCAGGTTTGACCCCATCATGCCCCGCATCATGCTGTACTTGGTGTTCCACATCATGTTCGGCCCTGGCTCCGGCACAATGACGCCGGTCATCATGCCGCCCATCATCCCGCCCCCCATCATTCCCGAGCGCGGAGTCTGCTTCCAGATCAGCAGCTCGAAGGCGGCTATGCCTGTGCTCTTCTCGTAGATGATGGCGTAGAAGTTGTTCTCAAACTCCATGACCTCCAACAGTGCCAAATCCTTGTTGCCAGTCGCAGCTACGTAGTCCTGAAACCGCGCGGCGGCCTCATCGAACGCTATCGGAACGCTTCCGGTCGATGACCTCTGACCCATCATTCCAGAGCCCCACGGATTGACGGGGCCGTATGCTGGTGCCGGATTGTACCACGCGAGGCCGGCGTAGATTGGAAACGCGAGAAGGCCTGCCACTCCAAGTACGATGAGTACTAGGCCGGTTGTGCGTCTAGACAAACTGAATCACTATCACTTCTTGGTCAGGTGCTGCTTCATCTCGAGGTACTGGTCTTTCGTTATCTCGCCTCTGGCATACCGTTCATCTAGGATCCTGAGCGCCGCTTCACTTCCGGCTGTTTCGCCTCGCGGCGTCAACAGGTAGTACGCGCCGACGACTAGGAGGACTACGAAGACGAGCGGGATGAGCATGCCTGCGAACATGAATCCCCAACCTCGGCCAATTCCAGTTGGGTAGCTCCATCCGCCCATCATTCCTCCTCCCATCATCACCGGGCCAAACATGAGCATCCCCAATATCGGAACCACAAAGAGCAGACCGATCACGAAGACCAGTAGAGCTAGGATGATTCCGAAACCAGATCTCTGCGCCATGAACCTTCACTTGGCTTTGAATGGTGGCAACCGTGAGGCCGATATAGGTTTGGGCCAAACAAAAGCCTAACAAGCGAGGATCGAAAGCTTTCAAGAGGCAAGGCGCGTCTAAGCGTCACTTGTGGATTAGCAAACTTTCGACGGTGCCGTCTTCAATGCTTTCATGTGGCGACGCATGATCTCTCGTTACAATTCCCCAGAGTCGCGTCCCCATAGGTTCATATCTTGGTTCGTCTCGAACGGAGCCGGCTCGCGGACACGAGCAAGATTCCAACATCGATCGGTCGCTTGATCCTCCATGAGGCTCGTCTTGAAGAAGCATGCAGGGCTGCTCGTGGCAATTGCAGTCTGCCTTTTCGTTGCGTCCTCGGCTCACGCACTGGCTCAAACGCCGAGCGACACCTACGCGTACAACATGACGTTTGACCATGACGGCTTCACCACGGTGGAAGTACTCTACAACAGCGGCCTCGCGGGCTCGGGCGCTTCATGGGTTGCGGTCCCGAGAAATTTCACTGAGACCGCAGTGACGGCTGTGAAAGGGACGGTCACGTCAATCGAGCGCGTACCGTACCTGATGAGCGGTCGCGCTCACCCGTTCTATGATAACCTGACGTTCTCTTACGTTTCGGAGAACGAGCCGTTCTCCATGCGTCTACGTTTCAACATGACCAACGGCGCTATGATTGTGGAGCCTGACGGCTTCTTCTACTCCCCGCAAATCGGCGTTCCCCCATCCGCGAAAGTTGGAGCTAGGCTGATACTTCCCGACGGAGTGACGGAGCTCAACGAGGTCCAGCCCAGTCCAACACTGGTTGACAATGTTGGTTCGAGACTGGAGCTCTTCTTCAACCCAGGCTCGGAATCGAGGATCGCGGTCACGTTCACGGTATCATGGCCGAAGCAGACAAGCCACATCCGCGACGGAATGATAGACGCTGAAGTACCAAGCCGATACTCGGATCTAGGCAGGCAGATGGTCGCGCTCTACAGCGAAGCCGTCCCGCTGATGAATGATCTCTTCAACAATACGGTGAACGGAATCTCGATGAGATTCTTCGCTCCGCTCACTCTCCCGGAGCTGAGCATCGGAGGCTACACGCCGATTGAACCATCCAGCCTCCAGACCGGCGTGATCTATCTGAACCTCTTCTATTTCCGCGCGCTGCTTGGCACGATGGAGACGATTGCGATTCACGAGTTGACTCACCGTTACGAGGCGCGCGCTGGGATCGCCCCTGACCTGCTATGGGTTCACGAAGGCCTAGCCAACTATGTCGCGGTCCAAATGGGAAAACCGCTGGGCTATGATGTCTCGTCCACAGACGAGGATCTCGAGGCCGCCGCAAGTGAACTCAACGGGGACTACGGCATAATCCAGGACTGGCAGCCCGGAGGGGTCGTCACCTCATTATTCCATTACTATGCGGCAAGCTACCACATCTTCAAGGCGCTTGGAGATCAGTACGGAGGCCTCTCACTGTACTCGAAGTTCTTCCGGGGACTCCACGAACTCAATGACGGACTGAGATCCACTAACATCGCCGTGTATCAACTTGGCGTAGCCGCCGGGGCCAACCTATTTCCCCAGTTCACGCAATGGAAATTTGAACTAGTGGACCTGTCCAGCATCGGCGCCAGGATCGCTAGGCTACGAGCGGAAGCAGAATGGTACGGGCCCTCGCTGCCGTTCAGAGGAGAAGCGCTGAGCCACCTCGAACAAGCGCAGAGTCTAATGGAGTCTGCTCCTGAGACCGCTATGGGGCATATCACGATCGCCGCATTCTATATCGAGACCGTCCCAGTGATCATAGCCGGGGTAGCGATCCTGCTGATTCTACTTGCAGCCGTTGCTGTGATTGCCACGAGGCGGAGCAGAAACAAACCCGCCGAATTCAGATCTTATACGACATTGTGAAAGCCTCCGCGCAATGATCTTGCGCGCGGGAAGGACTACCTAGGCGAATTCTCAAGGAGCCTTCGTCTGCTTAGAATTGACCGCGCCGCCCTGTTTCCGAACGACTCTGATTCGGCAGAAGACGTGGTCGCCGTCTCGAACTTCAAAGATCTTCCTGATCTCTTCAGGGATGGTTATGCGTCCTCCGGCGATTACCTCTGCGAAGAACGGTATCTCCTCTTCGTGAAGTTCAACAGGCATTCGTGTGCGGCACCGCCGCTAGTTCACATCCGAGAAAGTATTAACATTTCGGATCGTGCAAAACACCAGGCCACTAATCCCTCGCCAGCCGTCTGTCGGAGCATCCCATCGCCGGCTTCCGCCGCCAGCCCATGCATGCGGCATGTATATCATAGCATAGAGACTACTAGCGGTGCGCATATAGCGATATTCGTATTTTCGAATATTCGGCGAATGCTTAATGCTTGCACCAGCGGAGAAGCAGGTCCTTAGGCTCCAGTCAGACATCTGCAAGACTCTGTCTCATCCGAAGCGGCTCGAGATGCTGCATGAGCTGCGAGATGGCGAGAGGACCGTTAGCGAGCTGTGCGCGGCGACAGGGCTTAGGCAGGCGAACGTGTCGCAGCACTTGGCGTTGATGCGTCACCACAAGATGGTGATCGAGAGACGCGCGGGGAACACGGTATTCTACCGGATCGCTGACAAGCGCATCACCAAGGCCTGCGATATTATGCGAGAAGTCTTGCTCCATCGAGCGAGCGAGGATTCCAAGCTTGTTCGGCTGGCGTCAGCAACGAGTCGTTCGTAGGAGATGAAGAAGATATGGTAACTACGAAAGAAAAAGGAAACCCGATAGAGAAACGGAACAAACTGGTGATAGTCTGTTCCAAGGGCAGTCTCGACATGGCATACCCGCCTTTGATGCTCGCAACGACTGGCGCGGCGATGGGTATGGAGGTGCACCTATACTTCACATTCTGGGGCATGAACCTCGTGACGAAGAAGGCCTATGACTCGCTGAAGATCTCGCCGGTTGGCAATCCCGCGTTGGGCATGCCCAACATCCTCGGGATGCTTCCAGGAATGACCGGTATGGCAACGTCCATGATGAAGGACAAGATGGAGAAGATGAAAATGCCCACCATTCCAGAGATGATCAAGACAGCCAAGGAAAGCGGTGTCAAGTTCCATGCATGCTCACCAACAATCGACATGATGGGCATAAAGAAGGAGGATCTGATACCCGAGGTCGACGACATAATCGGTGCAGCCACATACTTGGAACTTGCCTCCGAGGACGCTATCACCCTCTTCGTGTAGGAGTGGAGAGGAACGATGAGCGGAGCTGGTGTGAAGGCCACAACCATCGTGGATTCACGTGGTACAATGTGTCCTGGGCCCATCACGGACTTGTTCAAAGCTTACCGTAACGCGAACATTGGCGATGTCATCGAGCTCTGGGCAACCGATCCAGCGGCGAAGAGTGACACAGAGGCTTGGGCCAGACGAAGTGGCAACGAGATCGTCGCCGTCACTGACGAGAAAGACTACACCCGTATTCAGGTTCGGGTGGTCAAGAAAGGTCGTCAGTGAGAAGACTCTGAATGGACAAGTCTCCAGTCAACATCCTTGTGGTGGGCGGCGGCTCAGGCGGCACGCTGTCCGCCAATCTACTCGTCAAGCAACTCGCAAACGAGATTCGCGCCGGCCAAGTTGGAGTCTATCTCGTATCAGGATCCCAACAGCACACCTTCCAGCCAGGCTACTTGCACGTGGCTTTCGCCGGTCAAGACCCCGCCCAACTGGTCAGGGAAGAACGCTCCCTAGTCAAGCGGGACGTACGCCTAGTTGAGGAGCCCGCTGAACAGATCGATCTCCAGGCCGAGACCGTTACGTTAGCGTCGGGAGAGAAACTTCGGTACGACTCCCTGATCATCGCGACCGGAAGCGTTCCGAATCCCAAAGCGATTCCCGGACTCAGCGAAGCCGCGCTGAATTTTCACACGAGCCCTGAGGAGGCAAGAAGAATCTGGGACGCGATTCAGAAGTTTGACGGAGGGCATGTGGTGGTTGGAATCGCAGGGGTTCCTCACAAATGCCCGCCCTCCCCGAACGAGGCTGCATTTCTAGTAGACGACTACTTCAGAAAGCGCGGAATCCGGGACAAGGTGAAGCTGACGTTTCTGACTCCGTATCCGCGCGCGTATCCGGCGGAACCGATGTCGAGAGTTGTCGAACCCCTCTTTCAGAAACGCGGAATCGAGGTTGCAACTTTCTTCAATGTGGAATCTGTGGACCCGGCCAAGCGTGAGATCTACTCACTCGAGGGAGAGTCAATGTCGTATGATCTGCTCATGATGGTTCCGCCCCACCGGGGCGCGGACGTGGTGATCAAGTCTGGAATCGGAGACGCCGACGGATGGATACCAACCGACAAGACCACCATGAGAATCGCTGGCCAAGAGAACGCCTACGCTGTTGGAGATGCGACAAATATTCCCATCTCGAAGACAGGCGTTACTGCGCACCTTGAAGCCATCACGGCGACGAACAATATCGTTTCAGCATTTCGCCAGAAGAAGCAGCTCTACAAGTACAATGGGCGGATCCACTGCCCGTTCGAGATGGGCTCCGGCACGGCGGCTTTCGTGATCGGCTCCTACGATATGCCCGTGAAAGAGATACAGCCTTCACGCGTACGCTACATGATGAAGAAGGCTTTCGCGAGGTTCTATTGGCGGGCGCTCTCGGGAAACTGGGATTGGATATTCGGCTTGTACTTCGGCAAGACACGCACAGTCGAGAGAGCGTAGCTCGGACCTAGGTACGGCTTTTCGGAATTCTGTTCGCGGTCTGATGTATTCGGTGAGATGACAGCTTACGGGCGGCTACTTCGAAAGTTGTTTACCTAGCCGATCGAGGTCGATAGTATCTCTTAGGCAACTTGCTGAGGCAGTCTTCGGCCGCCGACAATGTCTTTTCAACGTCTTCCGTCGTATGCACAGCGGAGAGCATGAACCTCTCTGTCCCGTCTGGATGGAAGTATACGCCTCTCTCAAGCATCATCTCGCGAAAGTCCTTGAACTTCTCATAGTCACACTGTAGACTCTGCCTGTAGCTGTTGATCTTCTTCAACCTAGTGAAGTAGAGTTGAAACATCGGTCCGACTCCCTGAGCCACTGAATCGTGCCCAGTCTTCTCGCAAACCTGTTGGAGCCCGTCCATCAGTTTCTTTGTCATCGAGTTCATGCGGGAGAACGCTTCCCCATCATTCTTCGACAGGACATCCAATGTGGCGTTGCAGACGGCCAAGCTCAGCGGGTTGGCGTTGTAGGTTCCGCCGTAACCGATCTTCCCTGGGCCTATCATTCCCATCACGTCTCTTCGGCCTGTGACCGCAGCGATCGGCGCGCCGTTTCCAAGAGCTTTGGCGAAGCAAGCAAGGTCGGCTGTGACCCCGTAGTGCTCTTGGGCGCCTCCCTTCGCGATTCGGAAGCCTGTCAGTATCTCGTCGAAGATGAGGAGGACATCGAACTTCTGCGTCAGCTCTCGCACGCTCTTGAGGTATCCGTCAGCTGGCGGAATCACGCCCGAGCTTCCCATGACGGGTTCCATGATCACCGCCGCGATATCGTTCGCGTACTTCTTCAGCGTCCTCTCGAGGGCGGAGAGGTTGTTCCAGGGCGCGACGATTACAGTGTGTGACAGATCCTCGGGAATGCCAGGATAGAACGGAAGCTTGGTTGGTGCGAGCTCTAGGCCGGCAACACTGGACGGGGATTCCACGCTGAATAGGACGTAGTCGTGGTGGCCGTGATAGTGGCCTTCAAACTTGAGGATCTTGTCGCGGCCCGTGAAGGCGCGGGCAATCCTCACCGCCTCCATCGTGGCTTCTGTGCCTGTGTTGCTGAAGCTGACCATCTCAGCGGCAGGAACCATGTTTGCGATCTTCTTGGCTACCTCAACCTCAAGCTCGGTGGTGGTTCCGAACATTGTTCCTCTTTGGATCTGTTCTCTGATCGCGTTGAGGACGGTTGGGTGACAGTGGCCAAGGATAAGCGGGCCGTAGGCGAGCAAGTAATCGATGTACTCGTTCCCGTCGACGTCCCAGACCCTTGAACCCTTTCCCCGCGCGAAGATGACTGGGAAGGGTTCATGTTTGTAAATTCTGACGTTTGATGAGGCGCCTGACGGAAGGATCTTCTTCGCCTCTTCGTAAATGGCTTCAGATCTGCGAAGCTCGATAAGCGGTTGAGGTTCAATCTCCACACGTTTGGCGGCTTGTGGTTCCAGCTCCGCTTTGCCAGTCTTCGACTGAGCCTTCTGAATGCCGGAATCAGTGTCCGCTGGAATCGTCAGTATGGGCATGTCGGCCTGCGGGCTCTTTTCCTCCTTGAAGAGACTCAAGACCTGCCACCGGCTCCACGGCTAATTTGTGCGTTTTCTGCACTATTAAAGTCTTGAGCGCATTATTTGTGCGCTTTATGTAGAATAGCTCACAGAATAGAGCTTGCTACGCCCCCGCCCGCCCGATCCCGGCCTAAACAGGGAGTTCAGAACACTCACCGTCAAGGTGGAGAGGGCGCCTCTTTCCTTGTCGCCCGATTTCAGGTCCCTTCTTGCTCAATCTACGCATTCAGAGCCCCGTTCCATTCGTTTCACCTCATATTGAGACCGACCGGGACCCGTCGGTCTAGGAAGCAGGGGTGCAGCATTCAAGCACAAGCTCCGGACCCCGCCATGTCGGCACGTTGGATGCACAAGAACAAGTCGTCCAAGGTGAATTCTTTCGCCAAGAGCTCGTGCAGGCAACGTTTCTAGGCCCCAGCTGCTCAGCCGAACGTTTGGGAAAAGTGGACGGGCGGGCGAGGGATTCTGAAGAAAACCAAGCGCTCGGCGGAGTCTTAATCTCAGGCGGTGAGTCATCTACGCGCTCTGCATACCTGTACCATATCAGCCGCGCCGTGCGTCGAGCGAGGGAACAGGTCTGGTAACAATTCGATTCGAGCCTGACGGCCGAGTTGTGAAGGCCGAGCAGGGTGAGAATCTTCGGTTGCTCGCCAACGCCTCCGGGGTGTTCATTCGCTCGGAGTGCAACGGTGACGGAACCTGCGGAAAATGTCGAGTAGTCATCGCGGAAGATGGCGAGAGCTTGGGTGAACTCACCTACTCGGAGCGGGACCTGCTGTCGGAGCGGGACCTTCGGCAGGGATACAGACTCGCCTGCCAAGTCTACGTGAAAGAGAACCTGGTCGTGAGGATTCCGGAGGAGAGCGGCCTCAGGATCAGGCAGGTTCAGTCAACCGGCCTAGAGAGGAAGATGCGCCTCAACCCGAGCGTCGAGAAAGTACATGTCATACTCTCGGAGCCGACAATCTCGGATGTCCTCCCCGACGCGGAACGCCTCCTCCAGGCGCTACAGCAAGACGGCGAGCTGACTGCGCGCGTCGACCCTGACCTGCTGCCCGCACTTCCTCGACTCCTCCGGGAGTGCAGATGGGATGTTACCGTGGTTCTTCCAACTCCCGGCCAAGTCTGCGCACTAGAACGAGGAGACACAACTTCGCGGCTCTACGGATACGCAGTTGACATTGGAACCTCAAAGTTGGTCGGCGTTCTCGTCAACCTCTCAACCGGCGAAACTCTCAGCACGCTCTTCGTTGAGAACCCTCAGCTCGTCTATGGCGAGGACATCATGTCCCGTATGTCATATGCAATGAAAACTCACGACAACCTACGTCAGCTCAAGTCAAGCGTCCTCGGCGGGATCAATCAGTTGCTGGAACGATCCTGCGCGGACGCTGGAATCACGCCAAGCCAAGTCTACGAGGTCGTCATCGTCGGGAACACGGCGATGCATCACTTCTTCCTCGGCATAGAGTCACGGCACTTGGCGCTCTCGCCGTACGTGCCGGCGGTGAAGGGAGCGCTTAACCTACGCGCGAAGGACGTGGGAGTCGTCGCTCACCCACATGCCAACGTGCACATACTACCGTTGATCGCTGGCTACGTTGGCGCAGACGCGGTTGCTGACATCCTCGCTTCTGGGATGAGGGAGTCCGACGAGCTCTCGCTGTTACTGGACATTGGCACAAATACGGAGGTCTTCGTCGGGAGCAGAGACGGCATCGTCTCTTGTTCGTGCGCGTCAGGTCCGGCGTTCGAGGGGGCTCACATTAGGCAAGGAATGAAGGCTGTGCAGGGTGCAATCGAAAGAGTCCGAATTGAGGCAACGACGCTGAATGTTGAATGCGTGACCGTTGGCGGCGACAAACCGGTTGGGATCTGCGGCTCAGGAATACTGGACGCGGTCGCAGAGCTGCTGAAGTGTCACGTCATTGACTCGAAGGGACGTTTCCAAAAGATGGACAACAAGCGCGCCATCGAACTGTCCGGCGATCGGGCCTTCGTCTTGGCGTTGGGGGAGGAGACCTCTACAGGCGAACCTATCGTGATCACACAGAAAGACATAGGCGAGGTCCAACTTGCCAAAGCGGCAATTCATGCGGGCTGCGCTGTTCTGATGAGCCGCACCGGGGTGGAGGCGTCCGGGTTGAAGCATGTCTACATTGCTGGTAGCTTCGGGAATTACCTGAACTCATCGAGCGCGAAGCTACTGGGGCTGATCCCTGAGGTTCCAGCTGAGATAATCACCTTCGTTGGAAACACCGCGATTGCGGGAGCGAAGATGTGCCTAAGCTCGCTGGAGGCAAGAAAGGAGGCAAAAGCGATCGGCGAGGAGGTCACGTACATAGAGCTCGCAGCGGACCCGGGCTTTTCGAAGGAGTTTGCAGCTTCAATGTACCTGCCGCATCAGGATTCATCGCTGTTTCCGGAGACGTTCGCGGTGCTCGGCTTGGAGAAGTAGCTCGATGCCGCGGCAAGGTCCGTTACCATAGGTAACGTTTATATTCCGCCCGTTACTTCAGGTAACGCCCGACATCCCATGAGGCTCGCCTTCGACACGCCCAAGCCGTCAGAGATCAGACCACGGGATATCATGGACTATGGCGCGTTTCGAAGGAGATTCAGAAAGAACAAGACGGAGTCGGAACTCCACCTAGCCGAGAGATTCCACGCCGCAAAGATCCTGTTCGAGAGAGGCAACGAATGCGTCTACGTAGAAGTTCCACTCAGGACAGAGGGTGGTCCTCCAGGGTCCACGGCAACGATCACCGCAGACGTTTGTGGCGTCAACAGCGACGAGTTGACGTTGGTATTCTGTGAAACATCACCGCCCACAGATGAGCTCCTTGAAAAGCTGAGAGTCGTCGAGAAGGCCGCCAACGCGCGTGCTGTTATCCTGTCTCCGTTCTCCGCCGGCCTACCTAATCTTGCAGACATCAGGACGGAGTACAAGAAGCTGGACATCGCTCGCGTGCCGTGGCTTGACGAGCAGATCGACGACGCGTTCCGAGAGGTGATTGAAATGATAGAGCTGTTTGCGAACCAGACGAGAGTGAGAATGCTCACGCCTCTCCTGGAAAAGGGGTTCAGAAAGAGAGACTACAGGCGAGTCATAAACCCGAAACTTCTGTACGAGAACTTGGCTAATCTTCTTGACAGCGGGATTATCGACGAGGCGGACGACGAAAGCTACAGACTCACACGGCTCGGGTCAGACCTGCTCGGCGAATACTTGGCATTCATGGATCGTGTAAGGCGAGTCATCGAAAGGGAAACCGATGAATCGAGAGGAGGTGAATCGTAGAAATGTCAGACTGGGATGAGTCCTTCCCAGAGCCCTTCTGGAGGCCCTTCCGGAGGAGACGAGGCATGTCGCCTTTCTTCATGGACAGATGGTTCGAACAGTTCGATGAGATGTTCGAGCGAATGTTCAAAGACATGACGAGAGATCTGCCCAAGGACGCGTGGACAGAGCGGAAACTACCCGACGGCAGCACAATCCGTCAATTCGGCCCCTACGTCTACGGCTACTCTATGACAGTAGGTCCTGACGGCAAGCCAGTCGTTCGCGAGTTCGGAAACGTGAAACCATCACGGAGGCCAGGTATGTTCGGCATTCCAGAAGCGAAGCTCGAACCGATCGAAGCCCGCGAGCCACTTGTTGACATCGTACAGGACTCGGAGAACGTGAGGGTCGTCGCAGAGTTGCCTGGAGTCGAAAAGAAAGACATCCAGATGAAATGCGCGGAAGACGTGCTGACGATTTCGGTCAGTACTCCTTCACGAAAGTACCACAAAGAAGTTGAACTTCCCACCGCCGTAGACCCTGATACATCGAAGGCAACGTACAACAACGGTGTACTGGAAGTTGTGCTCCGAAAGACGAAGCCTAAGCCGCGCGGCAAAGAGATCCGAATAGAGTAGGAACGCAGGTAGGGCGGGAGCACCAAGGCCGCTCCCGCTCTCTAACTCTTCTTTTTCGAACCAATCCGAGCAATGATAGCGCACTGCACAGAGGCGTTTTGGCCGACACGACACAAACTATTCGAGTCTCAAGCAACCAATTCAAGGTTCAGTCCGGGGCCGAACGATAACTTCGACAACAGGCGAAGAGCGAATGTCGCGTCTGAGGATGGGCGTGGATCTTGACGGCGTTCTAGCGGAGCCCATGACTGTCTGGTGTGAGCTATACAGTAAACGGCACGGCGAGTCTCTGTCAGTGGAGGACATCCGCGCCTGGGAGGTCTGGAAGGTCGTCAAGATATCACGTGACGAGTTCTTCAGAACGCTCGACGATGCCTGGCTAGAGTGGGAAAGGATCCCCGCCACAGAGGAAGATATCGGAAAGCACGTCAAGCTCTTGCAAGAGTTCGGAACGGTGGATGTCGTCACAGGGAGAAGTGTTCGAACCGTAGGTCCAGCCAGGGAATGGTTGAAGACGCATTCCATCCCCTACGATAGTTTCGTGCGAACAGAGTCGACCCTAGCGAAGATCCGCTTAGACTATGATGTCTTCGTGGATGACTCTCCGCGGCTGATGGAGCTCATCGCTTCAAGGTCGGTGGCGCTCGGCATACTGTACGCGAGGCCTTGGAACCGTGACGCGCAGTTGCCTACGGTAATACGCAGAGTGAACAAGTGGGCTGAGATTCCGTCGATAATACGTGCCACGAGCAAGAGGTCAACCACAGGTTTCAGACTCGGCGAGTAACATGTGGTAGAGAACTGCGAGAGCGGATGAATGCTCGCCCCGCATACCCGCAAGACGAAAACCCTTGAGGGATCATGGCAATGGCGGAGAAAACAATTCTCTCATGGAGCGGCGGCAAAGACAGCGCAATCGTATTCACAGAACTCTCCAGAGACGCACGTTATGAGATCACATCACTGCTGACTACGATCACTGAAGGGTACGATCGCGTAAGCATGCATGGCATTCGTGCTTGTTTGCTTGAACAGCAGGCTAGAGCGCTTGGCATGCCCCTCATGAAGGTCATAGTCCCGCAGGCAGCGAGCAACGACCAGTACGAGGCCAAGATGAGGGAGATCCTCACTCGCGCCAAAGCAGACGGAATCACGGCTATCGCTTTCGGAGACATCTTCCTAGAGGACATCCGACGGTACCGCGAAGAGAAGCTACTCCAGCTGGGTATGAAAGGCGTCTTCCCGATCTGGAAGAGAGACACGCGCGAATTAGCCGCGAACTTCATCCAGGGCGGATATCACGCGATTCTCACGTGCGTGGATTCCAAGCACCTAGGTAAGTCGTTTGTCGGACGAACGTTCGACGAGTCCCTGTTAGCGGATCTGCCTAGCGGCGTGGACCCATGCGGCGAAAACGGGGAATTTCACACATTCGTGCACGCTGGACCAATCTTTAGCAAGTCAATCCCCGTCCGGCGCGGAGAGGTGGTGCTGCGGGAGAACCGTTTCTGGTACTGTGACCTAATACCGAACGGGGGAGACCAGGCGTACCGTTCCAGCCGACCCTCAGTGCAGAGTTCCCGGAAAACGGGAGTCAACCATCGCGTGAAATGATCCACAGCGCGTTTCAGAGAGTGAGGTGTGACGCGCTTGAGGTCATCCTCTAGGTCCTCCTGTTCTAGTTGATCAGAACTCTGATCCGTCCGATTAGAGTTGGTCCGATAGCGCCCATTAGGATCGCCGTGGTCACTTCATGGACGAACCCGAAAGGATACACCACGCCGAAGCCCGCGAGAAACGGCACGTAAAGCAGCAATACGGCAACCCACCAGCTGTAACCGAACATCCAAGCCGGAATTACTGAAGAGGCCACATCGTAGATTGCGGTCAAGAGAAATCCGCCGAAGACAAGCTCGGCTCTACTCACATTCGCTCGTCCGTTCCAGAGAAGTCCGGCAAGAAACGCTATCGCTCCCATGGATGCGGAGTCTACGATTGTCCAAAAGCCGCCTCCGAAGTAAAGGTCGCTGATGAACATCGACATGGCGCCCACAGCGAATCCTGTCAGCGGCCCGCCGATGACGCCCGCCGTTAGGGCAAGAAATGCTACGGGTTTCACGTTTGGCGGCCCGCCTGCCAATGCGATTCTAGCCGCGACGTTGAGACCGGTCAGGGACGCCATCAAAGTCAGGTTTCTGACGAACAATCTAGTGGCCTGGGGCTTCAAAGGGCGTCTCGCAACCGCTCGGAAGCCATATAAGAGATCTAGGTTAATTAACCTAGTAGGCCCCGATACATGAAACCGGTCGTATCCTTCTGCCTTGTCGCTGTTCTTGCATTGTCGGCCGCGGCTGGCGCGATTAGCATCATTCACGCAACGATGATTGAGCAGGAGGCAACTGTAACCGTCAACATTGGGATAAACTACGGAAACGGGACGATTACGTGGCACAACGGCACCATCGTGCCATCGGGCGAGTTTCTATTGAACGCGACAATGCGAGTGGCAACGGTGGAGTTTACGAACTATTCAGGCTTCACAGGCCCCGGGCTTCCCGGCGCATTTGTCACATCCATAAACGGCGTGGCGCAGAACCCAGCAGCCAACCTCTACTGGACATACTGGGTCTACAACCCGCAGACACAACAGTACGAGATGGGCCAAGTCGGTGCGGGCTCATACGCGCTTACGTCTGACCAGACAGTTCAATGGTACTATCAGAACACTGGATCCTTGACCAATCCCGCCCTCCAGCCGTACACATCCGTCTCGCTCGATGTTCGCCTCGAATCCTCCACGAATCCTCCTACTGCAATCATGTCTGGGGCCATCTACCCAGCGCCAGGCGGCCCAGTGAACGTGACGCTAGAGTACAGCGACACTCAGGGCGCGAGCTACCAGAAGATAACCCAAATCACAAGCGCGGCCGACGGCACTTTCAGCTACTCCTGGCAACTCCCGGGCGGCGGGCTGTACATGATAAGGGCCGACGCTCAGGGCGTGAAGAGTCCCGCTGTCTCAATTGGAACCAGCAGCGGTGTCCCAGGATTCCCGTTCGAATCACTGCTGGTGGGAATTGCGCTCGGCTTGTGGCTCGTTATCCTCGGGCGGAAACGGCGTCCGCGCACAGCATGATGCTAGTGAGACGGTGAATGCGGACACATAGATCCGCATGTGGTACGACGTGATGACTGCCGAAGACAAGCTTTCGATGTGGTGCGACTGAGGAACGCTTGCGGTCGGAACGCCCACCGTGTTGACAGCGTACCTGCTCGACACAGGCTACTCGTCGCCCTGCTGCGGAGCCGTTGTAGGCGACGTAGTGACGACGACTGACAAGCCCACTCTTCTGGCGCCTTACCTAGCTTCGCTTGTGTTGATCGGACGCGCCGGAATCGCTTTGGTGGCCTTTTCGGCAAAGAAGAAGCGTAGCGACTGAAGACTCTCCTCTGATCCTGATTACTGCAAGCCTTGGACGCATTATCAAGGCCCGGTGGGCGTAAGACTTGGCCAAAGCATTGTTCCAGAAACGCGAAGAACACCCCAGACGGCAGCTCAGCTTAACAGATTTCGGACATTGCGCCGCGTTTTCAAATCCCAACAACCCCGTTGAAAGTGAAATGACAGACGGACTGGTTGAACAGTTTTCGGATATTGTCCCGCGTTTTGAAATCCTAGCACCCCTCTTGACACGGAAATGACAATTTTGGGACGTTTCAACGCGGGAACGACGATACTCGGAGTGAATGACCAAGCCGCTTGTACGGGAATGCAACTGCGTAGTACAATGCAACATTAAATAATGCTCGCCCGCCCACACAATCGTACGTGCTCCAAGTTGACCGCTCGTAGTGTCGGTTCCGCATACCTACTGGCGTTGCTCCTCTCCTCGCTCTTCATCTCCGTGTCTTCTGTTTCAATCCCGACGCCTGCCTACGCGGCGGTTACCCCCGTGATACAGCAGCTCTCCCGGTACAACGGAACGGCTGGAACTACTGTATGGGTGTTCGGGAAGTACTTCAACAAGAACCAGTCCGAGTCCGTGACGATAGGCTCGACCCCAACCGGTCTGACAGTGTCATGGTCATGTGTATCCAGCACTCCGGTGGGGAGCGTCAACGGGTCATGCGCATTCATCGTGTCGTCTGACGCCGCTGGGGGACTCTACACTGTCACACTCACTAGCAAGGTCAGTGGCGGCGGTTCTGCCTTTGCGACGTTTAGAGTTTTGCCCGCCATAACACTGGACGTGATGAGTGGCTCACCTCCGGTGGGCGGTACCCCGGGAGCTGCTGCGACAGTCGTGACGGTCACGGGCACCGGTTTCCTCGCAGCGGACACGGGAACGCCAGCATGTTGGATCACGACATCGGCACCGCCAGGATACACTTTGCTTATCGATACATCCGGCCAGCCGCCGTGCACAGTAAGCAGCAAGGGGCGGCTCTCGGCCAAGTTCAAGGTGGGTGCAGGTTCGACGTATAGACCGAATGGTTACAACATCACCGTCACTGGAAATCCAGGCCTAGATTTTGCGTCGCTAAGAACCGGAAACTTCACCGTCAGCCCGCAGATAGTTCTCTCGGCGCCCTCGGGACCGGCTGGGGCAACGATTTCCGTGTTTGGGTCAGGTTTCAACAGCACTATCAGCCTTTGCGGTATTGAGGGCACTCCTGTGGACACTGGTTACACATGCGACCATGCCACAGACGGCACCGTGGTCGGCCAGTTCAAAGTCAAGTCCGGGGTTCTGACCGGGTCGTATTTCATTACGGTGAACAACACCAAATCTCCGGGCAGCGGACGTCCCCCCTCAGCATTCACACCATTCGTAGTGAGCGGGGGCCCTGTGGTTACGCTCACACCGTCTCCGGTCGGTTTCACCGGCACAACGGTCACTGTGGCAGGATCCAATTTCAACGCAGCAGATACCGAGGTTAGGTTCAACGTAACGTCCCTATCCGGTCTGCCTCTTGTCAGAACATGCACCATTTCCGGAGGCAGCATCACCGGGACCTGCCAATTCATAGTCAAACCAAACGCACTCGGTCGCCTCTACGATATAATCTTCAACGGAACTCACCTTGGAACTACCATTGATAATGCGACGGCGCAATTCCTCGTCCAGTCCAAGATCACCCTTACCCCTGACAACGGAGGTGTTGCCACATATGTTGGCATCTCGGGGTCCGGCTTTAAGGCGCCGGCAACTCAGCCATACTGCAACAAGACCATAACCGCGTTCCTGCCGCTATTCAAAGGGAACATGGTAACCTGTACTATTGATTCGGACGGTGTGCTGACAGGGAACTTCACCGTCATGACGGGCGCGTTTCCAGGCGCGCACACGATTACGGCCTCCAACACAACTCTTGTCGTGCAGGGGTCGGTCTCAGCCGTTTTCACCGTGAAAGCACCCGTGATAACGCTCTCTCCCTCCACCCGCAGCGGAGGACAGCTGGTCGACGTGACTGGTTCGGGTTTCAGCACAGGAGACACGGCTTGCACAATCACTGGACCAACCAATGTTATTTCGGGATTGCCTTCATGTTCGGTCTCGGGAGGCAACGTCGTAGGATCTTTCACTGTAGGAACTACTGACAACAAAGCCGGCATCTATACGATAAATGTCAAGGGCAACGTCTTCGATAACGCGAACGCGTCTCTAACCGTGATCCCGCAGATCGCGTTGGCTCCGAGCACGACAACGGTTGGAAGCAGCGTCAGCATTTCTGGCAGCAACTTCAACTTGACAGGTAGCTGCACCATCAAGTCGGCTCCCACTAACATCGTGCTACTCTTGTCCGGCGACGGCTGCAGCATCGACAGCCACTACATGGTCACGCCTGGCTCTAAGTTCACGGTCGCAGCGAACGCGACAGGCACATACACAATCACTGTGTACGACTATAGCCTGCCCACGAACCAGACTGCGTCTGCAGAGTTGACGATAGTTGCTCGCCTGGTGACGCTCTCGCCTAGTTACGGGCCTGTAGGAGCAAGCGTACATGTGTCAGGATCAGGCTTCAGGCCAACCGACACGAACTGCACGATCACCGGCACCCCTGTTGCGTCCGGCTCGAACTGCACAATCGCGGGAGGCGTCGTTTCCGGCTCCTTCAACGTCAAGAGCGGCACTCCCCCAGGAAACTACACCATCCTAGTTATGGGTGGTCCCGCGACGCCGAAGGACAACGGAACCGCAACCTTCAGAGTCGATCCTGGAATCACGCTGATACCTTCTTCAGGGGGGACTGGAACGAATGTTCTGGTCACCGGCTCGAATTTTGCGGCGGGTGATACGGGATGTACGATAACTTCATCTCCGAGCGGGTTGATCTCGAATCCTGTCTGCGCTATCTCTGCCACCGCGATGTCTGGGTCTTTCTTGGTCGCGCCTGGGACGCATGACGATTACACGGTCCTTGTCACTGGGACCACTGGCGATCAGGGTCGCGCCACATTCCACGCGCCGCCTGCACCGACGCTGGAACTGGATCCAGTAACAGGAGAAGCAGGCACGCCGGTCAACGCTTCAGGTTCGAATTACCTTGGCACAACGTGTCTTCTGACATCGTCCCCGTCGGGGCTCTTCACCTCGTCCTCGTGTTCACTTAGTGGAGGTGAGCTGACTGGCAGCTTCGCCGTGGCATCAGGAGCTTTTGCTGGGACTGTCTACACGATCACGGCTGCATCGAACCTAGGCGAATCGGCTACCGCAACTTTCGCTGTTGTCACCGGCCCTGTCGGCACTTTGACGCTGACCCCCACGTTAGGTCCAAGAGGAACTCCAGTTGTCGGGACGGCCAGCGGGTTCGCGACCGACACGGCATGTATACTTACGTCTTCCCCGGCGGGGATTCTGTCTTCGCCGTCGTGCACTATGACGGGAGCCGGGAATGTGAACGTGGGGTTCACAGTGGCAGCGACTGCGGTCCCGGGAACGTACACGATCCTTGCGGTCGGCAATACAGGGAAATCAGCCGCGGGGGACTTCGAAGTCACTGCTCCGCCGCTTACCATGACGCTGAATCCAACATCAGGCCCAGTAGGGACTGCGGTCACCGTTTCCGGTTCGGGCTACGCCGGCCTTACGTGTGCTCTCTCGTCTACGCCGTCGGGCCTGTTCACTTCGGCAACCTGCTCGATTTCCGGCGTTACGCTCAGCGGAGGATTCACGGTTGCTTCTGGCGCGACTGGCGGCTACACGGTAACGGTCGAAACGGACATCGCTGAGTCGAAGACCGCGACGTTCACAGTTACAGCGGGGCCTGTGCCGACGTTCACTTTGAGTCCAACTTCAGGTTCCGGCGGAACCGTGGTGACCGCCTCTGGAGAGAACTATGAGGGCGCGTCATGTTCGCTGTCTTCTACGCCGTCAGGTCTCTTCACGTCGTCGTCATGCTCTATCACGGGTGGTAGTCTGAGCGGAGGATTCATAGTCGCTTCGGCCGCGACTATTGGCAGCTACACGGTGAGGGTCGAGACGGACGTTGACGAAGTGTTGACTCGTACATTCACTGTCACGGCTGGGCCGACCTTCACGTTGAGTGTAGATGAAGGACTCCCTGGGACTGTGGTCTCCGGTTCAGGTGTGGGCTACGCGGGCACGTCGTGTGCTCTCTCGTCTATGCCTTCGGGCCTCCTCAGCTCTCCGTCATGCTCAATCTCTGCGGGCACGCTGACAGCGGGGTTCACCGTTGCTTCAGGCGCGGTTGCAGGCAGCTATATCGTGACGGTTACGACGAACGTGGCGGCTGACACAAGGTCGGCGACGTTCGCTGTCACTTCGCCTGGCCCGACTCTCACTTTGAGTCCCGCGTCAGGCCGTGCTGGGACTGCGGTCGTTGCTTCAGGCTCGAACTTTGTGGGCACCACATGCACACTCTCAGCGTCGCCGAGCAACCTCTTCACGTCGTCGTCATGCTCTATCGCGGCTGGCACGCTTACGGGAGGCTTCACGGTTGCTTCAGGCGCGACTGCTGGAAGCTACACGGTGACGGTGACGACGAACGTGGCGGGTGAGACAAGGTCGGTGACGTTCACTGTTACGGGGCTGAGGCCTTGCATAATCGCGACTGCGACGTTCGGCTCGGAAGTGTCGTCGGCTGTGCAGTTCCTTCGGAGCTTCCGGGACAGCCTGGTGCTGTCGACGGCGGCGGGTTCGGCGTTCATGGATGTCTTCAACGCTTGGTACTACTCCTTTAGCCCGTCCGTGGCTGGGTTGATCGCTGGCAATGATCCGCTCCGCGCTACGGTGAGGGTGATACTTTACCCGCTCTTGGGCATACTGGGCATCAGCGCGTTCACGTACTCGACATTCAGCTGGGCGCCTGAGTTCGCTGTCGTGATGGCTGGACTCGTCGCGAGCTCGCTGATAGGCCTCGTCTACCTGACGCCGTTCGCATTCGTCAGCCTGAGAGCCCTCGCGAGGAGGAAGAGAATCAAAGTCACTGACGTGGCGAAGGGTTCGCTGCTGCTGCTCGCTGCGGCCTTGGCATTGCTGGCGGCTGGTGAGGTAGCGGGCTCATTCCTGTTGCTTGCGGTGGCAAGCTCAGCGGTCGTCCTCATCTGCCTCATCTCGGCGCCGACAATCGCCGCCTTGGCGATCGCTCGTCCGAAACCAGAATAGCGTCAGCGAACCACCCCCTCTTCTCATTCTTCTTTTTTGATCCATTCCCAGGGCATTACATTGAGCGTTCCTCGGTCAGTGTTATATGGAACATTAAACCGAACTCTAGGCAGAGCGCTCTTGAAGAGACCCGCCGTAACCAGGGCTGTGGTCGTGGCTTGCGTCATGCTCGTATCGGTAGTGGCCCTATTCGGGCAGATGGCTGGAGAAGCGCCTGCGCAGGAGAATTGCCCCGTCACGACTACTTGGGCAACGACGATCACGACCCTTGGTCAGACGCTTACGGCGACGTTTACGAGCACGATGTACCCAACAACGACGATCATTAGAAGCACGACTGTGACCTTGACATCGACAACCTTTAGCCCAACAACGACGGCGACCGCAACGACGACCACGACCGCAACATCGACAAGCTACAATCGCACAACGACCCTGACATCGACGACGTACAACGCTACGGCGACCGGAACCAAGACCTTGACAGCGACTGCTACTTCGACAACGTACAATCGGACGACGACGAGAACAGCGACAACGACGACCAGCGCAACGGTTACGGTTCCTTCTACAAAGACCTCCGGCAAGACCACCGCTCCGACTACTGTTTGGACCACGGTCTCGGCCACGGCAACAGCAACTGGTAGCGCGACGGTGACTCAGACCGTGACATCGCACACGACGACAACCGTCACCAGCACAAGTGTCTACACTGTGACCGAGGCTGAGATGCCTTCGCCTCCCCCTATTCCCGGGTTTCCGTTGGAATCCATCTTGGCGGGGCTGGGCCTGGGCGTAGTTGGCTTGCATCTGATCTACCGTAACCGTCGCGCAAAGCGGCACCGCTCAAAATAGACACCCGCAGTTTTCGTGATGGAATGAGGGAAGGGAATCCCGTCGCAACCGAGATGCGGCGAGCGGCAGCTGGGACGCGGTTACTGAGCGAGCTGTTGATAGCACCTGACTGTTGGGTACTCCGCAAATAGGGCGTTGAGTTGCCATCTCAAGGCTGAGGTCTGCTGGGCAAAGGTGAGTAGCAGGAAGAACCTCCCTCTTGGGGGAATCTGGTTCGCCTCGTCGCTCAGCTTCAAGAGCACGTTCCTGACCTGGACGGGCCAGTCCTCCGGCACGGTGAGGAAACACTTCAGCTCGACCGCGAAGGACACTCGTTGCGTGAGATGATTCGAGGTGGTCGGTACCGCGGACGCCCAGCCTGCAAGGGCGAAGTGGTCGCTCTTGCCGGTCGCCGAGGCAAGTAATGTGCCGTCCGCGCGGCTTTCATACGTGTTCTTCGTAGGAAAGCTCAGGAAGACGTTGCCCAGCGGTTCGATCTTATAGAGCCTCCCTTTCAGGAGGAGCTGCTTCAGGTAGCAGCGGACATCGTCCTCTGACCAGAAAGACCTGGGACTTTCTCGAAACTTCCTCATCGTTTTGACTATGCATTTCTCGATGAACGCAGTTTGCTTCTCGTTCGTCGATGCTTTGCTGTTCAACGGATAGCCACGCTCACCCGCGGTGCATCACAATCTCAGCGGCGACTGATATGTACGACTTGCCTCTCCACCCTGTTCGTATCGCCTCACGTAGCCTAGTTCGCGGCCGTCGTCGCTGAGTCTGACGCCGCCAATCTCGATCTTGCTCGGAGTGACTGCGATTCTGGACCGTATCTTGACGGTCTTGTTGGATGGAATGACGTCCTTCAGGATACCGATCTCCTGTAGGAACCCGCCCGCGTCCAAGAAGCCGACGATCGCGTCTTTGAGATCCTCGACCTGCGACCGCGAAAGGCGATTCAGGTGAAGAGGCTCAGATGATAGGGCGCTCTGCACTCCTGTCCTATCCGACCGGAAGACTTTGACGGAAGCGCCGGCAAGGTACTTCTGGTACCCGAGCGCTCTCAGCTCCCTTCGATCAACCTGGGTTCTCTCCTTGATGATGTCCGGCGATCTCGCAAGCAATGTCGCACGGTTTCCGGCTTGAAGGATCTCGGATGTGTTGTCGCCAGTTCCGATTCCCAACGCAATATCTGGCTTGAGCTCGTCGAGCATCTGAACCTTGTACGTTACAGCCTCACTTCCTTTGACCCATCCGTCTGTGTTGACGATCGCCAGTTTCCCGTGTCCTGCGCGGCAGGCAACGAGCCTCTTGACGCCGCGAATCACTTTGCCCTTTACGCGGCCGGGACTCGTGAGACCGATGAAGAGACGTTCAGACGGCTCGACTTCTGACAGGTTCACCGCGTGCCTCGTGACGTCTGCCGCAGCCATCGTTGTAGGCGGGCCAAGATCGGTCTGGCCTATGTCCGCGTCGACGACCGAAACTCGCTTGCCCTCGCTGAGCATGGAGTTGGCGAGGAATGTGCACAGCGTCGTCTTTCCGGCATCCCCTCCACCTATCACAACCGCGGTGCCTTCATCGAGCTGGCTGAGGGCCGAGGCCGCTTCGCGCCACGAAAGCGGAATCGTGCTTCCCCCGAGCTCCTCGACGCCGCCGTCCTCGCCCAGCCAGACCCTGAACCCGGCGGAAGAGTGAATCTCGACCGGGGTCTGCTTTCCACGGACTACAACGCGCCTGCTGGAATCCAGCGGCGCGCCGAGCACGCTTGCTTCCCCGCCGCGGAGCTCAAACGAAGCCGGGCCGATTATGAGAAGCGTCTTTCCCGCTTCAGCGGTGATCGTCCTCGCGGCTCCGGTCAAAGAGAAAGGCGACCCCTCTCGGTATGAACAGAGATCAGACTCTTCATCACTCGTTAAGATTTCCGTGCGTAAGGGATCGAGCGGCTGGAAGGCTTGGCGATGCGACTTGGTTGAGCGCGAGCACGTTGCTACCATCTGGTTCTATATACCGACACCCGCCGAGATACGGAGCCACCTGTAGTAAGGGTACACGGACGAGTGAAATCCAGATGGTTGAAGGTAAAGAGATCCCTGGCGACCTGAAGTACACGAAAGAGCATGAATGGCTGCGCATAGAAGACGCAATCTGCAGAGTTGGGATAACCGACTACGCGCAGAACTCTCTTCACGAAATCGTGTACGCTGACCTTCCTCAGGTCGGAAGAAAGCTTGCGCAGAAAGAATCCTTCGGCACGGTTGAGTCTGTGAAAGCGGTCTCGGAAGTCTACTCGCCGATATCCGGAGAAGTGGTTGAGGTCAATCGGAAGCTTGCTGACGCCCCAGAGCTCATCAACAAGGAGCCTTACGGAGAAGGATGGCTCATCGCGATGAAGCCGTCGAAGCTGAAGGAAGAAGCTAGCTCACTCATCTCCGCGAAGGAGTACGAAGAATACCTGGAGAAACTTTCCGAAGAAAAGAAATAGGACGACGCCTCGTCGTCGCGGAATTTCGTGTAGATCCACTGTCACGATAAGACATAAAAAGTGATCCGCCGCCGATCAGGACCAGAGACCAAGATGGAAGCGGACGCGACAGACCTCTTCGCAAAGAGACACGCGCAGACACAATACCTCAAACGTTTCGTCCTTAGAAGAATGACCAGTAGAACGAGTACTCAAGCGGAAAGCAACGTCTGGGACAGAGAAATAGCATCAAGGTTCATGGAATGCCCGTCGCTGGAGAATGTTCACCACCTCTGCCTGTTCTACGGGTACGCGAAGGTACGGAGCGCGCTGACGAAGGTCGAGAACGCGATCTTCGAGGACTTCTTCTACGGCAGGATCTTCCTGTACCCGCTATGGCTCAAGCGGTTCAGCAGGATCTTCGACGCCGCAAGACCCAGAGCCGAAGTCCGAGAGCTACTCTCAAGCCAACAATAGACGCTGCCCCGAATTCGAGACCTACAATTTACTCTAACAGCAACCGTTCATTCCGCTGCAGCGCCGAGCGGTGAGACAGTTCACCTTTTACACGCTCGAAAGACGATACAGTTACTGAAGCCGCTCGGCAGGAACGCGTAATTGGGCAGATAGAGGACGTGATTCCTTCACGATGCGAACCCCTGGACGCCTCACTCGGCGGCGGCTTCACGGTGGGGGAGATCGTCGTCGTCTACGGCGAGGCGGGAACCGGCAAGACCACGCTCGCAATTCAAACCGCCATAGAAGCAGCGCGCCGGGGCTCCAAGGTTCTCTACATCGACACGGATCGCTCATTCACTCATCAACGCTTCTCGCAGCTGGCTGGAGAGGACTCTGACGCTGTAAGCGGCCAGATACTCCTCTTCTTCCCGGACACGTTTTCAGCCCAAACCGGCCTCGTGGAGAGCATCGAGAATTACCTGACCGCGTCGACGCGGCTGTTGGTCGTGGACACGATCACGTCTCTGTATAGGGTCAGCCTAGGCTCGGCGGAACGAACATTCGGCCTCAACCGAGAGCTGAACAGGCAACTCGCATACCTCAGCGAGGCTGCGCTTCGCCGAAGGCTCGTTGTACTCTTGACCAGCCAAGTACACGCTAGAATGGATTTTCCGTTCGGGCGGATCGAACCGGTCGCACGGCGAACGCTCGCACACTGGCCGCGAACGATCATACGACTCAGGAATACGCG
>Ga0209725_1000388_pt1 | contig 27250 bp, 24 predicted proteins | sample I18A1metaG_FD_184145 | JGI IMG/M metagenome (GOLD analysis project Ga0209725, IMG submission 184145) | Lake sediment bacterial and archeal communities from Gulf of Boni, Indonesia to study Microbial Dark Matter (Phase II) - ​I18A1 metaG... | ecosystem: Environmental > Aquatic > Freshwater > Lake...
TTCTCAGGCTTGAGATCGAACTCCAGAAGAGAATGAAGTTTGACGATGACGACTACTTTGACAACACCGCCATCATTTCCGACCCCATGCTCTTAGAGAGGGCTGTGCAGCAAGCAATAAACGCCTTTGCGGGAAAAAGGGTCACGAAGGTGCTTACCGCCGCAGTGGACGGCGTTCCTCTGGCAACCCTTGTGGCTCATAGGCTTGGCGTGGGGTTAGTCGTGGCGAAGCAGACACGGGAGATCGGCGTGAGAGAGTTCATCGAGGAGGTTTTCGTCCCAAGCAAGACTGCCACTGTCCACAGCCTGTTCATTCCAAGAGACGCGATAAAGAGGAACGAATGTGTTCTCATTGTCGATGACGTGTTAGACAGTGGAGAAACCCATAGGGCGTTGATTCGCATGGTTCAGAAGGCCAGAGCGGAAGTGACTGGCATATACGCTTTGACCGCCATCGGAACCGAGTGGAAAACATGTATCGGCGAAGCAGCAGGCAACTGCCCTGTGGAGATCGCTTTGGAGCTTCCCCGAAAGTCAAGAAAGCCTTCAGTCAGGTAGCTGCCTGACTAGCTCGACGAGCAGATTCCGCCAGTCTTCCTATGGTTACTTCGTAAGGCGGGAAGAGAACCCCCTCTTCTGTAATAATCGCCGTCACATTCTCCGGCGGAGTAACGTCGAAGGCAGGGTTGAGTGCGCCAACGCCTCTTGGAGCGATCCTCTTTCCATCCAAGGAAAGGACTTCTTCTTCTCTTCTGTGTTCAATGACGACAGACTCGGCTGATCCTGTGAAGTCAAATGTCGATAGAGGGGCAGCCACATAGAAGGGGATGTCATGCTTCTTGGCTGCTAAGGATATTGTGTAAGTCCCTACTTTATTGGTGACATGGCCTGTGCGTAGGACTCTGTCCGATCCCACGATCACCTTGTTGACAATCTTGTGTTGGAATACATATCCAACCATGCCGTCCGTGATCAATGTGACCGGTATGTGCTCCCAGGCAAGCTCATATGCTGTCAGTCTGGCTCCTTGGAGAAGAGGGCGGGTTTCTGTAGCTATCACCTTGACCTCTTTTCCCTCCTCAATCGCTGCCCGGACTATTCCGAGCGCTGTTCCATAGCCAGCGGTCGCGAGCGCTCCAGCGTTGCAATGCGTAAGAACGGTGTCACCGTCTTCAATTAGGTTGGCTCCATTCTTTCCGATGCGGATATTTGAACGAATATCCTCATTGCGAATCTCATCTGCTTCGTTAAGTACGAATGCTCTTAGATCCTCGACACTGTCGAATGTCTGTGCTTTTCCCATAATCCTTTGAGTAGCCCAACGCAGGTTGGCTCCTGTGGGTCTGGTTCTAACAAGCATCTCTGCTGAGCGTTCCAATTCTTTGATCATCATTGCGACAGTCTTTGATCTACTTCGAAGTGCAGTAAGAGCTAGTCCATATCCTGCTGCAGCACCTATCAAAGGCGCTCCTCTAATCTTCATTCCTCGAATCGCTCGGCAGACCTCCTTACAGCTTCTCAGCCTGATCATCACAAGTCGGCTAGGAAGCCTCGTTTGATCGATCGTGACGACCGCTCCTTTTCTCAACTCAATGGTTTTCAGCAATCCTGCGCACCTCGCAAACCGTCTTGAATGACAGTTGAAACGATGCCCATAACAACTTTCCTTGCTCTCATGAGACATCACTCAAGGCAAACGTCTAAGGCACGTTTCGCCATCAGTTTCTCCTCCATACCAAAGATTTTAGGGTTCTTATGCACTTTCTCAGACTGATTTGAATGGAAACCGTCAGGCCCGAAGCCGTTGAGGCATTTCTTGCGAACAATAGAGTGTCGGTTCCTCTTTCGGATACGCCTCCAGAGCTTCGTGAGAGAGGATTCGGCACCCTAAGGGGAGCGAGAATCTATTTCTCGGTGTTGGAGGCGATCTATCTTGCTGACAAGAAGAGAACAAAGGTCCTCGACCCGACGACGAAGGATGAAATCAGGTTCGCAGATCTGGTCAGAAAGCTTTCCAAAGGTAAGCCTGAGGTTTGGATGAAGTATCTCGTGTACCGCGATCTTCGGGACAGAGGATACATAGTTAGAGAAGAGAAAGCCTTTGACTTCGAGATATTCGGTAAGGGTGCAGTAAGAAGGCTTGTATCAATTGTCTATGAGGGGCGTGAGGCGAGTATTGAAAGGCTTCAGAAGCTTCTGATGATGGCCGTCACTGAGAAGAAGGAACTTCTTCTAGCAGTCATAGATAGAAGAACAGACATCGTCTACTACGCATTGGGCCAACTGTCTCTGAAATGATGCTTGAACGGTTTTCTTGCTCTCGGCCTGACGCTTTCTGAGATAGTCAATACCGGCAAACGTTCCTAGTGTGACAATTGATTCAGAGGGGGCGTCTGGCCCGGAGGAATAGGACTTCTGTAAGTGAACCTCTTCGTTTTGGACTCGAACTCGTCTTTGACCTTCTTCAACTCCTCAGGCTTTGTGAGGAGATCGATCCCTGTTAGGGCAAGGGTCTTGGCCGCAAGAATCATTCCCTTATGACCTATGCTCATGCCCGAAGTGGCGGTCTCCTGCCAAGAATGTCCCGGCATTCCTAGCACACATGTCGCTGTCACGAGGTTGGCTGTAGGCGTGACCCAGCTTACATCGCCTACGTCTGTTGAGCCTGCCATCACTTCTTTTTCATCCTCAGGATCATCTATGCCGTCGTCGAGAAGCTTCTCCACCTTCTCCTCCTTCTTTGGCATTCTGGACTTCAATATGGCGTCTTTTCTCTCTTCAGCCGTCATCGACTCAGCCAATTTCTTCGCGAAATCCAAATCCCTCTCAGACCACTTGGGAGGGCCGACCTCTCGCATGTTCTTAATCATTAAATCAGTGAGGCTCCTATTTGGAAGCATCCCGTAACATCCAACAAGAAACTCAAGATCCATGGTGGTATCAGTCATCAGACAGGCCCCCTTCGCAATGTTCACGACACGACTGTAGATCTGTTCAACATCATTACGCTTAGGCGCTCTAACATAGTACCAGACTTGAGCGTAGTCCGGCACAACGTTCGGTTCTCCTCCTCCACGGGGAATGACGTAGTGCAAGCGGGCCTTTTCGCTGATGTGTTCACGAAGATAGTTGGCTCCGACATTCATGAGTTCGACCGCATCTAGAGCTGACTTGCCTCGCTCAGGGTCGGCTGCCGCGTGGGATGTCAGCCCGTGAAAGTTGAACTTGACAGAGTTCAGCGCGTTTGAGGATGACATCCATGCCGAGTTGCAGCTTGCCGGATGCCATGACAGTGTGGCATCAACACCAGTAAACAGGCGATCCCTCACCAAGAAGACCTTGCCGACAAGAGTTTCTTCGGCAGGACAACCGAAGAGCTTCACCGTTCCCTTGAGATCCTTCTTCTCCATTGCCTCTCGAATTGCTAGAGCCGCCGCCGTGCTTCCGGCTCCGAAGAGATTATGGCCGCAGCCATGTCCGGGTGCGCCTTTCTTCAATGGTTCTCGCGTGGGCTGGGCCTTCTGGGATACTCCGGGAAGTGCATCGTATTCTGCCAATATCCCTATCACTGGTTTTCCCGACCCGTAAGATGCAACGAAAGCGGTAGGCATCCCGGCAACTCCAAGATCAGCCTCGAATCCATCTTTGCGCAATTCTTGCGCCAGCAGTTTCGATGACTCGTATTCCTGTAGGCCGACCTCAGCCAACTCCCAGATCCTGTCACTAATGGCTATGACTCTTGACTCACTCCTTCTCATCCAATCTAGGGCAACTTCTCTCGGCATCGTTCAGCAGCTCGCCTACTTGTACCACGCTTGATAGATAAACGAGTTTCGTAAGGTTACATCGCATCGAAGTGAAAGGATTTCTACGAAACATAGTTAAGTTTAACGTGTTACTTTACTCTCAGGCGCCTGAGGTTACGCTGCACAGACAGGAGAGACAACACCCTTGTCACAACAGTTCTCTACTCCAAGAGGAATGAGGGATATTGAGCCGCAGGAAATAGCGAAGCGAGTCTGGGTCGAAGCCAAGATATCCGAAGTGCTTCAGCGGTACGGTTTCAAGATGATGGAGCCAACGCCTATCGAGCACCTGGAGACCCTTGAGGCCAAGTCTGGTCCTCAGATCAGAGAGGAAATCTATTGGTTCGCGGATAAGGCCGGTAGGAATCTGGGCCTGAGATTTGACCTCACGGTTGGAATGGCGAGAATGGTCGCAAACAGGCTTGACCTTCCTGAGCCGATCAAGTTGTGTGCAATCGCAGATTCTTGGCGGTATGACGAGCCTCAGTTCGCCAGATACAGACACTTTCGCCAATGGGACGCAGAAATATTCGGAACTACGGATCCCTTAGCCGACGCTGAAGCGATCTGCGTAGGCATGGACGCATTAGAGAGCGTCGGACTGAGAGAGTACGAGGTTCGAATTAGCAATAGGAAGCTTGTGGAAGCATTTCTTAGGAAGATCGGCGTGGAAAACAGGGTTCAGATCGACAAGGTGCTTATTGCGATAGACAAGCTATCCAAATTGCCTTCGACACAGGCCGCAGAAGAGTTCGAGAAAACGGGTCTGTCAGGAAAGCAGACCGAAGCGACAAGAGAGCTCTGCTCGCTTAAGGGCTCTCCTGAAAAGGTTCTCTCTGAACTCAAGGAACTACTTGAGGAGGACACAGACATAGAGGGGGCACGAAACGAGTTGATCAGGTTAGCAGATGTCCTCAAGTCGTTTGGCAGGAGAGACAGATGCATATACGATCTAAGCATCGTTCGCGGCATAGGATACTACGATGGGATCGTCTTCGAAGCATATGACAAAGGCAGCGAGGACATAGGATCGATCTTTGGAGGAGGCAGATATGACAAGCTATGCGTAATCTATGGCAAACGAGACATCCCGGCGACTGGCGTGGCAGGCGGTATAGAGCGTCTCATGATTTCTCTGGAAAAGTCCTCGCTGTACCCAAAGCTATCAGAAACTCCAAGAGTATTCATCGCTTGTGCAACAGACGATGTCCGTTCTAAGGCTTGGGAAATAGTGACAAGACTCAGAAACACCGGAGTCGCAGCTGATTTCGATTTGAAGGAAAGAACTCTCGAAAAGCAACTAGAGTTTGCGAATTCCATGAGAATACCATACGTGGTTATCGTTGGACGAAGGGAATTGGAGAAGGGATTCATTAAGCTTAGAGATATGCAGAGTCGAATGGAAAAAGAAATCCGGATTGACGATGTTCGGAAAGAACTATAGAGAGCGCGCGAGAGAGTTCTCGCCGGCTGTCGGCCTGAGCATTCCTGACTTGTGAAGTCTAGATTCTGGCTTCGCGTATCTAGTTCACTTCTCAGCTTGCGAATGTATAGACATCATGGCTTCGAGCCTATGAGAGACGGGAAGATCATTCATGCGAAAAGCCGTTGTTTCAACAAGTGAGGTGGATCAGAGTCTGAACATATCATGTCAGGCAGAGGGATTTTGCACCAGCCCAGCGCACTGCCATGCGGGTAAGAGCAATGAAGGAGAATCGGATCCCTAGCTTTTCCTTCAAGGAGTGCGTCATTCTTGTGATCATCAATACTCTACAGGAGTCTTGGCGATCTCGCTGATCCTCGGACCTGTGAATCCAATAACTAACATTAAGATCAGATCAAACAGGAGATTCAGACATGAAATGGCGGGCCCGCGGGGATTTGAACCCCGGACCTTTAGCTCTCGCCAGACCAGCTTAGGAGGCTCGGCCCATTCTACCTACCGCTCCATCCGGGCTGAGCTACGGGCCCCAAACCGAATCCTCATGACTACAATCTAAAAAAGGTGTCCACAATCGCCTGAGACTACCGGCAACCAACCATCTCGTTGCTAGATTCGATCTGTGACGAGCCCGTGGAATCCAAAACCCGCTGGTTTGATTGCCTTACGCAAACGTCCTCAACAATCCCACAAAGGTCTTTATTAACTGCTCATGGTTGTCTCCTCTGCGTGGGCCCGTAGCTCAGCCAGATCCGGCAGGATCCTGAAAAGGTAGAGCACCGGTGATCTTTGAGCCCCACTGAAGGCTCATGTCGGTGAGGCTTTTACCACGAGCCGGAAGCCACCCGGGAGTCGTGGGTTCAACTCCCGCCGGGCCCGCCATATCGCTTGCGTCGAGGATACCTACGAACAGAAAAGGCGTTCTCTGGCGTTCGAGGAGGCCAGTCATCCTTCCACTATCAGGATCCACTCCGTGTTGATCCTTTTTCACTAGCTGGGCTGCTTTCGCTGCCTGACTGCTGCTTCTTTTCGAAGATTTCTATCCAGTTTCCGTCTGGGTCTCCTATGTATGTCCATCGTGAGTTCTTCGTGTCTCTTGTATACGATATGGGCTCAATTCCCTTCAGCTTGAGCTCGGAAAGGGCCTCATCCAGATTTGGGACTTCGAATGCTATGTGATCGAGTTCATCCCCTGACCGGTATTCTTTGCCCGCATACCAGTTGATTTCAAGCCAATGGTCTGACCCTTCCGATTTGACAATCGCAAATTCACCATCGGTCTCTGGAACCCTGACCCGAGTCGCTAATCTCATCCCCAAGACATTCAAGTAGAACTCCAAGGCTCGATCGAGGTCAGTCACCTGTATGGCGGTATATCGCAAAGAGAACTTGACCAATCCTAAGTCCTCAGTCGAACATATCCTGTCTTCTTCTTATTAGCATCGACCCTGCTACAATTCGTTTGGGGCCGAACATCACGACTAGGGCCTGAGTTCGCGTTGGCAAATTCATATTAAGTGAAGAAAAGTCGACTATGAACTTGAAGCCGTCACATCTTGTCGCGATCTATCTGAGTTCTTGCAGAAAGTCACTCTCGAAATATTCGTCTTTCGCTTTCATCTTCCTGTTTCTCAGTTCTGCTTCGCGTTTCTTAAGCTCAGTCCTCCTGATCTTTCCACTTATGGTTTTTGGCAGGTCTTCCGTGAACTCTATGACTCTTGGACGTTTGTAGGGGGCGATTCTCTCCTTTATGAATCTGAATATCTCTAGCGCCAAACCCTTTGATGGTATCACATGTGGCTTCACTGTCAGAAACGCCTTCGGAACAAAGCCTCTCAGCGCATCAGGACTGGCAACCACAGCGACCTCAGTTATCGATGGGTGGAGCATGAGATCGCTTTCCAACTCGAAAGGGCTTATTCTGTAGTCTGAACTCTTGAAGACATCGTCCGCCCTTCCCACAAACCAGAAGTATCCGTCAACATCCCGATATGCCACATCACCGGTAAGATACCAGTCCCCGACGAAAACCTCCAAGTTCTTGTCCGGTGGATCAATGTAATGTGTCATCAGCCCTACGGGTCTCTGCGGCTTTACTCTTATCGCAACGACTCCTTCAGTGTTCGCGGTGGCAGGTCTATGCTCATCGGACAATGTGGCGACATTGAATCCGGGAGCCTCGACTCCCATCGATCCTAGCTTGGTCTCCATGCCGGGGAATGTTCCGATCTGAAGCGTTGTCTCGGTCTGTCCGTAGCCCTCTCTAATCGTGAGCCCGGTTGCGCCTTTCACTTTTTGGATTATCTCTGGGTTTAGTGGCTCTCCTGCGCTTACGAGTTGTCTGAGGGAGAAGCTGTATCTTCTGAGATCTTCCAGAAGCATGAATCTCCAAACCGTGGGAGGCGCGCACAGCGTGTTTACTTGATGCTTCTCAATCGCTTCCAAGACTCTCTTGGGATCGAATTTGCCGCTATAATTGTAGACGAAACTGGTCGCTTCAGCATTCCATACTGCGAAGACGCTGCTCCACGCATGTTTCGCCCATCCAGGAGCACTGATGTTGTAGTGCAAATCTCCCTTACGAAGGCCTATCCAGTACATGGTAGTCAGATGTCCTATAGGGTAGCTTCCGTGAGTCTGTAAGACCAGTTTCGGTCTCGCTGTGGTGCCGGAAGTAAAGTAGATAAGAAGCTCGTCTTGAGTCAAGAAAGTCCTCTCCGACCTGAAACTCGCAGGCTGCAGTTCGACCTCGCCATACTCGACCCAGCTTCTTCGAGCGCCTCCTACACCGATCTTGTGGATCGGACTCGAAAGCGTTGACAGAGCTTGGTCAACCCTATCGGCGAACTCTGCATCGGCGATGATACATCTGATACCGCTTCTCACAATTCTATCTCCAATGTCGTCTGCTGTGAGCAAAGTGGAAGCTGGTATTATCACGCAGCCAAGCTTCATCGCTCCAAGAAAAGCTTCGAACAATTCGACACAATTGTGTAGCATCAGCATGATTCTATCCCCTTTGCCTAGCTCCAGAACTCTCAAGAAGTTCGCTACCTTACTAGATCTCTCCTTTAGCCTTCGAAAACCTATCTTCTCTTCAGTGCCTCTATCGTCTACATAGAACAATGCGGGATTGACGCATCTGTCAGCCAAAGCGTCGAAGTAGTCCAAAGCCCAGTTAAAGCTCGTCGGTCTGGGCCACGCGAACCCGGTCTTAGCGTCTTCGTAGTTCTCCGCACCTAACAGGAAATCACGCATTGCAACGAACTCACGCACATCTGACAACGCAATCGGCCTTGACTTGCCTGTGGCTTCTTGTAAGCCTTATTCCTTGTCAAATGATGCGGAAGTTGACTGACGCGAACTAACTGTAGGAAGCGAAGATGAGGATGTACCCATCAAGCGTACCGGGCGCAATTCAGATCTAACCAAGATAATTGAACATGGACCGGCCCTCCACGCTTGCCTGCGGGATTTCCTATGGGCTGCCATAGTCTCTCTTCATTTCTTGTTCCATCAGGTTTCGGGTCCGGCCTCAACTGCAAAAGCGCTCTGGAGCGCGCCAAGCCCGCTGATGCAGAATTGCTAGCTTTGCAATCCAGGATATCGGAAAGGGTCAGTTCTCATTATTGAGACAGTTGTTTCTGAAATGCCTCGAACAAATCCATTGCCTTCCTCTTGTCTTTCGATGACATGAACGCTCCTATGAGTTCCATGTGGACAAACACTTCAACCATGTCGCCTGTCCCGATCATACTCACTGAAACTGCCTTTCTATATTGGTCGAGGTCCATCGTCCAAATGGTTCCACCTTCTGCAGCTAAGGTGCCCATGCATGTTTCTTCGTCTCCCTCAGTGGACCTTGCAAGTACTTTCTTCTTGATCGATAATTTCCTTTCTTTCCAGAACTCTGCAGCCCTGTCCAGAAACTCCTTATCCAAGCGCTTTCCAACAGTGAAGCTCTCCGAAACCGTCGACCCAAATGTCACGCTTCTGGTCTTCAATGAACTCAACCAACGATTCCTCCAATCATGACTTTTTCAGATAGTCTAGGAGTTTGGCCGCTACTTCCGTGATGTCTTTTCCCTCTAGGGCAACTACCTTGTATGCCATTGTAAATGCTCGTGCTCGATCTGAAAGAGCAGGCGCCACTAACAATATGCCCACGTTCGCCCTCACGTCAGATAGCTTGGCACATGATGCCAGCACCGCCGGCACATCCACTGCTTCATGTCCTTGGACAAGGTCTGCTGCTACGCACTTGTCATTCTTCTTGGCAACTACTGTAAAGTCCTGCGGGACCCCAGAGTTTCCAACCAAAGAGCCGGGCATTTCGACTTGAAACCCGTCCTCCTCAAACGTCTTCTTCAAGATCGGGAGGAGCAAGGCGCTCTGAACCTCCTCCCTGACCTCAGGGTTCAGCGAATACGAGTAGACATCAAGCAATTCTACATCTGCCAAGTGACTTTCTCTGTTACAACTTCTGCAAAAGAAAGCCTCTTCCAGCCTATCGGATTTGACGCCACATTCTCTACAAAGCCATGTCATGCCGATCACGCGGAAAGCTTGTCTATCCGAAGCGGCGCTTACGCGACATTTGGGACAGGTGGTTTGCTCAAGCAGCGTCCTAAGTTCCCAAACTGAGCCGCAGGTCGAGTGTTCACATATGCTGATTCTCTCCATCTCTAAACCCCGGCACTTGGGGCACTTGTGGCGAATGAAAATCTCAGCTGGTGACTTGCATTCGGGACAAAGAATCAATCGCTCATAGAATGCCTTTCTCAAGATGTCTGCATCTTTCATCCTCTCAAGCAGCGTTCTTGTCTCAGCTGAGCCAACCTTTGCTATGTTCTCGACGATCAGATACCTAGGCATTCTGTCAGAATCGAAGGCAGGCTCTATATTTGTGACAGAACCCTCTGCAAGACCGCTCAGAATCATCTGAACAGTATGATCAAGAAGGAGTTGGACTCTCAACTCTGCCGGTTTAGCCTGAGCATTGCCAGTCCTCTTGTCGTCGTTGCTTAACGCGTCCTCGGGGTTTCTCACCTATCTCCTCTTCCTATGCATCAAGGCGCCATTCATTTCGATGGTTTAGGCCAAGCTTGTTTAGCGTACATTCCCGCTAGCAGATCAGCAAGGCTAGGCTATTTACAGTTTTGTTCAGATATAGGTACAATGCCCAAATCTCCATACCTGACGTATTCCTCTTTGCCTGACGAGAGCCCAAGGTCATATGCCCGTGTGATGAGCTGACGAAGGATGAGTTATGCCTCAGGGCACATCCCGGCCTGACTCTCCACATGCGATGAGTTAGTACTAGACATGTTAGCTGCAACAAAAGCCTCAAGCAAGAACGATGTGTAACCGAGGCAGGGCGTAACGATCCGTTCACTTCGATCACGGATCGGAAATCCCTTTTCACGAAGGTTATACCGATCGTTGTGAGCCTCGGGTTACTGCGAAACCGAGTGTTCCGCTAAGCCATGTCTAGGTGATATTTAAGCTTACCGACAAAGTTGGCAGACATGTTTGTACGAACCTAAGTACTCCGAAAGGCAATTTGCCCAGAACAGTGATTGCCCAGTTGTACGCCAATCAAGAGGTGGCTGATACCTAATGTCAAAACTCGCTACAGGTTGTGATCTGGCCCTATTGAACGGAAACATCGTGACAATGGACAGAATGTTGAAGCGCGCAGAAGCTGTCGCCGTCGTTGGAGAGAGAATCCTGCGTGTGGGCAAGAACTCTGACGTGAAGCTCCTCATTAGCAAGAAAAGCAAGATTCTTGACCTACATGGCAAGACCGTGATCCCCGGCATCATTGACACCCACATACACTTCGTTGACTATGGTCTTTCTCTTCAGAGAGTAGACCTCAGAGGAGTCAGATCGATTGCTGAGATTCATGATAAGGTCAAGTCGAAAGCCAAAGAAACCCCGGCTGGAAGATGGATTCTCGGAAGAGGATGGGACCAAGAGAGGCTCAACGAGAAGAGGTATCCGGATAGATACGACCTAGACAGGGCCGCTCCAGAGAATCCGGTTATACTAAGTAGAGTCTGCGGCCACGTCTGCGTGACTAGCAGCCTAGGTCTTCAACTTGCAGGCATCACGAAGGAGACGCCTGATCCTCCGGGAGGCCAGATTGACAAGGATCCCAAGACAAGCGAGCCGACAGGAGTCCTGCGCGACGAGGCTATGTCACTCGTTTGGCAGCGTGTTCCTCCGCCTACAAGACCTGAGCTTGTGGCTGCGATCGAGGCGGCGAGCCGGAGCGCTCTCTCAGCAGGATTAACCACCGTCCACGCTCTCTTGAGGGATTCAACCTATGTGGAGGCGCTGCAAGAGGCGCGTGCAACGGGAAGGCTCAACGTTCGGGTCTACATGGGAATTCCGGTGGATCTTCTGGGGAATTTGATTGGCCTCGGCGTCAAGACCGGTTTCGGAGACGATTGGCTAAAGGTCGGATGCGTCAAGATGCTTCTCGACGGCTCTCTTGGCGGCCGAACCGCTGCAATGAAGGAACCATATGCTGACGATCCAAACAACAGTGGCCTTCTTCTTTACCGAAAAGAAGAGTTGCATCAACTCGTAAACAAAGTCCATGAGTCAGGCTACCAGCTGGCGATTCACGCGATAGGCGATCAAGCGATAGACCTCGCGTTAGACGCTATTGAAGAAGCCCAAGACAAGGCTCCAAGAAAAGATCATCGTCACCGGATAGAACATGCTTCCGTAATTGCTCCAATGCAGATTGAGAGAATGTCACGGATGAGGGTCATTGCTTCTGTGCAACCTGCATTCGTAACTTCAGACTTTTGGGCAGTGAGTCGAGTAGGAAAAAGGAGAGAGAAATGGGTCTATCCTTTCAAAACATTGTTCTCCAATGTGGTGACATCCGCGGGATCTGACTGCCCCGGTGAACGCCTAGATCCGATAGAAGGGATCTGGGCAGCAGTTACTAGGGGAGGTTTTCTGCCTGCTGAACGTCTAGGAGTGGAACAGATTCTCCATATGTACACTGTGAACGGTGCGTACGCCAGCTTCGACGAGACTGAGAAGGGATCTATATCCGAGCGAAAGCTCGCCGACATGGTCGTGCTTTCGAAGGACCCGTTCACAGTGTCTCCGGACGAATTGAAGTTAATCAAAGTTGAGAAAATCATCATCGGAGGCAGGGTCATCAAAACCTGACCGCGCAATGCTGAGACCGGACTAGACTGCTTCCGTGGAACAGCTCAGATCGCTAAGGAGCACTTCGATCGCCTCGTTGACATCGTCGGGTTTTCCACCATCACCATGTGACCTGCTCAGACAACGCCTGACAGTTTTCTCTGCACAGGTAAGTCGTCTGCAAAGGTTGCATGAGCTTCGATTGAGTTCTCTCCCTCTCTATCAGGTTATCTGGATAGATCAATGGCTAGCGAGTCTGGGAATCTGTGTGTCTGGTCCGCTCAGACCCTGTTACTTTCTCCGGAACCGTGAATGAGGGCCAGTTTCGACATTGCTAGCTTCCGTTTCTACAGGCCAAGCCGACAAGCTGAGAAATGCTTTCAAATCGCTTTGATTCGAGGTACTCCTTCACTCCTTTTTCGAGTTCAGAGAATACTTCCAAACCCCTGTACATGATCGCAGTGCCAACTTGGACGGCGCTCGCACCAGCCAAGAAGAATTCCACGGCGTCACTCCAAGTTGTGATGCCTCCGCAACCGACAAGTGGAATGTCAACTTCACTGTGAATCTCATAGATGCATCTCAAGGCTATTGGCTTGATCGCCGGCCCAGACAGCCCTCCGGCCCCCGCCGCTAGAATCGGCCTTTGAACATCTATGTCAATAGAGATACCGCTGACGGTGTTTATAGCGGCGATGGCGTCAGCCCCTGCCTCGGCAGTCTTCTTAGCAATACCTACAATATCCGTCACATTCGGGGTCAACTTGACTATCACCGGGAACTTCACGCGTCCCTTTACTGAGGCAGTCACGGATGCCACGGCGTCAGGGTCTTGGCCTATTTGCTTGCCCACCTCCTTGACGTGAGGGCAGGACACATTCAGTTCTACCGCATCTGCTCCTGCTTTCTCGGCTAGGCTTGCTGCTTCTGCATAGTCGCTTTCACAGCACCCGTAGACGCTCGCTATCACGGGAACATTCGTCTTTCTTGCTTCTTCCACTTCCTCCCTCAGAACTCCCAATCCGGGGTTTGGGAGCCCCATCGCGTTCAGCAGTCCGCAAGGAGTCTCGACGATGGTTGGGTTCGGAAAACCTATTCTCGGTTCCAATCCGAGAGACTTTGTGACAACCGCCCCTGCGCCGGCTTCTGCCACTCTTCGAAGCGTCTGTCCAGAGATTCCGAGTATCCCGGCAGCCAAAATGAAGGGATTTCTGAGCTGTAATCCTACTATCTCAGTCGCAACCTTCGCGCTCATCTCATCCTACAACCTTGGAAATGTTTATTCACATACGACAGATAATGCTAGTGGCGTTTGAAGCCCAGCCTCTGCTGGGGCTGATGATCTGCAAGGAGAGACTGGATTTGAAAGCATATCTAGTCGAGAGCCCGATCGGAGTCTTCGTTCTTGACGCGAAAGGAAAGATAGTCGAGAAGGCACTGTTTGGGAAGGACAAAGAGAAAGTCGCAGCCAAGCTTGACAAGCTTCGATCTGCTGAGCCGATAGATGAGCTTTCCGACATCTTGGAAAAGCTTCGCAAGAATCGATACGAGACGCTCGTTGTCGAGGAGGAAAATCTGGCCCAGAAGATCCGGGATAGAGGGGCGCTCAAGGTTATGGTTGAGATGAGGCCGAAAGTCGTTCAGAGGTTCATGACCAAGCTGCCATCGATCGCGGTTGATTTACACGTATTCAAGACCGAAGAAGACTTCAGCAATTTCGCTAGAGAAGTCACAGTCCAACTCGCCAAGACCGCGGTCTCGGAAGCTGTTGGAAGGAGAGATCTCTACGCGGTTCAGATTGTCAGGGCCATAGATGACCTCGACAAGATGCTGAACCTTTTCGCGGGGAGGATTCGTGAATGGTACGGGCTGCACTTTCCTGAGCTAGACAGACTCGTGGAGAAGCATGAGACCTACGTCAGACTTATTACAGATCTCGGCAAGAGAGGCAACTTCACCGAGAACCACTTGCTCAAGGAAGGAGTGCCAAAGGACAAAGCAGCCGCAATTGATGAAGCTGTCAAACGTTCTATGGGGGCTGAGATCAGCGACGAAGACTTGGAGTGGCTGAAATCCTTCTGCAGAGATTGGCTGGAATTGCTGAAGTTCAGGGAAAAGGCTGAGGGATACGTCGAGGAAGTGATGAGCAAAGTCGCGGCCAACATGGCCAGTCTGGTGGGGCCGATACTTTCGGCCAGACTAATGTCAATTGCAGGCGGGCTTGAAAATCTGGCCAAGATGCCAGCCAGCACTGTTCAAGTTCTGGGGGCAGAGAAGGCCCTATTTAGATCGTTGAAAACCGGCGCTCGGCCTCCGAAGCATGGGGTGATCTTCCAACACGGTGCAATTCATCAATCTCCGCGATGGCAACGAGGGAAAATTGCGCGAGCTCTCTCAGGAAAGCTTGCTATTGCAGCAAGACTGGACTATTTTGGTGGAGAGTTCAAAGGCGACGCTCTGAGGCAGGAGTTGGAGAAGAAAGTTAAGGAGATTTCCGATAGATATCAGGCTCCCCCTGTGAGGGGAAGGCATGCGGAGCGTACACGTTGAACCCCACACCGGACTGGAGGCAGTCTACTGGCTCAGATTGGAGGACGGCTCCAAACGGCTTGCGACTATGAACTTGGATCCGGGGAGAAGCGTTTACGGGGAAAGGCTAATTCGAGTAGGAAAGAAGGAATACAGGGTTTGGGATGCCTTCCGAAGTAAGCTTGCTGCATCCATTCTCAAGGGAATTAAGCCTGTACCCATCTGCCCAGGAGCCAAGGTTCTTTACCTTGGATCAGCTTCGGGAACAACTGCCTCTCATGTTAGTGACATAGTTGCCGAAGATGGCGCTGTCTATTGCGTTGATTTCGCGTCTAGGGCCATGAGAGAACTGATAAACAGTCTGTGTACCGATAGGCGAAATGTCCATCCGATCCTTGAAGACGCAAGGTTCCCTGGGCGTTACACCCGCATTGTCGGAACGGTTGATTCTATCTACTGTGACATAGCACAACCTGAACAGGCAAGAGTTCTCGCAGACAACGCAGATCTATACTTGAAGAAGGGCTCAGGCTCAATGCTGGCGATCAAGTCCAGAAGCGTAGACGTAACTCTCTCGCCTTCTGACGTATTCGAGAAGGAGATCCAAGTGCTTGGCGAAAGGGGCTTTGAAGTCAAGTCAGTAGTTAGACTTGAGCCCTTTGACCGTGACCATGCAATGGTTTCTATGATCTGCAAGAGAGAATAGATGAAGGGTCATGGCCCTACGTCAATCGAAAGCGTGTGTACAATCATTTTTACGTGCATCGTAGATGCACAACAACTTACGGCGCCTATTGAGATCTTCAGTTCGCCGCCATAGTCCCTGGCTCCATACGTACGATGTATCTGGCGTCAGGGTTGGATTTGCAGATGTGCCGCCTAAAGGGGCCTGTACGTCTGGAGCTGACAAATCAAGACTGATAACCGTGACAGACGGTCACCTCTGGGGTATTCAGCGCTCTTGGGGGAGTTCGGACCAGCCATCTTGAAGGACGTTCGTAAGGGCCTAGCGGTGCTTGGTGAAAGAGCTGGGGCCACCGTGTATTATCACGGTGGAAGAAGTTTTCAGATTATTCGCGAGGAGGGCGACAAGAGGCTTGAGGGCGGCATCAGGCCTTGGCGGGTTTGTTAGTCACAGGCTGCAAGGTGGTTTAGAGGTCAATTGCCAAAAGCCTCCACTGAGTGCTTGGTTCAAGTTTCGAAGAGCAATGGGAGAGACACTAGTCGGTCATGTCAATCATGCGAGGAAAGCTCGGGGATGCTGACTCGATGGGCAAGAGGAAGCGCCGATTCCAGCCGAAGGTGCTCCTAGAAGACAAGGAGGAAGAAGGAATTGAGGGATCTTGAAGAGGAATTCTGGGCTTTGTTCAACTTGATTCCCGACTTCGCCGTCATTGTCGACGGAGAGGGCAAAGTCTTGGCAGTTAACGACGCTGTCGAAAAGAAGGGTGGCTTCAGAAGGGAAGAGCTTGTTGGAAGGAGTTTCCTAAAGACAAGCGCTTTCACAGCCGAGACCGAAGCCGTCGTGAAAGGAGACTCGGTTAAGGGAATGACAGGGGCTCAGATACCTCGACATGAAGTCGATTTTGTCACAAAAGGTGGAGAAATTAGATGGGCTGAGTCACACGCGACGAGGATTGAATGCGAGGGAAAGCCCGCAAACCTTGTTATATTCAGAGACATCACAGAACGAAGGCGAGTGGAAGAGGCTCTCCGAGAGTCCGAAGAGAAATACAGAGCTTTCATGGAAGAAGCACCGATCGGCTTATGCAATGTGGACTTCAAGGGCGTAATCACGTTTGTCAACAGGAGATTCGAAAAGGTTACAGGCTATTCGCGTGAGGAAGTCGTCGGGAAGAAGGGATTTGAACTTGGTTTGTTCGACAGCGGGATTTTGGAACTCATCAGGCAACGAATGTCGCCCACATTAGAAGGAAAGTCTCTCCTCCCTCTTGATGTGCAATTCAAGTGCAAAGATGGGAGATTAATATGGATAGAAATAGAAGGCAGGCTCATTAGGAAATGGGGGATTCCAATAGGCTTCCAGCTTATTTCAGAAGACATTACTGAACGTAAGCGCATGGAACAAGAGCTCAGAAAGCACACTGAACACTTAGAGAAGCTCGTTGAGGAGCGGACGAAAAAGCTGCTGGAAGCCGAGAGGCTGGCCGCTATCGGTCAGACCACAGCCATGGTCGGCCATGACCTCCGCAACCCCTTGCAGGCAATAGCGAGCGCGACATATCTCGCGAAGACAAAGCACGAGAATCTGGTTCAAGGACATAAGGAACTGGCGCAGAGAGGCGGCATGATACAACTGCTAATCAAGATTGAAGATCAGGTAAAGTACATGAATAAGATTGTTTCAGATCTGCAGGACTACTCACGTCATATACAGCCTCAACTCGCTGAGACCAGTTTGCCCGAGCTAATCGACGATGCCATCTCGACGACAGATGTTCCGAATGCCGTCAAGGTCTCTGTGGAAATCGAGAATGCTTTCCCGAAGCTGATGATTGATCCCGCCCTGATGAGACGGGTGTTCACCAACTTCATCACTAACGCTCTTCAAGCCATGCCCAGCGAAGGTCAACTAACAATAAGGGCGTCTAGGACACGAGAAACCGCGGCTATCAGCTTTGTTGATACGGGCGTTGGCATTCCTGAAGAAGTCTTGCATAAGTTGTTTACTCCTCTCTTTACAACTAAGGCAAAAGGTCAAGGCCTTGGTCTATCTGTCTGTAAGCGTTTCGTTGAGGCCCATGGCGGCACAATATCCATCGAGAGCAAAGTGGGAGAAGGTTCAACGTTTACAGTCACGCTCCCACTGAAAAGGGACTGGAAGAAGGAGGTGAGTTGACGATGGAGAGGAAGCGGATTCTGATCGTCGACGATGAGAAGACTGTTCTTGAGAATTTCAGAGAAATCCTTGAGTTGAAAGGATACAGTGTTGACATAGCGGAGACCGGTCAAGAAGCCATAGATAAATCTGAGGCGAATCCCTACAACCTGGCCCTGCTCGATATTCGCCTACCGGACATGGAAGGGACAGAACTGCTAAAGAGGATGAAGGACACCATTCCGAAGATGGTCAAGATAATGGTTACAGGCTATCCATCGCTGGAGAATGCGAAAGAAGCTCTCAACAGAGGGGCTGACAGCTACGTAGTCAAACCTGTAAACATGGATGAGCTGCTGAACTTGATTAAGGAGCACTTGAGGAAACAAGATGAAGAGAGGAAATACAGCGAGGAAAAAGTGACAGAATATATCCAAGTCCGGGCGAGAGAACTCCGGGCAAGGAGTTCAGTAGGCAAATCAAAGAACTAGACCGAATGCTTTCAACTTTCAGCATTTCTCCCCGGCAATCCATTCGGCAAGAGTTTACGGCCGGGCGCTTGGTTAATGGCGGATGTCTGCGGTCAGGCTTGAGGTTGAAGTGCCCAACGCTTCTGCGGCTTCCTTCTATTGACGAATCCTCTTAGCGAAAGGCTAGCGGGCCAATGACGCTTTGGTATCCACAACGAGCCTGCTGAGCTACGGACTCAACCGACAAGGAGTCTCAACTTCGAGGAATAGTGATGACGGTCAGTCCCCCGAGACTTCCCAGCCAATGGGGCGGGTTTGACGAAGAAGATCCGTACTAGAGCCTTGATTGTCCGATCTCTCGTTCGATTCTTGCAAGCGTTTTCCAAGATTTCCTAACGAAGTCAGGGAATGATCCATGACTCTTGAACCATTCTCTCAGAAAGTTAACTGTACGTGGGTCAGAGGGGTATCCGCTTCCAAAATCCCCGTATATCCTTCCTATCTCACCTACTCTCTGGTCTCTCGTCACCTTGGCTATGATAGATGCCGCGCTGACCACAGCGTACTTCTCATCTGCGTGATGCTCTGAAACAATTGTGATCTTCTTGGGAAGAAGCTCTAGAATGTCCTTGGCGAACCTCTCAGCTCTAACATCTGAAGAGTCGACGTAGGCAATAGTGGGATTCAACCTTTCGATGACCTTCGCCATGGCCGTCGCCTCAAGATAGTTCAGCTTTCTGAGCTTCCTTCCCTTGAGAACGAACTCGTCAATCTCTTCTGGAGACAACTCAATAGAATAAGTCTCATGAGCAATTCTTCTGATCTCAGCTGCTAGATTGGTTCTTTGAGTTGGTGTCAGAGCCTTTGAGTCTCTGACACCGATTGATGCTAGCTCAGCGGCTCTAGCTCTTTCGATTGAAACACCGGCTATGAGGAGTGGACCTATCACAGGGCCCATTGGGGAGCTCTTTCTTGATTCAGCTCTCTCCCAGCATCATCCACTCCGCAGATTAGACTTCTAAAGGCGCTCGCCTCCAGGCAGAGTTCTCACCATGTTCTCCGCCACTTGCTCAAAGATTGCTTCGTCAAGGGATTAATCTCTATTCTGACCTTACGTCTTACCAGTAGGAACGTCTTCTGCGAGGTCTTCCTGACCTGTGATCTCCTTCAGAAGTGGCATATGCAGTGCCGATCTGTTATCCTTTGTCACAGTGATGATTTTCACTTCACGTGTGCTCTTGATCTCCCGTATTAACTGGTCATTTGCTCTGTAATGAATGGTCCCTATGAGGATCTTCGTGCTGGCAATGCCTTGCCTGACCGCTGTCTTGAACGCCACACTAAGTAGCTCCATTCGCCCGACTTCATCGATAACAACCACTTTCGTCTTCGGATCTTGGAGAGCGCTTGTGATCGCTTGGACGCCAATACCCTCCAGCCCCTCAAGGTTGACGCCGTACTTGCCGACTCTTGGCCCGAAGGGTTCTCTTGCTGTTGCCAACCAACCTTCTCTCTCTGTTAGGACATCAGTTACCTTGAACCCAATTCGCACACCGCCCTCTCTTGCCTCTCGTGTGATCATTCCTCCAACTTGGAAGCCTCGATTCTCTAGTGCCTCGACAAGCTTCAATAGAACGCTACTTTTCCCGACTCCTGGAGGGCCTGTCAGGAAGATCTTGGGGCTCAATGTCTAGCCTCTGTAACCAGTGGCGAGAACGTAGATTTCAGAGCTTCTTTGCTTGCTTGCAGGAGGCTTTACAAACCTAACCTCTTCGAAATGTTCAACTAGACGATCTCTGTACGCTTTAAGATCTGACCCATGAAAAACCTTAACGAAGAAGCTACCCTCCCTTCTGAGCACCGCCTGCGCAATTTCGAGAGATCGTTCAGCGAGATATAGCTGCCTAGCGTGATCGACATCCCAGGCCCCGCTGATTTTCGGTGAGACATCAGACATCACCACATCGACTTTCGAGCCTACGTGCTTGATGATGACGGAATCAAGAGATTCGTCTGCTATGTCTGCGACCAATGCCTTGACATTGGCCCACGGCAGTTCAGATATGGGTTCCATATCAATGCCCAAGACGAATCCTTCTTTTCCAACGACTTGTCTGGAGACTTGAAGCCATCCTCCTGGAGCCGCTCCTAGGTCAACAACCTTGTCCCCTCTTTTCATGAATCGGTATCTTCTGACTGCTTGGAGAAGCTTGAAGGCTGATCTGCTTCTGTATCCTCGCTCTTTGGCGAGCCTATAGAATTGGTCTTTCCTTCTCTCCTGCTTCCAGCGTTCCGACAAATGTCAAGCTCCAATAGGCTGAGCCACGGGAACTCCTTCTAGCCAATGTGTGAGTTTCGGACATTTGCTGGGAGTGAGAATGGCTGACTGACCGCATTTGGGTTCGTCCTCGCAGAACGCGCATGGCACATCTTGGACACTGTCTATTCGAGACAGCTTTCGTTTGGAGAAAACTCTAAAGGTCCACCGGCCGCTATGCAGCTCACGTTTCCTCTCTATCAGGCCTTTTCTCTCAAGCCTAAGGATTGCCCTAGACCCTTCGCGGCTATCTGCCCTTAGCTTCTTCCACAGCTCTGATTGAAGTATCCCCGACTCTCCAACGCCCATTACCACTTGCAGCATATCCTGCTCGGTTGATCCTTTTCTAGGCATCAATCACACCCAGACACGCACGAGTCAATATATGGTGGCACGTAAAATAAAGGATTGTTCAGGTTATCTTTGCTCCATTCTCGATTTCTCTATCAGTAGTCAGAAGGGCTAGTTTGTCTCCTTTCTCTGCAGCCATGAGCATCCCTTCAGAAAGTTCCCCTGCAAACTTCGTGGCTTTCAGGTTCGTCAGGAACACAATTCTCTTGGACAAGAGTTCCTCAGGAGTATAGTATCCCACCAGGCTTGAGACCGCCTGCCTTCTGCCTAAGTCCCCAAGATCGACGATGATCTTGTATAATCTCTCGGTTCTTGGAATTCTACTGACATCTACAACTGTTCCTATTCGCATGTCGAGTTTCTTGAAGTCATCGAAGCTTACTTCACTCAATGGAATCCCTCACTCACCGCGAATGGATCGCTTGAGGTGTCGTATATAGTGGTAATAAGAATTGCCTACCGATCAGATAATCCAGTACGTATTAGCGACGGGAAACGCATAAGCCCTCTCACTTTCAGGCTGTGTCATAGTCTGCCAGAGGTCTAAGACATGTTTGTGCATGCTTCAAGTGGAGGTCTGAAGCGTCAACGATTCTGGTTGGTGCTAAGTCCGCAGTGTCGATTTTCTTGTAAATGCTTCTTTTCCCATCAACTCTTCGGTCATGTAGAAGGCGGCTGATAGGATGATGAAGACAGAGAAGAAATAACCGAGAAAGATGGTCGGATGCTTTGTTGCAACTGCTAGGAACAGTTTGTCGAAGAGGAATGTAGGTACAAGGAACGCTAGAGTGCCCGCTACTGCCTCGATTGACCTTATTGAGTTTAGCAGACCGAGCAACCTTAGCAACGATAGTACTAGGGCGAGGGCTATCACCAACACTCCTATCTTGACTAGGCTGCTCATTTCAATCAGCAACATCCATCCCTTGAAAGCCTGCACCGCTACGATTGCTAGGAAGTTGTTGTACAGAACAATCAGCGAGTAGGCTATCATGCCGAGTAGCGTCGACTCCGAAGCTTCTCTGAACCAATTCACCTGAGAATAGCGGAGTTCAAGGATCAGGAAAAGCGTGGAGAAAACTATGAAAACGGCCACTTTTCCAACAAGCAGACCTACGAGCCCGAACCTTGTATAGAGCATGACGGCCGCTGGGTTTGCCTCGTTGGCTATGCCGGATGGATCGTTCAAGATAAGCCAGAGAGTTGATGCGTAATCTCCGAGGCCGAATAGTCCGTACCAGATTATCAGAGTCAGTATGACTTCCGAACGAATGTGGCGACTAGTCCTCAACTAGACACCTCGTGCCAACATGCCGGGCTCTACTGGAAGACACTTTGGGCGTTCCTGCTGTCTCCTTCAACCCAATCAGAACCACCTGTCGTTTGAGCGACGCGACAAGTTAGAGCTTTCCAGAGATGTCATGCATAATTGCATCTCGGACTTCTTGGACGAGTCTGTGAAGTTTGTCTGGAGCGAATCCGCCTATCTGTGCTATGTTGTTGGTTCCGCCGCCTCTGCATCCCGTTGCAGCGGCCACACCTCTAACGATCCTGTCAAGATCCAATCCTTCTTTCACTAGGTTTGCTCCGGCTGCCGCGACAACGCAACCTGCTGTATCTGAACTCCCTAGGATAGCGGTTGCATTCTGGTCGCTATGCGTGATCTTGAGAGCCATTCTCTTTAGGATGTTCGAATCCACACCTTCTAAAGATCTCGCAATGACCTTGAACTTTCCCATCTGCTCCGCGTGTGACAAGTACTGCAGGGCTTCAGATTCAGCGATCGACATTCTCAAGTCGCGTAGTTCATCCTTCATCCTTTCATGTTCTTGGAGAAGTTGCTGAACTCGGGGAACGACGTTTCTGTCCTCAGTGTCAAGCAAATCGCTGAGTCTCGAAAGAGATTCAGAGGCTCCTGAGAATCCAATGTAGCCATGTTCCGATGCAGCCACCTCTATTCGCTCAATTCCCTTCTGAAGTCTGAGCCTTCCCAAGATCTTGATCGGGACGACCTCGATTGTAGATTTCACATGTGTCCCGCAGCATAGGCTGATGTCTTGATCTCCCACCTCAACGAGGCGGACCTCACCGGTCGGAGTAACCTCGGTTAGCCCAAGGTTGCTTCCGAAGCGTTTCATCGCCTCGTCTCTCGTCGTGAAGCTCGTCTTAACAGAGAGTTGTCTGAGAGCAATCTGGTTTGCAGTCTTTTCGATTTCACGAACTTGGTCGCGTGTCATCGATTCCTCACGGTTGAGATCAATGCGAACCCGATCCTCACCTATCTGGAATCCCATGTACCGTAGATCTTGCGCCTTGAGCACGGATCTTGCAGCTGAGAAGACAATGTGCGCCGCCGTATGATGCTTCATGTTGCTGTATCTGCTTGGCCAATCGATCGCACCTTTGGCGGGGGCCCCCTCGCTCTTGAAGGAACGGTTTAGAATGTGTACGACTACCTCGACGACGGGTTTTGTATCCGAGACTTCGAAGTGGGTTCCTTTCACCTCGATTAGTCCTCTGTCTCCTGGTTGTCCTCCCCCTTCAGGGAAGAATGCTGTTCGGTCAAGAATGGCAAATGAACGCCCTCCGACCTCAATGGACTTCAGTACTTTTGCCTCAAACGTCCGTAAGTAGGGATCGTCGTAGTATAGGAGCCTAGTCCTCGGTAGGTGAACAACCTGCTCTTCAAGCTCGGATGGCAGAGCCGCTTCCTCAAGCGCTGACAAGGCTTACCCAGAATCTGTCAAAGACTGTTTGACATAACCTTTTCTTGAATGGGCGGTGCCAAGGAGATCTGCAACGACGACCATCTACCACAGTTTATGAGAGAGGGATCACTGCAATCCTAGGTTTACGGAGACGCTTTGTGTGGGCTACGAGGAGCTTGCGCTACTATCAGTCACAGCTTTCATTGCGGGACTCTCAGGCGTTCTCATTCCCGGGACAGTGTTCGTCGCAGTGGTCCTACAGGCCACAAGAAAGGGTTGGAAAGTCGGGCCGTTGATAGTCTTGGGACATGCCCTGCTTGAGACCGGTTTCGGGATCGCGCTCGTTCTTGGGCTGAGCGCAATCATGGGCATTCAGATTGTGCGGACAACAATCGGCTTTGTCGGAGGAGTCTTTCTTCTATGGATGGGTTTCAGCCTACTCAAGTCAAGTAGGCATGCCGAAATCCTGACAACGCCGGGCGGAAAGGAGCCGAAGTCAGTTTCCTCATCCCCGGTCTTGGCGGGTCTTGTGGCCAGCTCAATCAATCCGTACTTCTACGTCTGGTGGGCTACGGTAGGAAATGTCTTCACTATAAAAGGGCTGGAACTCGCCGGTTTGCTAGGCGTAGCGATTTTCATGTTCTCTCATTGGATATCTGATCTCTCATGGTACACCTTGATTTCATTGTCTGTTGGAAAGAGCCGGAGATATATGTCAAACCGGATCTATCGAATGGTCTTAGGAGTCTGCGGCATGTTCCTCATCGTATTGGGTCTAATTTTCATGAATGGAGCACTAAACGGAACTATCTGACCCGTCTCTGTTTCTGAGATGCCCAGAAAGGCAAACAAACAGTCTTGGGAAGGATGTACCCTCATCTTGTATGCGCCCCCCGGTCCTAGGTAACGGTTTTGGTAACGGTTTTGGTAACGGTGAACGGTAACGCTCTTGGACATGGACCTAACCGCAAGTCCCCTCCTCGACGATGCATTGAGCTAGAGACACATATTTGGCCTTTTGCTCTTGATGCTTGTTCAGGAAATCTGTGAATAGGTCTGCGCAGAGTTCCTTGCATTCTCCACAGAGTATTCTGCCTGACCGGCACTGATCTCTGAGGGCTGCGAGGTCTTGCGTAGTGGTTTTGGGGATGTAGATCATCGTTTCGTAGATGGGGCAGCTGTTAGGTTCTCCACCCAATGATCTCTGTTCGTGTGTGGTTGGTTGTCCCCCAGTCATAGAATTCGCTATCTTGTTCTTTGCCGTCTCAGTATCTTCGTTAAGAAAGAGGCATGTCTCGGATTTGCTCTTCGACATCTTGGATTGGCCTAGGGACCTAGTTAGCTTGAAGATCAGTGCGCTTGGCTTAACGAATCTAAGTTGCCCATGAAACTTTACTGATAGGTCTCTCGTCAGTCTGATGGAAGGATCCTGATCCGCACCGACAGGAACCACGGTTGGCCTTGGCCCGCTGAACTCCTTTGTCTGCGGTAGGAGTATGTCTGCTGCTTGAACAATAGATGATAGGTAGTATCCGAAGCGTCTCTCACCATATATCGCCCTCATAAGACTCATCGGTATTCCACCAGCCAATTGGAATGCAAGGCTGTGAACTGGCGGACATTTCGACTGTCTGTATATGAAAGCCCTCTTTGAGTCGAGCCCGAGTGCCAACAGATCCGCGACATTGTCGATTGCTGTTTGCTTTGAATCGTCAGGTCTTATGCCGTTGACCTCGTATGCGTCAATATCAGCTATGCAGTAGAATGCAAAGCCGCCCTGCTTCTGGAAGTAGATGACTGCATCCGCAATCTTCTTGCTGCCCACGTGATATTGGTTCGAGGGCTTGATACCGCTCATGACTGCGAACGGTTGATTCTCCTTTATGGTTTCAAGAATACGTTCGATGTCTCTGTGACCGAACGCTAGTCCAGTGTCAAGATACTTGTGAGGAACAGGGAAAGACGAAAGAAGAGGGGCCAACCGTTGGATGCCAAAGATTTCGAACAATCTCTCGTAATCTGATACAATCGAATCTTCGAATGGATCTAGTAACTGGTTGCCAAATAGAATCATCTCTCAAATATGGAACCTCCAGAAAGGGGCCTGAGCATCTGAGCTGGTGACTGCCTCAACGAATCATTGCGAAGGCTGTTTTGCACCAGTCCAGCACTACGGCACGCTCAAGCCTAGCCAGACAGAGTTCCTTCTATTAAGAGTTGCCAAAAAGACAAGTGCACAAACAAGTTCACATCGAGCTATAGGACGATCTCGCCGCTGAGTACTGTGACTGCGCTTCCACCCACATTCACGACAGACGGGGTTCCTTTCGCCTGTTGTACTGTCACCATTATCTTGCTTGGTCGTTGGATCTCGATACCCTGCTCTATGGCAAAGTAGGCAGGACTCTTTGAGCCGAATATTCCATGAGCAACGAGGTAGGCACCTAACGCCCCGGCTGCGCTACCTGTAGCGGGATCTTCTTGCACGCCTGCCTCAGGCGCGAAGAATCTCATGTGGACTAGAATGTTAGGGTCGGACTTCTTGAGTGTAAACACACAGCATCCTGTTGCGTTGAGTTTTCTTTCAAACTCCTTCAGAAGCTCAAAGTTAGGTGAAAGAGTCCTCACCTGTTCTGAGGATCGTACAGGTATCATGAGCTGATTCAATCCAGTCGATGAGATCTGAACAGGCAGATTTTCGAATTCCATTTGAGCCGCAGGTATTCTAAGTGCGTCTGCAATCTCTTGCGTATTGCCCAATATCTGACCTAGTTTAGGCTGGCCTTGCGTCATCGTTATGATGTACTTTTCGTCTTCGCTTCGCTCTATTTCAATCGGCAGGACTCCGATACCTAACTCTTGCCAGATTGTTGTCGAGTCCTTCTTGACTGCTATTGTACCGTCTTCGATCAAGGCATGAGCGGTTCCGATTGAAGGGTGGCCTGCAAATGGAATCTCTTTCCTCGGTGTAAAGATTCGGACTTTATAATTTGCCTCTTTCTTTGTCGGCGGCAGAACAAAGGTCGTTTCTGATAGATTCATCTCTCTGGCTACTGCTTGCATCTCTTCGGAGTTCAGGCCTTCTCCATCAAGAATGACAGCGAGAGGGTTTCCAGTAAGAGGGCGATCAGTGAATACGTCTACCTGCTTCATTCTGAACCTTCGCATAGATGGACTGCCTCAGCTCCAACGCTAGCCATTAATGGTGGAAAAGCCTTGTCATGCGAGGAACGCAAGCGAACTTTGATAAGGAGACTGATCAGAATAGTTCAGTTCGAAACCTCGCCCTTTTGGATTGGATCGATGGCTTAACCGTGAGGCGCTTCGATGTCAAAGAACTCGAAGAGAGAGTTACGGGGGCTGAGCATGAAGCTTTCGGAGATAGTGAAGCGACCCGAGATGACCGAGGCGGCGATGTAAGATCACTCTGCACTCTAAGATCGAGCATTTAGCTCAGAGCTTGTAGCCGATCTTTCTGAGAAAGGTTTTCCTTTCTTCTACATCCTTCTCTGTTTCGATGCCCTTTGATCTTAGCCCGTCTACTACTCCGAGTATGCCTCTTCCCTGTTCAGTCTCAGCGAGGATGACTTCAACTGGGTTTGCTGTTGCGCAAT
>Ga0209725_1000390_pt1 | contig 27184 bp, 29 predicted proteins | sample I18A1metaG_FD_184145 | JGI IMG/M metagenome (GOLD analysis project Ga0209725, IMG submission 184145) | Lake sediment bacterial and archeal communities from Gulf of Boni, Indonesia to study Microbial Dark Matter (Phase II) - ​I18A1 metaG... | ecosystem: Environmental > Aquatic > Freshwater > Lake...
CCTCAACCGTGACTGTTACAGTTTGACCTTGAGCAACTGATGTTGGAGAAGCTGTGACGCTAACAACAGCAACGTCACGAGCTATTACAGTTACGGTTCCGTCGATTTTGGTGTTGTCTGCTGTGTCGGTCTCATCTGGAACTGTGCTTGCTACAGCTTTAATTGTGTATGTGCCTAGAGCAACTCCTGCAGTAATCCAGTAGAAATACAAGGTTTGTGAGGCTCCAGGTGATAGGTTTGTAACAGTTTGTGAGCTGATTGCTGTATTGTCGTAGTAGGTGGTTACGCTGAAGGTTTCTGAGATATCTCCTTCATTCTTGACCTCAACCGTGACTGTTACAGTTTGACCTTGAGCAACTGATGTTGGAGAAGCTGTGACGCTAACAACAGCAACGTCACGAGCTATTACAGTTACGGTTCCGTCGATTTTGGTGTTGTCTGCTGTGTCAGTTTCTCCTGGGACGGTGCTCGCTATAGCCTTTATAGTGTATGTGCCTAGAGCAACTCCTGCAGTGTTCCAGTGGAACCCCAGTGCGTCTTGGTATCCAGGTGATAGGTTTAAAAGAGTTATTGAGCCAATCGCTGTGTTGTCGTAGTAGGAGGTCACGCTGAAGCTTTCCAAAAAGTCTCCTTCATTCTCGACCACAACTGTGACCCATACAGTTTGACCTTGAGTAACTGATGTTGGAGAAGCTGTGACGCTAACAACAGCAACGTCATGAACTGGTGCGATTTTAACCAGCCAAAAATCATAGCTACCAGCACCGGAAGAATTTGTGAAGCCTGCTATTGCGTATCCACTGTCAGCCGTCTGAACCAAAGCAAAAGCAGTTTCATCGCCTGTTCCTCCGTATGTCTGGTTCCATTCGTGCATGCCAGAAGCGTCAGTCTTGACCAGCCAAAAATCACCTAAGCCAGCACCGAAAGAAAATGTGTAGCCTGCTATTGCGTATCCTCCGTCAACCGTCTGAACCAACTTCCCAAAAGCCCCGTCGTTGCCTGTTCCTCCGTATGTCTGGTTCCATTCGTGCATGCCAGAAGCGTCAGTCTTGACCAGCCAAAAATCGTAGCTGCCAGCGCCGAAAGACAATGTGCGGCCTGATATTGCGTATCCTCCGTCAGACGTCTGAGCCAAACCCTCAAAATACCACTCAGGGTCTGTTCCTCCGTATGTTTTGTTCCATTGGTGGTTGCCATTTGCATAAGTCTTGACCAGCCAAAAATCACCAAAGCCAGCACCGAAAGACAATGTGTCGCCTGCTAGTGCGTATCCTCCATCAGCCGTCTGAACCAAATCCGAACCATAGTCACCGTATGTTCCTCCGTATGTTTTGTTCCATTGGTGGTTGCCAGAAGCGTCAGTCTTAACCAGCCAAACATCAGTGTAGCCAGCACCGAAAGAATCTGTGTCGCCTAATAGTGCGTATCCTCCGTCAGCCGTCTGAACCAAAGCATAAGCCCCGTCGTTGCCTGTTCCTCCGTATGTTTTGTTCCATTGGTGGTTGCCATTTGCATAAGTCTTGACCAGCCAAAAATCATAGCTGCCAGCGCCGAAAGAATTTGTGAAGCCTGCTATTGCGTATCCTCCGTCAGCCGTCTGAACCAAATCCAAAGCCCAGTCATAGCCTGTTCCTCCGTATGTTTTGTTCCATTGGTGGTTGCCATAAGCGTCGGTCTTGATCAGCCAAACATCATCGTAGCCAGCACCGGAAGAATTTGTGTAGCCTGCTAGTGCGTATCCTCCGTCAGCCGTCTGAACCAAAGCAAAAGCAATTTCATCGCCTGTTCCTCCGTATGTTTGGTTCCATTCTGTTGGCGGCGGTGCGGAAAGCAGAGAAAATGAATCCTGTCTTTGGGTTGGCGTCGTTGAAGAACTACTCGAACCTTCAGTTTCAACGTCAAGAGTTCCCCTTGTGTCGATCAGCAGATTAGCCATCAAAGCCATACCCATCAAAAGCAATGCTAACGTTAACCCTATCTTTCTTTCCATTTCCTTTTCCTCCTTATTTTCTCAATTTTCTTTTCCAACAGTATCGGGCTTTCCCCATTTCGGGTGCTTTCCTCTCTAACCGAACTGCCTTCATCTTACGTAACCCTCCTCTTCGCTTACATCGAAGCGAAATTTTTTTCTCCTTTTCCTTTGGGATGTTTTGTTCTATTTGCGCCTCTTTTTTGAGCGCCCTTAAAGAGAGTAGTCATAGAAGCAGTAATCGTTGTTATCTTATCTCTTCTCCGTCTCCCCTTCAGAAAACTAATTCTATATTTAGATTCTATATATATAATTTATGAAACTTTGTTACAGAGAATGTTTTTTGAAGATTAATTGGTAAAAAAATGGAGAAACTGAATTGTTTGATAAGACCAAAAAAGAAATCAATCAAAACAGGATAACTGAGACTGTATCATCTAAAACACAACTGACTATAAAACAACCTGGACCAATAGAAGCTGGATTACAGCAAACAATTATCCCCATCAGTTGAGCCCTCACCGCTAGAAAACATCACGCAATCAGTTCCATCAGGTCAGTCATAACCCATCCACATTGAAATCCTATTCTAACAAACAGTACCTCTCCATTTTATAAAAAAGAGAATAGACTCTACTAAACCAAATGCTTATCGAAGCCCTTTTTCGATTTGCTTGGCTACGTTTTCCATGTTGTTCAGTAGGAAGATACCGGGTTGTCCTCGAAGTCTACAGCGTCGTGAAGAAGTTCCGCCAATTCTCCATTCATTGTTTCCAGGCTTGCGTCTTCCAAGCTTTAGGCCAGTCACAGCAAAACTTAAGACTCTAAGGAAAGGCGCAGTATATCCTGGCAAAAACCGATCTTTCTAGTTCTTCATCATGTAGTATGGTTTGCGCCTTTTCACAGCCTCCGTAAAAAGCCGTGTCAGAGCCTCGTCATCCGCACCATTCCGCAAGGGCGTAAGAACATCAACTAGGTTGTCGTTCCTCATCAGGCAAGGCTTCAGCCACCCATCACTCGTCACCCGAACCCGCGTACAACGACCACAAAACTCCGTGTTCTCAATCGGACGAATCACTTCAACCTTCGTTTTTGGCAAGAAGTAAACCATCCGATTCTGCATGTCCCCGCGGGTTCGCACCTCGACCGCCCGCTTCTTCAACTCCTCCTCGATTCCGTTGAGCGCATAGTGATACTGCCCAAAATATGACAGGCTGACGTTTATGGGTTCTAACTCAATCAACTGTAAGATCGTGCCGCTGTGCTCCGCAAACCGAACCATACTGTCAATGTTTTTCTCATTCACGCCGTGCAAGACCAGCATGTTCAGCTTTACGGGGTATAGTTCAGCCTCAACCGCCGCTCTAATTCCCCCTAGAACATCTTTTAAGTTTCCACCCGTCAGCTTGTGGTATGTTTCCGCATTCAAAGTTGGAATGTTCACGTTCAGCCGCATCAACCCATCCTTCCGAAGAGCCTTAGCCAGAGGCGCCAAGAGCGTTCCATTCGTTGTCATGGACAAGTCTCTTAAACCCCGAAGCCCCGCGATGCCCTTCACAACGTCAAGAATGTCCGAACGAAGAAGAGGCTCGCCCCCAGTTAGTTTTACCCGAGAGATGCCAAGTCCAATCGCTATTCGAGCAATATGAACAACCTCATCCGTAGTCATCTCTCTACGAGACGAGGCTATACCCGTCTCGCCTTCTCTGTGACAGTATGGACATCTCAAATTACACTTCTGTGTAAGCGAAATCCGCAAATTCAGAGCAGGACGCCCATAATCGTCACAAATCATCAGAGACCACTATCGTTCACGAACATGCTTCAGGATGTGACCAGCCTCAGGCAATATAAGCCTTTCAAGACAGAGCCTCACAGCCTGCGGAGAGCCTGGAACGCAGAAAACCGCCTTCCCATCAGTCACTCCAGCAACCGCACGGCTCAGCAAGGCTGCTGAACCAATCTCCTCAAAGCTGAGTCTCCTAAAAATTTCTCCGAAACCAGGGAGTTCCTTATCTAGCATCGGCTCAACTGCCTCGATTGTAACATCCGTGGAGCTGATGCCTGTTCCGCCACAGGTGATGACAGCGTCTACCGTCTTTAATTTTAATGCTTCTTTCACGTTTTGTTCAATGGTTGGCTTGTTGTCGGGAACGATTTTTCGGGAAACAACCGTGTGACCATGATGTTTCAGAGTTTCGGTGATTAGGTCTCCTGAAGGATCATCTACGTGTTTCATGAGTTGGAGTCCCTGATAACGCGAAGAACTGCATATAATTATGGCGAAGTTTAGGCTTGTCGGCGCCTCAGCTTTATGCTTGCGTGCGGTTTCACTCATTTGCCCGCTTCCTCTTTCACCTTACGCAAAACACGAATGTTCTCGATTACGGTTTGTGGATACTGCCCTCGTTTGTCTTTCTCGTACCGTTTCGTCATGTCCCAGATGGTCAGCAGGGCTGTGGTGGCTGCGACGAGGGCTTCCATTTCAACTCCGGTTTGGGCTTTCGTTTTGACGGTTGCCTCAACTTCTATTGAAGAGTTGCCAATAATTCTCATTTCCAGTTTTACGCTTGTCAACGGAAGAGGATGACAGAGCGGAATCAGAGAACTCGTGTTTTTTGCTGCCAGAATTCCCGCAATCTTGGCTGTGTGAAATGGGTCGCCCTTTTCAATCTTTCCTTTCTTAATCAGTTGTACAGTTTCAGACTTTAGTCGAATTAACCCCTTGGCTGTGGCTTCTCGATATACTTCGGGCTTCGCCGTCACGTCAACCATAGCCATACGGGCTCACCTGTTTGTTATTCATGACTGTCCGTCTCAGACTTATTTGTTTGTTCCCAAAACTCCATGAGTTTCTTAATCATTCCCGCTCGAGGGTTTTCTTCGTTAAAACGGTAGATGCGAATCCTTCCAAACCTCTTATGCCTAACAAGCCCAGAATTTTCAAGGGCTAACAGGTGCTCGTTGGTTGTGGCGTAGTTGAGGCCAGCTCGTCGGGCAATTTCAGAGATGTTGAGCTCTCCGATCTCGACTAGAATTCTCAGAATTTTTACACGCCCTCTGGAGGAGAGAACATCTTCAATTGGCATAGCAGGCACTTCCTATCCTTTTTTCGTCTGCAGCGTCTTGCTCAACTCTTGCTCCAAGTCTGAAGCAGGGACCATCGGCAGGCTAATGAGAGTTGTTTTTCCTCGCTGTCCGAGGCTGGAAATTTCGGTTTTAATTATGCCCAAAGCAGAGAGCGTCTTCATATATTCCCAGAGTTGGGTGTGTCCACGCTTTCTTTCGCCGTATTCTTCACAAACAACAACGTAGGCGTCTTCTGCGTCTCCCATGCTTATGTAAGCTACGTCGGTCTGCTTGAAGCGTCTTGCAACGCCGAGGAGAAACAGCTTTTCATGGAACCCCAGAGACGCGATAATGTCCTTCCGTATGACGGGGTAGATGCTCACCGCCGCTTTTCGGACACACTCCGGCGAAACCTCCAACAACTCGGAGGCGTCTGCGTATTTGCCAGCCCGCCACAGAAGTTCGATTGCGTAGCGGGCGTTTCCTCCCTCTGTGGCTGCTAACTCTGATGTGAGGTCGATGGCTTGTGTAGAAACAGCGTCATGCCTGAATACAACGGTTACTCGGGCGTTTATGATGTCTCGGAGTTGGATTTTTGAATACTCTTCTAAATGAATGATGTTGCGTTGAAGAGTGCTTCTCGTGCTTGGGTCTAGCATCTCTAAGGCTTCTGGTTCGCGGAGGATGCCGATGAGCGAGAGCCTCTGAGGAGCCTTTAGGCGGGTTTCGTGTATGCGCGTCAGTTTATAGAGCGGGTCAGGTCCTCCACTGCGTATGAGGGTCTCTAACTCGTCCATAGCCAAGATTAGGTAGGCGTTTCTTTCGTCGAGAATCTGCATGAGCGTCTGCAGCAATTCTGCTTCTGAATAGCCTCGCTTTGGGAAGTGGGGAATAAACCTCAGTATGGTTTGTTGAAGAATCATGAAGAGGCTTCCCTTGCACTCGCGACAGTTGACGTGAACATAGTGGAGGTCTATTCCTCTTTTCTGTGCCTCCCTGGTTATGTTCAGCCCAAAATGTTGGGAGAGAACCGTTTTTCCAGTCCCGATTTTCCCAACGATCAGAACACGCTGGGTCATTTTTCCTGGGCTTTCAGTGGCGAAGCGGAAGAACTGGTTTAGAAAATTGAGTTGTGTCTCTCTGTGGAGGAGGCGAGATGGAACGTAGTTGATGTCTAGTTTGGTTTCGTCTTGGAAAACGCTGACATGTGGACGCATCGGACAGCCCTTACTTTTCACGTTGTTGAACAGTTAATTTATGGTTTTTGTTCCTTAGAAAGAAAAGAAGAGTCTTGGCGGGTTGGAAGTATCCCGCTTATCGTTCCGTTCTAAAACGCAGGTTTGCAAGTCTATACAAAACTCAAAAAACATCTGAAAAGCAAGAAATAGATCGTGCGCGCTGGGTTCTCGCGTAGCGATTTTATGACCTTGATTGTTTCTCGGGCGCGCGCTTTAACAAGTAGGTGGTCATACCTGCTGTAAGCATGCAAGCTCCAATTATAATCAGAACAAATTTGGCGCCTAAGTACTCTTTACCTTCCAGGAAGGCTGCTGCAACCAGAAAAATAAATGCTAACATGAGAAAGGTTAACCTAATAATACTGTAGACATCCGTGGTTCTTTCTTCGTCAGTAGTATCCACTTCTCTCATTTGTTTCTCAATCATTCCTGTAAGCGCAACATATTTAGGGTTTACGAGTGGGTCGAACACAAATAGGTTTTCATAGTGGGCTCGCGCACTCAAGATCGCAATCATGATTTACGGTCAGGGGGGCCAGAGTCGTCATCGCCCACTAAGCAAAATTAATGCGCATCTGACATAAAAGCATATAGCGAAAAAGTTATAAGTGGAAGAGGTATGTCAGGCAACATCAAAGTTGTTCCTTTAGCTGCGGAAAGTTTTGGCGTTAGGTCCATGTGCACTTACGTAGAGACACCTGACTTGAAGATTCTTTTAGATGCTGGAGTTTCGCTGGGTCCTAACCGTTTTGGATTTCCCCCACACCTGAGAGAGTATGAGGCATTAGCAGAGTGCCGGAAGAAAATATCTGAGGCTGCAGAAAAAGCAGAGGTAGTTACGTTAAGCCATTATCATTTCGACCATTATACGCCTTCGTTTACAGACTGGTGCTACAACTGGTCTTCGGCAGATGTTGCCAAACAAATCTATGAGGGAAAAACTGTTCTCATCAAGAATCATCGGGCTATGATAAACTTCAGTCAGCGACGCCGAGGCTGGCTGTTCCAAAAAACCGTGGGCAAACACGCAGAAAGGTTGGAAATCGCTGACAGCCGAACATTCGAGTTCGGAAACACGAGGCTAAAGTTTTCTGATCCTGTCTTTCATGGGTCGGAAAATTCGGCGCTCGGCTGGGTTTTAATGACCACGATTGAATATATCGATGAGAGGGTTTTGTTTGCGCCTGATGTCCAGGGTCCCATGTGTAACTCTACTCTGGAAATGATCTCGGCTGAGGCGCCTCAGTTAGTCATCATGGGTGGGCCTCCTCTCTACTTGACGGGATTTAGGGTAATGGACAAAGATATGCAGTTGGGGATGCAAAACCTAGAAAAGATAGTTGGGAAGATTCCGACGACAATTTTGGAGCACCATCTTCTTCGAGATAAACAATGGCGAGAACTCTGCCAACCCATACTCGATACCGCATTGAAAACTGGCCACACGGTCGTCACAGCGGCGGAATTTGCAGGCGAAGAAAACAAACTGTTAGAGGCTAAGAGAAAACAACTTTTTGAAACCGAGCCGCCAAACTCTGATTTCAACAAATGGACAAAACTGCCACCATCAGAGAAGAAAATGGTAAGGCCTCCAATAAGCTACTCTTCTTTTCCATAAGCATACTCGTAAAGGAATGTCGCAACTGACTTTTCATTGTCTCTAATTCCTTCGACCACGAAGTATTCATTAGGCGAGTGCGCTCGTCCTGCGTGCCCTAATCCTCCAACCACGTATGGAAGGCTTAGAGGCGGCTGATTGAAGAGGTAGAAGGGCGCGGAGCCGCCCATCCAAGGCCATATTTCAGGCTCGTGCCCATGCGCCCTATATGCTTGAATCATGGCTTGCACAACTTTTTCTTTCACTGAAACATGTGACCACGGGTAACAGTCGTGGACGACTACTTTGATGTCGGCGAAGCCATGCTTCTTCAGATGGTTTTTGAATTTCTGCAGCGTTTCTTCGGTTCCCATATGGGGAACTAGCCGAATGTCAACTTTAGCGTTTGCTACATGTGGAAGAACAGTCTTAGTTCCAGCGCCTATATGTCCAGCCCAGATTCCGTCAAGGTTTATGGTTGGCGAATACAAGTACCGTTTCAATGCCTCTATCCCATGAAGGTCATCCGAGAAACAGAGAACATCCATCTCTTCAAGAACGGTTTTCTCGTCAAACGTTTTCTCCAACCTCTTTAGAAGTTCTTCCTCTTCTGGACTTGGCGGAGTCACGTTCTCGTAAAAGTCTTTCACAACTATTTTTCCATCTGAACTCTTCATAGAGGTTAACGCCCAGAGCAGTCTCCAAACTGGGCTGTCTACCCAAGCCGCAGCGGAAGAGTGAATTCCTCGTTTTGTTGGACCTCCCCACTTACCGCCTTGGCAAATCAAATCTAAGTAGATAATTCCCTTCACTCCAAGTTCCATGATCACTTTTCCCTTCATGTCTTGAGCTGCATCAGAAAAAAACATGGCGTCGGCTTTCGCTAGTTCTTTTTGGCATTTTTTGACAAATTGTGGCAAGTGGATACTACCAAGTTCTTCTTCTCCCTCAATGACGAAGATCAGGTTGACAGGAAGTTTGCCTCCCATTTCGAGAATGGACTGACAAGCGTTAAAGAAGGCACGCAACGGTCCCTTTGTGTTATATGCTCCTCTGTTGACGAGGCACTTTCCAAACGGCTCCGTACTAACAATTTTGCCATCGAAGGGCGGGACAATCCACATTCCCGCTTCTTCTTCCACAGGCTGAACATCATACATTCCATATATGAGAAGTGTCTTCTCTGCCCCCGATGAGAGTTCGCCGTAGACAACTGGCCAGCCGTCCGTGGGAACAGTCTTTGCGGTTCCGCCAAGCTTCTCAATGAAGCCCTTCGTCATTTCTGCTGTTTCATGGATTCCTGTTCCGTCTGCGGATATGCTAGGTTGGCGTACATACTCTTGAACTTGCTTCAGATGTTCCTTAAAATGGTCGTCAATGTGCCGATGAACCCTCTTTAAGGCTTCTTTGAATTGCATGGTTTTGTGGTATACTTCGTCAACATATAAAGCTTATATCCTACGATGTGCATTATTTGTTGAATATGTCTGACTCTAGACATATTGTATATGCGTAAAACGCCAAAACTGTTCAACAAAAATACAAAAAAAGGAGGAAACGAAAGAAATGAAAAAAGAGAAAACCTCCGACTCCCCCATTCCAAAAAGTGAGAACGGTTCCACACATTCAAAATGCCCGTATCTTTCCACCAACTCGGGCAAGATCTGCGTCAGAATGTTGGACGCAGGCTTAGACGGCAAACTCTCAAGTTTCGATATTCAGCATTTTTGCAACGGCAACCCAACGTATTGCTACTACTTCCGATTCGATGGGAAAAGCGAATAGAATTCTGCCATGTTAAGCATTTCTCTATTTTAAGGCGTTAACGATTTTTTCTGCGATCAAGACAGCCGCTGCCTTCTGGGCTTCTTCTGTTTGGGCTCCAATGTGGGCAGTGCAAACAACGTTAGGCAACCGTATGAGCGTTAGGTCTTTTGGCGGCTCAACTTCATAAACGTCTAAGGCGGCGCCTCCAAGGTTTCCAGATTGTAATGCCTCTAACAGGGCTTTTTCGTCGATGATGGCGCCTCTGGACGTGTTGATTAGGAAGGCTCCTTTTTTCACGAGTTGAAGCTCTCTTTCGCCTATCATGTGTTCTGTTTGAGGCGTCAATGGAATATGAATACTAACAATGTCGCTTCGTCGGAGCAATTCTTGAAGCGGAATGTATTCTGCCTCGAGTTCCTTTAACAACTCTGGCGGCGGTGGAGTCCGCTTATGAATAAGTATCCTCATCCCTAAAGCCTTGGCAATTTTCGCCACTTTTTCACCGATGTTTCCTAAGCCAATTAAGCCCAGAGTTTTGCCCTTCAACTGCCAGCCCATCAACTCCTTCTTCAGCCATTTTCCTTCCTTCATGGTTCTGTCGACGAGAGCGATTTTTCTGGCTAAGGAAATCATTAATCCTATGGTGAGTTCGGCTACGGCGTCGGCTGGCGCTTCAGGAGTGTTTAAAACCATAACGCCTCTTTTCTCGGCGGCTTCGACGTTTATGTTGTCTAAGCCTGCGCCTGCTCGTCCAACTGCCTTTAATTGCTTTCCAGCTTCGATGACTTCCTTTGTCACTTGGGTTCGGCTTCGCACAATAATTGCATCGTAATTAGAGACGGTCTTTATGAGTTGTTCGGCGGAAATCGTGGGGCTAACATCCACTTTGAAGCCCGCCTGCCTCAGTTTTTCAGTTCCTTCCTCATCGATGGGGTCACAGACGAGAACGTTCAGTTTTGGGTTCAAGAGTTGTCCTCCTTGAAAGAGTATGATTCTTTAATGGGCTTTCACTTATTTCTTTTCCCGTGAGGAAACTACTTCACGCATTTGTGTCCGCGTTCTGTTATCCATGAATACCAGTGGATTCAAAGAAGTGAGAGATAAGATCGCTTATTTTTGATGCGCCTCAGTCTCCTTGCTTGGATAGAGAAGACGGCAGTTCACTAGAGGGAGTTTGTCGCAAGGTATTTATGTATGCATATGATATCATTTGTATACGGTGACCGCTTTGACACTTAAACCTTTAGCGGTAAGGATACCTAAAGAAATTGAGAAGGAAATTCTCGAAGTAGCTGAGCGTGAAAAGTTGGACAAGGCTACGGTTGTTAGAACCCTCCTTGAAATGGGAATCGAGGAGTGGAGAAAACAAACTGCTTTGGAGTTGTTACGAGACGGGAAAGTGACGTTTGCCAAGGCTGCAGAAATGGCTAAACTTTCGCTTTGGGAGTTCGCTGACTTAGTGAAACAGCGCAACGTAGAGTGGGTCAGGTATACGTCACAAGAAATTGAGAAGGAAATCAAGGAAGCATCAGTGGCGGAGTCTAAGTGAAGCCACTAGTTTTTAATGCTACACCATTAATTTACATAACCAAAGTAGGTTTGAGCAAGGTTTTCGAAGACTTAAAAGGTGAAAAACTAACATCGTCACATATCAAGAGAGAAGTCGTAGATGAGGGAAAGTGCAAAGGCGTTCCAGACGCTATTATTTTGGAGAAAATGTTCAAAAACAACGTTTTCAAAGTAACTGAGGCTGAGAGCAAAAAATTTTTGGCAAGCCTTTTGGAAACAAGGGGGCTTCATATAACTGATGCTGAGGTTTTGGCTATTGCCAAAGAGCGCGATGGAATAGCGGTTATAGATGATGAAGTGGCTAGAAAAACCGCGAGAATTTATGGAATATCCTATGTAGGCACACCATTTATCTTAGTGAGAGCTGTCTTTGAAGGGCTAGTTACAAAAGAAAGAGCCAAACAAGCGATAAACGAGATGATTTTTGCGGGTTGGAGATGCAGCGTAGAAAGCTATGCCAAAATCATGGGTGCCATAGAAAAATTGTAACAGACGCTTAGGATGTACGGCGAGTTGAAAAAACGAAAAGATATGGTTTGGTTGAAGAAGAGATTGCCTATTTTTTATATTTTTGTTTTAGCCCTCCATTTCCAGAGGTATAAGTTGAATTACTGCATGCGTTTACATTAATTAGATGGGAAGTTAGGAGCCATGATGGTTGGCATAGTTGGAAAGCCCAACACGGGCAAGTCCACATTCTTCAGCGCTGCAACACTTGCTCCAGCAGAGATTGCAAACTACCCGTTTACCACGATAAAACCGAACAGGGGAATCGGATACATACGGACACCTTGCGTCTGTGCAGAATTCAATGTGAAAGACACCCCTAAAAACTCGCTCTGTATGGATGGGATACGATTAATTCCAGTTGAGCTGATCGACTGTGCTGGGCTTGTGCCTGGCGCATGGCAAGGACGAGGCCTAGGAAACCAGTTCTTGGATGAAATTCGGAAGGCAGATGCCCTCATTCATATTGTGGATGCGGCGGGTGCAACTGACTCTGAAGGTCGATTGTGTAAGCCTGGAACCCGTGACCCAGTTGAGGATGTCAAGTTTTTAGAGACTGAAATGACCATGTGGTTTGCCCAAATACTGAAGAGAGACTGGCCTAAACTGGCTAGAACTGCCGAGTCAGGCCAAGAAGACTTGCTCACGCTCCTTGAAGAACGTCTAAGCGGGCTGGCTATACGAAGGGCGCACATTTTTGAGGCTTTGAGGAAAACTGAGCTAAGCGAAGAAAAGCCTACGGCTTGGAGTGAAGAAGACCTCATACGATTCTTAGATGCCTTAAGAAAAACATCTAAGCCCATGCTACTCGCAGCCAACAAAATTGACATTCCGCCAGCAGAAGAAAACATGGAGAGACTGAAAAAGCTGGATTACATCGTGGTTCACTGCTGCGCCGAAGCAGAACTCGTGCTAAGAAGGGCTGCAGAAAAAGGGCTAGTCAATTACAGGCCCGGCGACTGCAACTTCACTCTCACAAAGCCCGAGGGGCTCACAGAGGCTCAGAATAAGGCGTTGCAGACAGTTCAAGAAAAAATACTGCGAAGACTTGGGTCTACGGGTGTTCAGGAGGCTGTCAACATGGCGTTCTTTAAGCTTCTAAACATGATTGTTGTCTACCCCGTCGAAGATGCGGAGCACCTTACTGACCATGAAGGTCGGGTGCTCCCAGACGCCTACGTTGTGCCCTACGGCACGACAGCCCGCCAACTCGCCTACACGGTTCATACGGACTTGGGGGAGGGCTTCATCTACGCGGTTGAGGCACACGAGAAAAAGAGAATCGGAGAAAACCACATCCTAAAAGATAGGGACATCGTTTCGATAATAAGCGCAAAAAAGAGAGGCTGAATCCCTCTGTATCCGTTTGTCTATCTTACTGACCGAAACGTCTTTTCCGCCTCTGATAAGTCCTCACAGCCCTCAACAAGTCAATTTTTCTGAAATCTGGCCAATACACATCTTGAAAACAAAGCTCACTGTACGCACACTGCCACAAGAGGAAACCGCTCAAACGCTCCTCACCAGACGTCCTAATAATCAAGTCCGGGTCCTGTTTAGGCATATGCGCCGTATACAAGTACTTCTCAAAAAAACCCTCATCAATCTCGTCAGGAGCCAACTCACCCTCCTCCACTTGTTGGGCAATCTTCCTCGTCGCATCCACAATCTCAGCTCGGCCTCCATACGCTATCGCCAAATTCAAAAAGTGTTCATCATAATCCTTTGTGGCTTCTTCAGCCTGCCGAATCGTCTCCTGCAAACTCTTCGGCAAAAGACCATTCCTACCGATCACCTTGACCCGAACCTTGTGCTTATGAATACGTTCATCCGTGAGAATCTCGCACAGTTTTTCCTCCGCAATCTTCATGATGCTTTCCACTTCCAGTGGGGAACGATTAAAGTTTTCGGTTGAAAACGCATAAAGGGTAATGGATTTAACGTCCAGTTTTAGGCACCAATCAAGCAGTTCCTCAATTTTTTCCGCGCCATAGTTGTGACCGATCCACGGATTTAATGACTGCTCCGAAGCCCATCGGCGATTCCCGTCTAAAACAATGGCAATGTGCTCAGGCTTTGGTTCGTCTTTCACTTGACGCCAAAGCCACTTCTCATACAACTTATACACACCAAGTATCGACAACAGGGTCCTCAGCATGTTTTATCCCCGAAACCTCGCATCCCTGAGCGCGTGCGCGCAAGGACAGCGACGCCGTTTTGGTAAGTGCCTAACCGTCTCTCTTAAAACTTGCTGAATGACTGGCATCTTCTTTTTTGCCATTCGACCTACTTCACTTGTGATTAGTCGTTTTTGCATGCCAGCCGCCATATTTGAAACATAACAGATTGGAGCGTAACACATTTCAAGCTCACGTGCAAGCGAGGACTCAGGCGCGCCAGTCATGCCCACGACATCACAACCAATTCGTCGGAACATCTCAATCTCTGCAGGAGTTTCATAGCGAGGTCCCTCCGTACAGACAAGCACAGCGCGGCCCCACACTCGCTCGCGGTTTCTTTTTCCCGCTTTGACTAGAAGATCGCGAATTGTTGGGCAGTATGGTTGAGAAACATCCACATGCGTTACAGGCTCATCGTCATAGAATGTAAACTTCCTAAACTTAGTGAAGTCAACTAAGTCATGAGGAACAACTAAGTCTCCTGGCTTAAACTCTGGATTTATTGTACCAACGGCATTTGTTGAAACAACCCGCTCAACACCAATCTCATGTAAAGCGTAAAGGTTCGCTTGATAGTTCACCTTATGTGGCGGAATAGAATGATAAACCCCGTGGCGTGGCAAAAACGCAACAGGCTTCCCGTCAACTTCGCCAATTGATATGGGTGGTGGAAGCCCATATGGAGTTCCTATTCGAACTTGTTCCACATCCTTCAAAAAAGCCTCTAAGCCAGTTCCGCCAATTATTGCCACATCAGCCCTCTTCAAATTCCTCAATCTTCTTTTCTTTCTCCTTCTCCTTGAAATAACTGCCATATTTTTTGTGCAAGAGGAAAACTATGAGAACAACAGCCACAGCGAATGGTACGCCAGTAACAATAGCAGCGATAAGCCTTACTGTGTAAGCGGGTTCTTCAGGCTTTATGAGAATCATGGACGCCTGGTAGAAAATTGACCAAGACCAAGCAACAACGTCCACGATGACTATGGTACGCCAAATTCGAGGGTCCCGCTCGAAGAACCAACGGATTGCCCTACCAGAAAGCAAAACACATATGCCAATTACTATGAGAGCGATAGCGCCAGAAATGAACCATCCTGCAAGCTTAGGAAGCGCTGTTATCCATTGGCTAATATCAGCTGGAGGGGGACTAATCTGAGATATATTATCTGTGACACATGTAGCTCCTAGATAGCCGCCAACGAGAATCAACACAATTCCAGCAACCGCAGAAAAGCCTGCGATTTGAACTGGGAAAGGAGGCGGAGAATACTCTCTTATCCACTTGTAAAAGCCTTTAGCCGCTTTGTCGATGCTGAACCCCTTTATGATGAAGACAGCGCCCAAAACGACTAGGAAAGCAATTCCAGTGTACATCAAGAGATTGAAATAAGACAAGACCACCAAGACAATCATCAGAATACCAGGCAGACCGAGTACAATTCGAGAGTAGCGTGGGTTCTGAACAAGCGTTTTCAAATATCGAGAAAATAACGCTACAGTCTCCTCAACAGACTTGCTATGTTTTACCACAATCCTTCGCACTGAAGTTACAGGCACCCGCGACTGGACCAGCGGCAAAACTGCCTCGTCACTATACCCATCCGAGACAAGGATAACGTCAGTTGCAGGAAAAACTCTTAACACTTCGGTGAGTTCTGTTACCAGTTTTCTGTCTGCTCCTACCCCGCCTAACTCGGAGCCTGCAATAGTTGCAATCTCGTATTCTTCCCCAGTTTTTACCCCCTCTTTTAGGTGGTCATATAGCCTAACTGCCTCAAACATTGCGTTGGCGTCTGCCTCTTCGGGGTCATGCAAGGCAACACTGACCGCTGCTGTTAGGTTTTCCTCTCTTCCGACAATTGGTGTTTTAATGCTTGCCTTGACGCCGAGGTCGTCGTCTCTATCAACGTAAAGAACGAGGAGGCGCTGTGAACCCTTTTTTGAGGAAGTCGTCATGTTAGGTATTCCTACTACTATTGTTAGTGTTCACCACTTTAATTTTGCTTTCGACTCTTCTTTAATGTTCCCTTTTCAGTGAGTATCTTAAACTCTTCCCAAGTTAATTTCTCGCCCCGTTTCAGCTTTTCCCCTGCCTTTTCTTTCACTTCTTTACGGAGTTCAAGCTGACGCTTGGCTTGCTTTTCCTCTTCCAAGCGACTAAGTTCTCCCCTGAGAGACTTAACTTGACCATAGAGTTCCATGTATTTTTCATGAAAACCTTGGGCTTGCCCTTTGATCTCCAAAAAGTTTTGATGCGCACTGTCCGCTTCGGCTTGGAGACTGTGAGCTTTATCCAACAGCTCTAGTCTTTCTTCATGTGATTTTTGACTCTGTTCGGCAAGTTCTGAAAGTTTTTCATGATAAAGTTTGGCTTCAGCTTCTAGTTCTCTCTCTCTCGTTTTTAATTCGGTGATGCCTTCTTTCAATTTTTGTGCCTGCCGATAAACCGTTAGCTGGACTTCTAGAGTCTTCACTTGATCGACTAACAATTTCTCTTCTTCGAGCGGAAGGGGTGTTGTTTGGATTTTCCACTCGATTTTTTCCATTTCGCTTTGTAGGTCACGCATGGTTCGTGGAGGCTTTTTTTCTAATAAAACATCAATTTTTTCCTTCATTTTCAAAATTTGAGCGCGTATTTCCTTGCGCTGTGAATTTGCTTTCTCTCTTAAGTTTTTAAGCTCTCGAACTTGTGCATTCAGCGTGTCTCGTTTTTCTTTGAGGTTGACAGCCTCCGTGCGCAACATTTTCATGTGCTCATGAACTGAGTTTCTTTTTTCAGCCCATTTTCGAGCCTCAGAGTTCAGTTTGTCGCGTTCTTCTCGGATTGAGTCGAGTTTTCGGTCTAGTTCCTCTATTCTCTTTTTCAGAGAATCAGACAAGTTCTCGTTCCTCCACGCTTGGCTTAGCCCACTCGATGATCTGCCGAATTAAGGCTTGACCTTCTTTCGACGAGAAGAGAGGAAGGTCCCAGTTTTCTTTGATGCGCCAGCGAGTTACAGTATGACTTTCCACTTTCTTTTGATATGGCTCTCTGTAAACGAGAACTCCTCTCCGCTGCCAAACTGGTGTTTTGGTCGAGTTGACGCCTTCACGAAAAAGGGTTTCATGAATTTCCTTTGTTTTCAAGCCCTTCAACATTTTTGCGGCTTCTGATGGTTTGTGTCCCTTTTTTCGAAGTAGCCAATACGCGTAGGCGTTGTTGTGGTTTCGCCAAGCGTCTCTCTGTCTTGAAGTTAAATATTCTGTTATTTTTTCTTTGGAAGAAATGATTATGCGCGAATCAAAAGCTGTGAGTAATGTTTTCTTGAATTGTTTTTGAAGGTTTATCGAAAATGCGCTAGACGCAACGCCGGAGAGGACTGAGTTTATCTTTTCAACTCTTCGCCTGAATGGTATAGCATACAAAAATAACGCGTTAATCTCGTCGCTGGCAGCATAAACCAATGTTGGATTGAAGTCACTCTGGAATATGGCTTTGGCAGAACTAACTAAGCAGTTGGCAAACTTTTTGTCGAATGGCTTCTCAGCGCCCACTGTCTCGGCTACGGCTTGGAAGCGTCTCCCATCCAGCCTGGTAAAGAAAGGTGAGTCTGGTGGAACCTGAAGCTGAGAAAAAATCTCATGTTTAGAAAAGTTTAAGCTTTCATTCAAGGATGATTCTTGCATCGACTGTTTTTGCTCCCTTCTCATAAACCATGATAGGGTTTAGGTCGAGCTCCTTGATTTCTTGATGGTCCATCACAAGCCGTGAGGTGTTTAGCAGAATCTTCACGATGGCATCGACGTCTGTTGGCGGTTGACCTCGATAACCCTTAAGAATTGGGTAAGCCTTAACCTCGGTGATCATTTCTTGGGCGTCTCGTTCTGTGATAGGCGCAATTCTGAAGGTTACGTCTTTGAGGACTTCGACAAAGATTCCGCCAAGTCCAAACATTAAGGCTGGACCAAACTGAGGATCCTTAGTCGCTCCGACAATGACTTCGGTTGATTGGGGAACCATCTCTTGAACGATTACACCTATGATTTTCGCATTCGGCTTATGCTTTTTCACGTTAGACAAAATTTTTTTATAGGCGTCTCGAACCTCTTTCGGGCTGTTCAGGTTAAGCATTACTCCGCCTACATCAAACTTGTGAATGACGTCTGGAGAGACGATCTTGAGAACCGTAGGGTAGCCCACTTCCTCCGCAAACTTCACCGCTTCCTCCTCGGTTTTTGCCACCCTAAAATTTGTCACTGGGATTCCATACTCTGCGCACACGGCTTTGGCTTCGGGTTCGAGCAGGTAGTTCCTCTTCTCCTTGCGAGCTTCTTGGAATATTTGGGAAACTTTTGCCATTGAAGTCAGCAACCCTTTCCGGACGAGAAATGTAAAGATTGTTTTTAGCCTTAAACCTTTGTGCTTAATACCAGAATAGAGTTTACGGTTGCTACGAGCTACACACCCACTTGTAAATCCCATTGTTCTTCAGAATCCAAGCGTCGCAGCCCACGGGTCCGAAAATCCAGTCTTTTTTCACTTCGTCCCAATAGTACCACAGCCAATATCCTTCTGCGTAATTGTTAATTGACGTTATAAGTATGTGTCCCGGCTCCAGTGTTGGCCAATACGAGTATTCAACTCTTGCCACTTCTTGTGTTAAGTCGAACAACGTCATGCCAGAGGAGACGGAAATGTTATGCCATTCCAAAGTTGAGTTACCGTAATTGATGCATAAGCTTACTTTTATCTCACTTATTTCGCCTAGAAAGCCCTCTGACTCCCGTATTGTTAGAGTCATGAATAATTTGTAAAAGGCGTCAAGTAGTGAACCGAACTCTTCTCTTGTTACTTGATCCTTATCATCAAGTATTTGAAATTCGTTTAATAGATTGTTGTAGGTCGCATTTAATTCTGGAAATTCATTAAGTGTTGATGTGTAATTAGCGCCTAAATTAGAAAGCAATTTTTCATACTTGTCTAGAAGTGAAGAGTAATTTTCGCTTGAGAACCATTGGTATTCTCCGAGCAACGTCCCATAGTCTCCAGATAACAAATCCCGCTTGGTGGTAGATGCATCATAATTTTCTTTTAGGTCGTTCAGCAATTTTGTTAGGTCGTTCAGCGACTGCTGGTTCTCATCCAGTAGGTTATGATATCTCATCTGTTCTAGAAAATAATAAGCCATAAAACCTGTGGTCATTGATGCCCAAACAAGTGTTATTAGAGTCATAAATGCCATTGTTCTTTTTTCAACCAATTTTCTTCACCATTGGAATGTGATTTAACGCCTTTATCAACGGGGAAAAAGCTATTCCGAACACTGCGATGTTTGAGCACACGTGTATTAGTGAAAAGGGTGCTCCGTAAGCAATAGCCGTCATCATTGCCAAAGTAGGATGCATTCCGATGATTAAATAGGAAAAAGCCACTCCAAAATTGGTTATAAGGTCGTAAAGCACTGTAAGAAAAGCGCCAAGAACAGACACTTCAACGCATAATTTAGCCGAATCATAGCTCTGCATATACCTTCTGTATAAGCCCCCGATTAAGCCTGCTACGCCCATTCCAACCATTTGAAAAGGCATGTTTAAACCAGCAAAACCCCAAGGTGAAAAGAAACCATTAACAAACATAATGAAACCCCCAAAGAAAATTCCCATGAATGGACCAAAAATGAAACCAACACTAAATGTTAGAAGGGAAGTAAACTCGACGTTTGGCGGTCTCGGAGACAATTGAACCGCTAAGCACAGAGCCGCTAAAATAGTTATCAAAGCAACCATGTTAGGATTTTTAATGCCGTTCGACATGGTATTGGATGGATTATCCAACCTATATAAGAATTTCGGCGGTCCTTCACAAAACTAGTCCTTGAAAGCCTCATATTTGGAGCCTAGTTGGGTCATATATGGGATGGTCTAGGGGCGTGTGCGCGTGTCTGAGAAAAACTTCTCGCAGCCCACGTCAGACGGTCAAAGTTAATATAGCCGTTTCATTCCCATAATTTTTGGTCGGGCGGTAGCTCAGCTTGGTAGAGCTTCCGAGTTAGCGAGACTACGCTCGTTAACGGAGACGCTGTAGACGTCTACCATCATGGTGGGCATCACTCAGCCTACCAAGCACACAGCCGCAAAGGCAGAAACCGGAGTGTCGCAGGTTCAAATCCTGCCCGCCCGACCAAAATTTCTAAAACAGAAAATCCGATTTATGAGCTTCGTAATTTAGCTCTCATCGGGCTTTCTTATACGCACTCATCCAAAGTGCGCCCCAAATTATTATGAAAGCTATAGTAACCCAAAACAGTGATATTAACATCCGAGCCGCGTCGGAAATCATTTCGTCAAACATTTTAAGTCTTCTCAATAATTCCTTTCGTTTCATAGCCTAAAAGCAAAGTTTCCATCTCCGAAATAAGCGCGCAACAAGGCATATTTTTGAAGATGATATATGCTAGTGTCGGCAAAAAGCCGTTAGCCGGCAAGATGCTGTAGTGTCGCAGGTTCAAACCCTGCCCGCCAGACCAAAAGTAATCTGGAAATCTCCATTCTCAGATTCTAAATTTCTCAGACTCGAAATCTGAAACCCAAATTCATAAGTCTTATCCCTAAAATTCCCGAAATTTAAGCCGATGACCCTCATGAAAACAAACAGCAACATTTTTATAAAACACATCATATATGAAGATTTAAGATACCCTCTTATCGCACAGCTATTACCAATATTTTGAGTGAGTAGAGGTTTAGGGGGATGGCGAAGTCGGACTTTGAGAAGAAATTGCTCATAGCGGTTGACTATGGACTACTTGCCCTAGGGGAGAATAATAAAACGGCTATATACTATCACCTGAAGAAAAGCTTCCGTCTTGAAAGAGAGAAGATCCCTAACGATCCCGAAAAGTTTTCTCAAGCATTACACAACATTTTTGGTCCCGGAGCAGAAGTCATTGAGAAATTCGTGATTAAGGATTTGTATAGCAGGCTGGGACTAAATCTTGAAGTGGAGACGAGTTCTGAATTTGTTGATTATGTGAGGCGGGCTCAAGAGAGTCTAAGCAGCCAAACTCGGAGCTTTGTAGAAAATGTGAAGATGAAAAGGAGGGGCAAGTTTGAATAGAAGCGAATGTAGGTTTTCGGAAGAGAAGGAAGAGCCAATTAAAAGACAATCCCGTGAACTGACCGCCTTAATGAAGAGCTCTACGGAGATGCTTCACACCACGGATCTACGTCAACGACTCAAAGTGATCTGTGAGGCAGTACGGGAAACCGGCTGGAGAAGATGCGTTATTTCATTAAGAGACGAAGATTTGAATGTGATTGACCTAGTTACAGCAGGCTTAACACCAGAAGAAGTGAAATATCTATGGGACAATAGGCAACCTGGGCATGTTTGGCGTGCTCGCTTAGGCCCCGAGTTTGAGCGCTTCCGAATCGGCGAATTTTACTATCTTCCATGGAGTGACCCCTTTGTTCGTGAAAGGTTTGCGGTCGGTACGGTTTCGAGCAGGATTCCGCGAGAAGAGATGATTGACTGGGACCCGGAAGATTTGCTTTACATGCCTCTTCATTTGCCTGATGGACGCGTCGTTGGAGTAGTTAGCATTGATGATCCAGTTGATGGTCGAAGACCAACTAAGGACTCTCTTGCTCCATTAGAGCTTTTTGGGCATCAGGCTGCTGTTGCCATCGAAAATGCTTTACTGATTCGAGAATTGGAAACGGCAAGAAACCAAGTGAAGGAGTATGCTGACCAGCTGGAGTTGAAGGTGGAGGAAAGAACCCGTGAGCTCAGAGAGTCGGAGAGAAAGTACCAGAGTGTTGTGGAGAATGCCACTGACGGCATATGCATAGTTCAAGACGGCGTCTTTGTCTTTGTGAACAAGAGACTAGCAGAGATGTCAGGCTACCAGATAGAAGAACACATGGGAAAATCGATGTTGTCACATATTCCAGAAAGATATCACAGCAACATAATCAAGACGTTTCGTGGAGTGATGGCTGGGCGGCGTCCTCCCCTTACGCCACTCAACATTCACATTAAGACTAGGCAAGGAAAAGAGTTGTTGGTCGAAACGAGTAACGCGGTCATCGAATACGGCGGAAAGCCAGCTATCTTGACAATCGCACGTGACATCACAGAAAGGGAGCGAATGCAAAAAGAACTCGAGAGCGCACATCGGATGGCAGCCATCGGTGAGCTTGCCGCAAGTGTCGGACATGACTTACGGAATCCATTGACGGGCATTAGTGGAGCCGTCTACTACCTAAAGATGAAGTTAGCTCAAAAGCTAGATAAAAAATCGAGAGAAATGTTAGACCTCATGGAAAGCGATGTGCAGTATTCTAACAAAATCGTGAATGACCTCCTGGACTTCTCTAAAGAAATACGTCTACAACCAACTAAGACCAATGTTAAGGTTCTCCTAGCAGATGTCTTGTCAAAAGACAAGGTTCCAAAAAACGTGAAGGTCGTAGACTTAACTAAAAAAACGCCGATTATAATGGTTGACACGGATCAAATGAAGCGAGTATTCGAAAACCTAATCACGAATGCGGTTCAGGCAATGCCGAAAGGCGGCACACTGGAGGTCAAATCAGAAGAGGTGAATGGCTCGCTGAAAATCACTTTCCGCGACACTGGAGTAGGAATATCCAAACAGAACTTTGGCAAATTGTTCGCACCTCTGTTTACAACAAAGGCAAAAGGCGTTGGATTGGGGCTATCTATCTGTAAACGCGTAATTGATGCTCACAAAGGCTCTATCAGCGCGGAGAGTGAGGAAGGAGAGGGCACTTGCTTCACTGTTGTTATCCCGATTGAGGAGAAAAGGAAGCGGGTTAGGCAAAAAAGGAAAGAAGGAGGTGAAGAAGAATGGCAGGAAGACCAAGCATACTTGTTGTCGACGACGACCCCAGCATACGAAAAGTTCTCTCAGCCATCCTAGAAGAAAAAGGATACCGAGTGGACACCGTAGATACAGGAGCGAAGGCGATACGAAAGACAAAAAGCAGATACTATAACCTAGCCTTAATCGACATACGCTTGCCCGACATGGAAGGCACAAGGCTTCTATCCCAAATGAAAGAAACCACACCAAAAATGGTGAAAATAATCATTACAGGCTACCCGTCCTTACAAAACGCGGTAGAAGCCCTAAACAAAGGAGCCGACGCCTACGTCATCAAACCATTAAACATGGACAAAGTCCTAGCCACCATCGAAGACCACCTTGAAAGACAACGTTCTGCACAGAAATTCACACAAGAAAAGGTCACAGAGTTCATCGAAACCAGGGTCAAACAACTCGAACATGAAACCAAAGCCAAATAGGCGCAGAAAACTACGTAAACCCCTTCTTTATTTTGATAGTTTTACATTTCTATACGTCAGCCCCAAGTGTTGTTGAAACATTTTCGTCTATGAGTGCATGGCTCAGCCCAACATCCTTAAGGCGTTGCGAAGATGTTTCCAAGAGTTTGCTTTCTCAGACACGCGCACACGCCCCTAGACCATCCCATACATGATCCAAATAGGATCCAAATATGCCGGTTTTTGATGCGCTCTTTTGGCTCTGGGTTTTGGAGTGTGAGTTAAAATTATTTTTTTGTTCTTCTTTAACCGGGAATGTTGTAGCATCGAGGCATGTGTATAAGAAATCTTCATTCGGTAGTGAGAGTCTATTTAAAAACTTGAAGAAATTCTTTTGGGGATTTTGCTTCTATCTCTTCTATTTTCTTGAAGTGCTTTTCACCGGAGATTAGAATCGCCTTTTCTTCGGATGCTGTTGCGGCGATTATTGCGTCCGCCAGTGGCATGCCTTTGTTTCCTTTGTGCTTGAACTTGTATTCTCCTCCTTTTTCTGCGATCTTGTCGGTGACTGGGGTTCTTTTCAGGTTGGTTTTTATGTATTTGAGGACGGTGGTTGCGAATTCTGTGTTCATGTATTTGGCTAGGATGTAGAAGGTTTCTGAGAGGGTTAGGGTGCTTATGGAGGCTTCGATTTCTCTTTTTTCTATCTTGTAGAGGATTTTTTGTATGTCGTTGGCGCCTGCCTCGTTTTTGAAGAAGATGATTAGTGGATAGGTGTCTAGAACTATTTTCAGGTTAGTTCACCGAGTTTGGTTTCCCATTCTTCTCTAAGTTCTTTGAGGATTTCTCTGGCGGGTTTTTCGATTTCGCTTAGGATTCCTCTTAGTTCGGATAGTTTCTTTAGGGGTTTCATTATGACCATTCCTTCTCTCACGACTAGGACCATTTTGGTTCCCTTCTCGAGGGACAGTTCTTTTCTAACGTCTGATGGTAGGACGATTTGTCCCTTGGCGCTTATTGTCACGATTTCTTCTTCCATTGTGATTTACCTTACTTTTTGTTTTGTCTTACATACTTAAATATCTTACTGAAGGCTTTCTAATTACGTAGAGCTTGAGATGGGGTTACAATAGTTTAACAATGTATGGAGAAGGAAAGGCGTAGCTGATTAAGAGGAAAGTTTCTGAAGAGTTAAGTGTTTGAATTGTATATTTTTTACGGATAGAGAAAGGAAAAATGAAGAAGAAAATGGCGGGTTTGGCGATTCTGGTAGTGTCGTTGCTTCTAGTGATGTCAACGTTGACGTTAAACATTCAACCAGTTGAAGGAGAACCAGATAATTATCTAGTGACTGTTCAATACAAGGACGGTACTCCTAGACTTGGCGCTGCTGTTTTTGTTAAAACTCCGCAAACATTTCTTGGTATAACAAATGACACTGGTCAAATAAGCGGTACATTACCCGATGGAGGTTATACAATTTGGGCCAAATATCCCCCAGGTGGTCCACAGTTTGGAACTGATGTATTTTTAGGTATTCCCGAATATTCGAATGCCACAATAACTGCTGACTATGAAATTACAGCCCCAACCATAGAAATCCTATCCCCTCAAAACAGGACCTACACAACTAGCTCTGTTCCTTTGACTTTCACTGTCAACGATTATTCGCCTATATCTTGGATGGGCTACAGCCTAGACAACCAACCAAACGCAACAATCACTGGAAACACAACCTTATCTGGTTTGGCTCTCGGAACACACCACATAACAGTTTATGCGAACGACACCTACGGCAACATGGGTGCTTCCAACAAAGTCTACTTCACAAGAACATACGGATGTGTAACCATAAGAGTTCAATACGCAGACGATTATCCTAGATCTAATGCTCGGGTTCTTTGGAGAAACACTACAGAATGGGAATGGTTTGGGATTACAAATGAAAATGGTGTAGCGACACTAAATGATACTCTTGCTCCAGGTCCATATGAGGCTTCAGCATGGTACCCCGACTTAGGTACCCAATTTGGAGAGGATACATTTTTCCGGGTTGATGCAAATGGTGATGGAAGTCAAACTATAACTGTTGATTATGAAATTACTCTTCCAGATGTTAGAGTGCTTTCTCCTGAGAACGTGACTTACATCAATACTTCTCTTCCATTGAACTTCACCATCTATGATTTCTCTTCCATTTCCTGGATAGGTCACAGTTTAGATAACGAAGCCAATATCACAATTTCTGGAAACACAACCTTAACTGATCTAGCGTTAGGCTCACACAGCGTAATAGTTTACGCTAACGATACCTTTGGTAACATGGGCTCTTCTGACAAAGTATACTTTACAATAGCAGATGACATCGCTGTAACAAGCGTTGTTCCTTCCAAAACCATAGTTGGACAAGGATACTCCATCTCCATCAACGTCACCGTTGAAAACCAAGGAGCCTTCACCATAACCCTCAACTTAACAGCCCACGCCAACACAACAACCATACAAACAAAAGAGACAACCCTAACAAGCGGCAACTCTACAACTCTAATCTTCACCTGGAACACCATGGGCGTGGCTAAGGGCAACTACACCATAACAGCCGAAGCCACCCAACTCCCATACGAAACAGACACAACAGACAACACTTTAACTGATGGCTGGATTTTCGTTTCCATTCCGGGTGATATAGACAGCGACAAAACAGTCAACATACTAGACTGTATACGCCTCGCAAACCACTTTGGCCATGTCAACGGAAACGGTCACACGCCATACACAAAAGAATGGAAAAACTGCATGAACTGTGACATCAACAGCGACGGTAGAGTTAACATCCTAGACTGCATCATACTAGCAGGCTACTTCGGCCAAAAATGGCAATAAACCCTTCAAAGCCCCTGTTTTGTACGTTATTTTGTTTCGCTGCGACCCAGCAGCTCTTTAAGAGACTTCACCTCGCCCCTAAGCTTAGACACTTCGCTTTCCAGTTTGCCAGCCTTAGCCTCAGCAGCCTTCTTCAACTCTTCTATCTCCGCTAAAAGGCTGGCTTTTTCAGTTTCTAACTTCTTGATTTTTTCGCGTAGATTTCTTAAAACCTGCGTAAACTCTCCTTGAATTCCCTTAATCTTCGTAACCATCCCCTTGATGCTTATCTTCTCCTTGTCAACAACGTCTCGGAATGTTGCTCCACAACCGGCGCATCTGAACATTCCAACCGTAAGTCTAAATCGCTCACCCACTTTGCTTGGTCTGCCAGTAAGCGACCATGTCTTGATCGGGCTCCATGTTTCAGTTCCGCACTTTGGGCACTTTGCCAACTTACACCCTCAAAAATATACGGTGAGAACGATTCCTAAATGTATTTTCACTGGCGTCGTCTACTATCATGGAATTTTAGAAGAGCAAACTTAGAATACTGCCGTGAAGACCTCTTAATAAAACCGTTACAGAGGATGACTTCATGGTCGTCGTCTTATTCGATTTGGAGGGCACACTGATTCAAACAATTTTGGAAGAACCCAGCTTTACTCTCGAATTCAGACAGCAAACAAGGAAGAAGCTAATAGAGTTAGGGATTCCTTCTCAAGTGCTGGGGAAAGAAAAAAGGTACACGTTAATGTGCAACAAAGCCTTCGAGTACGTGGAAAAGAATTTTAGCGAAAAAGAGGCGAAACTTTTCCATCACCAACTGGGCGAGGTCATAAAGGGTTTTGAAATGCGTTCCGCAGAAAGCTCAAAACTTTTCCCCGAAACTCTCACAACCCTCCGTAAACTAAAAAGGCTTGGCTACAAAATGGGAATCATAACCAACACTTCGAAGAAAGCGGTAGATTTCGTTTTCTCCAAGTATGAGTTAGGAGAATTCTTCAAGGTGGTAGCCACGAGAGAGGATGTGAAAAGGCTTAAGCCAGATCCTGAAGGGATTTTGCTTGCCCTAAAAAAACTGGGCGAAACTGAATTTTTTCTAGTTGGAGACTTAATTTACGACGCCCAAGC
>Ga0209725_1000391_pt1 | contig 27132 bp, 28 predicted proteins | sample I18A1metaG_FD_184145 | JGI IMG/M metagenome (GOLD analysis project Ga0209725, IMG submission 184145) | Lake sediment bacterial and archeal communities from Gulf of Boni, Indonesia to study Microbial Dark Matter (Phase II) - ​I18A1 metaG... | ecosystem: Environmental > Aquatic > Freshwater > Lake...
TTCCCTTCAATGCTTTGTAGCTTGCTTCTGGTTGCCGCAACAATAATTCGTTCTCTCCCAACTTTTTTAACGATTTGAGGGCTTATCTGCTGGTTCCCTCGTCCGAGAAGCATGCCCTGACGACCTACTGGCGAAAGAACAATCCAAGTATTCCGCCAGTCCCGTATCTCTTTCAGAATTCTCTTCTCGTTCACGTCCTTAATCACTTTCTTGCCCCTGTAAATGTCCACGCCGAGTACTGTCTTCTCAACTCCGAGCAAGTCTGCGATACACTTGACCGTGGTGCCTGGACCGAGAATATACGTGCCCTTCGGGTTCATCTCTTCCACTATGAACTTGGCAACAGCCATCTGGTTCTCGTGCTCATCCAACGTTTCGGGGCTTATCTGCTTACTGCCCGCAACACGCAATGGCACGAACGGTCCTTTAAGATGCCCATAAAGCCTAACAGCGAAACGGTCGGCGGTTCGGATTACACTCTCGTCTGCGTCCATTATTTCGAAGTCCATCGTTTCCGCCTGCTTTTCAAAATAGGCTTTAACAACTTCCGCAGCTTCCGAAGGGTTTACGGAGAATATGCCACTGTACATTTTGACGCCTGAGGGAACGCCTAACACTGGTAATCCATCAAGACCATACATTGCGTCTAGGATGTCCTTCGCTGTGCCGTCTCCACCAACAAAAACAATCAAATCAACCTTAGAGGCGGACAGCAACTTTACCGCAAGCTTAGTGTCTTCAGCCGTGGTTTCAGGCTTGACAGCCATCGGCAAAATCGTTGCAGGAAAACCAGCAGTTTCCGCCTCTTTTTCGCCCATTACGCCGGGGCACGTTATGAGTTCTGTGGGCGGTTTTATTTCCAACGCCTTAAGTTTCTCTAGAAACTCGACGGCTCTTTGTGGCGCAACGGGTTTTGCTCCCATGGCAACAGCCTTTCTTGAAATGTGGTCTGTGCCCTTTAGCCCCACTCTACCGCCCAAACCAGCGACGGGGTTTACGATAAAGCCTATTTTCAAGCCTTAACCACCACAGTCTCATGATAATAAGGTAAATCTTTAATAATTATGTCTAATCAGTTAGCCTTCCTCAGAGTCACTGGAATTTAGAGGCTAACAAAATGTACGCAGTTGTTAAGAAGAAACGAGAACCCGGAGCCGAAATCACAACCGTAGAAACGCCAAAAATTCGAGAAAACGAAGTCCTAGTTAAGGTCAAAGCCGCTTCCATCTGCGGAACCGACATACACATTTGGGAGTGGAATGAGTGGGCGCAGAAAAGAATAAGGCAAATCCCACTGATTTTTGGTCACGAATTCGCAGGAGAAGTCGTTGAAGTCGGCAAGGACGTTAATAGTCTAGGCGTGGGCGACATGGTTTCAGCGGAGACACACATCGCAGACAGCACATGCTACCAATGCAGAACCGACCGCATGCACGTCTGTCAGCACCTAGAAATTCTGGGCGTCGACCGAAACGGAGTCTTCGCAGAATACGTTGCCTTACCAGAAATGAACGCTTGGAAAAACGACCCAGGCTTAGACTCGGCGATTGCGTCTCTCCAAGAACCGCTCGGAAACGCCATTCAAACAGCCTTACCCAAAGACCACATCGAAGACATAGCGGGAAAGAACGTCGCAGTGTTAGGATGCGGACCCATAGGGCTAATGTCAATCGCCGTCCTCAAACTTCTGGGAGCCTCAAAAATCTTCGCGACAGCAGGCGGCTTAAACAAAGTCCGCATGGAACTAGCCAAAAAAATGGGCGCAGACATGGTTATAAGCGCACAAGAGGGTGTAGACATCGTCAAGATTATTCGTGATGCTACGGACGGCAATGGCGTCGATGTCGCCTTAGAAATGTCGGGCAACCCAACAGCCGTCAGGCAAGCCTTCGAGATGCTCACCCCCGGCGGAAGAGTTTCACTCCTTGGAATTTTGGACAAACCGATGGAGATTGACATAAACAACGCTGTGATCTTCAAATCTGCGACGGTTTATGGCATTCACGGACGCAGGATGTTTCAAACATGGTACCAGATGAAGGGAATGCTCCGCAACCCCGACTTCAGAGATAAGATTGCAGCGATAATAACGCACAAAATCCCCTTCAGAGACGTAGCGAAAGGCGTCAGTGCGGTTCAGTCTAAGCAGGCTGGAAAAGTGGTTCTCCAACCAAAGTGGTAAAATAAAAGTTAAGAGTACGTGAAAGAGACTAAAAACCCGGTAGAGGTGCAGAAAATGAGAAACCCAACAGCATTCTTGAAAGAAGAATACGAATCACTTGTAAAAAATGAACTCGACTGGAAACTGAGAATTTTGCAGGGTCCAAGCACCCCCAGATGCGTGGTTGACGGAAAAAAGGTTCTCATGCTATGCTCGAACAACTACCTCGGTCTGAGCAATCACCCACGCCTAAAAGAAGCCGCGATGAAGGCAATAAAAACTCACGGAGTTGGTTCGGGCTCAGTCCGCCCCATAGCGGGCAACATGGACTTACACATAGAACTCGAGAAAAGACTGGCAAAATTCAAGCACGCAGAAGCCTCGCTGGTCTATCAGACTGGTTTCGCCGCGAACGCAGGACTTATCCCTCAGCTGGCTGGCAAAGAAGACCTCATAATCAGCGATGAACTGAACCACGGCAGCATCATTGACGGAGTCCGACTTTCACACGCAGAGAGAGCAGTCTACAAACACTGTGACATGGCAGATCTAGAACGTGTACTAAATGAGGCTGAAAAACACTCACCCCCGTACCGAAGAATTCTGCTCCTCACGGACGGCGTCTTCTCGATGGACGGCGACATAGCGCCACTAGACCAAATCGCCAAACTCGGCGAAGAACACGGCGCAATGGTTTTTGTGGACGACGCCCACGGCGAAGGAGTACTAGGCGAAGGAGGAAGAGGCATAGTCTCCCACTTCAAACTTGACCGCCGTAAGGTTCACGTTGAAATGGGCACATTTTCAAAGGCGTTTGGCGTTGTTGGCGGACACGTTTCAGGCTCGAAGGATCTAATCGATTTTGCCTATAACAGGTCAAGGACTTGGCTGCTTAGCGGTTCACATCCGCCTCCGGTGGCAGCAGCCTGCATCGCCGCAATCGACGTGCTGGAAAGCGAACCCCACCACGTTAAGACATTATGGGACAACACAAGGTATTTCAAAAAAGAAATGAAGGACCTCGGATTCAACATCGGCAAAAGTCAAACTCCGATTACTCCAGTAATAGTCGGCGAAAGTGGAGTAGCCAAAAAACTTAGCACGAGGCTTTTTGAAGAAGGCGTGTTCGCCTTGCCCATTGTGTATCCCATGGTGGCACGGGATCAAGCCCGAATCAGGACGATGATGAACGCGGCACTAACGAAAGATGATTTGAACTTTGCCATATCTGCCTTTGAAAAGATTGGAAGGGAGCTTTCCATCATTTAAGCCCGAATCACGCTATCCCATTATGACTAGGACGTCTCCCTCATTTACGGGCATGCCCTCAGAAACCCTTACCTCTTGAACGCGTCCCGCATTTCGGGCTACAATCTCGTTTTCCATTTTCATAGCCTCTAGAATGCAGAGGACGTCGCCAGCCTTTACTGAATCGCCATTCTTAACCTTTACAGAAACGATTTTCCCAGCCATCGGGGCAGTGATGAAACCTTCTCCGACTACTCCTCGTGTTGGCTTTGTGACAGATATCGAGGTAGGTAGCTCAGAAATCCGCGGCGAAATTTTTGCCTCGACTGTTTTCAGTTCCGCCTTGAAGGATACGCTGTTAACCTTGATTGGAAAAGGCGCTTTTTTGTCAATTTTAGCCAATTCAACATTGTACTCTTTCCCATCAATTTTGATTGAAAAGGGTGTCTTGTATGCGCGAGTAGGGCCTGTCTCGGTTAGAAGCTCTGCTTCATGAGACTTTCCATTAATTTGAACTGAAAACATAGCATTTTTGCCATGTTTTGTAAGTTTCACTTTATGCGGTTTGCCATCAACGTTAACGTCGTATTCCCTCAGCCTACACACCCCATTTGCTCTTGCCTACCTACCAACCTCCAAGAAGAGGGCTTCGTCACTTTTCTTTCAGGAATGACCGCAGTGACTGCACGTAAATTATCTGCATAAGCAATAACCGCGGTGGACACTGCCGCAACTTCTTCCAGTTCTTGCCTTTCCGCCATGTCAAGGCTAACTACTTCTTCTTCACGCTTCTCTGTCCTTTTCTTAAAAAACTCCAATGCCGCTTGAGGAAATAAAGCGTAAGCTAGAATATCTTCTTCCTTTTCTGTTACGCCCTTCAATTCCTTGCGAATTTCATTAAGTTGCGGTTTGAGAAGATCGGCTGGGCGACAAGTTATGATCCTCTCCTTTCCGACTATTTTCTTTTTAACCTCCTCGTCTATGGGATCTGGGGGCTTGCCGTAAAATCCTTTAACATACTCCTTCACTTCTTTGGGCACTATGCTGTATCTCTTGCCCGAAAGTACATTGAAAACTGCTTGTGTGCCCACTAACTGGCTGGTTGGAGTAACTAGAGGGGGATAGCCGAGTTCTTTTCTGACCCTCGGCACTTCCTCCAAAACCTCTTTAAGTCTGTCCATCGCGTTTTGTTCTTTCAACTGAGAAATGAGGTTGGAAAACATTCCGCCGGGAATTTGGTGAACAAGTATGGACGTGTCTATCTTCTCAGCCATCGGATCTATCAGGCGAATCGGATCATAGTATTTTTCGCGCAGATTCCTAAAATATTCAGCTATTTCGAAAAGTAACTCCATGTCGAAGCCTGGGTCGTAAGGCGTGTTTTTCAGGGCTGCCGCAACTGTTTCGACTGGTGGCTGAGATGTGCCTCCTGCCAATGGAGAGAATGCGGTGTCTATTATATCCACGCCAGCGTCACAAGCCCTTAGATATGTCATCAGCGCCATGCCGCTTGTGGAGTGACAATGTAAATGTACGGGTAAGCCTATTTTCTTTTTGAGGGCGCTTACTAGATTGTACGCGTCTTGTGGAGAAAGCATTCCAGCCATGTCTTTAATGCAGATCGAGTCACAATCTAATTCAGCTAGGCGATTCGCAATTTCTAAGTAATGCTCTATCGTGTGGACAGGGCTGATTGTGTAGCACACCGTTCCTTGGGCGTGAGCTCCCACTCTTTTAACCGTTTTAATGGCTGTTTCCAGATTTCGGACGTCATTAACGGCGTCAAAAACACGAAATATGTCTATGCCAACTTCCGCCGTTTTTTCGACGAATTTTTCAACAACGTCATCTGGATAGTTTTTGTAGCCCACTATGTTTTGTCCTCTGAGGAGCATTTGCAACGGTGTCTTCTGTATGTGCTTCTTCAACAGTCGTACTCTTTCCCATGGATCTTCTACTAGATAACGTATGCAGACGTCGAAGGTTGCTCCGCCCCAAACTTCTAGAGAGAAAAACCCAACTTGGTCTATTTTCTCGGCTATTGGGAGCATAGAATCGGTTCTCATCCTCGTAGCCATCAAGGATTGGTGGGCGTCTCGGAAAGTCGTATCAGTGATTCTGACTGGTTTTGCCAATTGAACATCGCTCAATCAAATAATTTTAAGCCCATATTTTAATCTATGTGCGATGCATTGGCGCTGGTTTAAAAGCGTTAGCCGAAGACTTAGCAATATCTATTGCAAGAAGGAGACTAGATGACGCTGTGGGTAAAGGGGCAGAAGTTTTAGTTTCCGCATGCCCATTCTGTAAACATAATCTCTTGGATTCCGCTAGAAAATACAACGTAAAAATTGAGGTAAAGGACATAGCTGAAATCGTCGCCGAAAATATTGCCTAATCTTATGGGAGTTCTACCTCGTTAATCTCGTCCAAGTTTTCTAGGCTGTTCATCTTTATCTTCTTTTCAGAAATTGTGTAGAGCACGTTTTCTATGTAGAGAGACCTCTTCACAGAATAGTCGGACTCGAAGTAGTAGCCGCTTTTCATGAGGGCAGTCGCATTTTCTAGATGGGTGATTCTGCCCCTAAGCACAAGCGGAGTTTCGCTTAACGACATATCAAACACGTAGGCGCCTTGCCAGACGAAGTCCCCGTAAGTGCTGGAAGGAACGCCATAAGGATACTTTTCCTCGTCTATCTCTGCAACCAAGACAGGTATTACAAGAAGGCTCTTTGATTTGTCGAATAGAAGCGCCTTGTGATCACTTAAAACTGGCGAGTCTGTTCCCCTGTCGCCTATTATGTACTTGCCTATCTCCTTGGGGTTTTCCACGTCACTGACGTCGAAAAATGATATCTTTACGCCTTGATACCATGCGAAGTTTCCTTCCTCTGCCTCAACAGCTTCTTTACCTATGCCTATGACGTGGTTGTCGTCGTATGGATGCAGATAATCTGAGTAGCCACTTATCTTCAGTTGGCCGAGAACTTGAGGGTTGAACGGGTCGCTTAAGTCTATCACGAATAGCGGGTCAACCTTTTTGAAGGTTACGAGGTAGCATCTTTTGCCCAAGAATCTTGCCGAATAAATCCTTTCGCCAGGAGCAAGATCTTCCAGACTTCCAACTATGTTTAGGTTTATATCAAGAACGTATACGTGGTTTCTAGAAGATCCTCCCCAGACATCTCCTGTTGAGGTTGCCACTCTGAAGTATCCATTGTATTCGTCCATGGAAAACTGGTTCAGCAAATAGCCTGGGACTTCGCCGCTTGCCACGTATTCTATCAGGCCGTTTTCTATGTGGATTCTATGGATGCTGGTTTTCTCGCCCTCGTTCACGTAGCCCCATTGCCCTGGAGACGTTACGTAGGCCCACTTTGGAAATGTAATGTAGATGTTGTTCATGGAGACGTACATGCTAGTTGTTGTCCCTAGCAGGAAGGACTTCAGCGTTGGTTCCTGCACGTCATCCTGCACGTTTACGGCAACTATGATCGTGTATTCGTAGAAGTAGTCGGTAACGTTGGCATAGTAGATCTGGGAGGCGGGCACTTCCTTAATTCCATTGTTGGAGTAGATTTTTGGGAGCCCCACTTCGCTATCGTTGTAGTAACAGATTGGCTGGCTCATCACAGTGTAGACATAGTTGCCTATCATCCTCGAGTCGAGGTACGAACCGTCCAAAGAAACGTTCCTCGTTGAGACTGGGCTTGTTCTGTTTGAGATATCGTAAACCTTAATGAAGGTTCTAGGCGTTTGGTATGGAGCGAAACTTACCCTTTCTAAAGGTTGTGATTGCTCTAATATGTAAGGATCGTAAAAACCGAATTCGTCCTCAAAGACGACCAGCCTATCTCCGTTTATGAATATTTCTCTCAAAGTTCCGTTCAGCTTCATTTGGTAAAGGACTTTAGTCTCTTCAGGCGGGTACGCCTTCACAATGACTATGCTATTTCCTGAGATGACGTAGAGGTATTCTCCATCAGTCTTTACGATGTCTGCCTCGTCTACTCCCTCAACCTGGATGTTTGTTCTCGAATAACTGGGAGAGGCAAGAGCTTTAGCAGCAGCCCAATTCGTGGTTGATAGGGATGCGGGAGTGCCCTCGAACCCCCAACATCTTCTGTAATAATCTGCTTGCGAGTCTGTTTTCAAAAAATTTTTTAGCTCTTCGTAAGAGGAGAATCTCTTTAACTGGCCTTCTCCAAAGGCTTCAAATCTCTTAATGTAAAACGGAGTAGTGACGAAAACTATTGCGATAAGCAGGACGAGAAACATGAGTTTGTTTTTCATTTTTTTCACCAAGCGATCACGATTACTCCTAGTTTTAAGTAGGATATTTAGGCACTTAATACTATATTTTAGAACAAACCGTACCAAAAATAGAACACCGAAAATTCTTGGTTGCCAACAAAAACTAGAGGTGGGCCGGGAGAGATTTGGACTCTCGACCTTTCGGTTATCAGCCGAACGCTCTAACCATGCTGAGCTACCGGCCCGCTCTTGAAAACTGCCAATTATGGAAAATACGTTTGGCTGTTAAAAGCGTTCCGTTAAAACCGTCACAAGAAACTATTTAATCCATTCACCACAGTATTTCGTTGAGAAAGGGCCCGTTGCCCAGTCAGGATTAAGGCGCCGGCCTTCGGAGCCGGAGAACCAGGGTTCAAATCCCTGCGGGCCCGCCAACACGAAAGCCTGAAAACCCCAGTATCAACTCAAGTTAAGTGAGTACTCTCTGCGACGTACATGGGAAGGCATGTGTACGTCGCCATACCCTCCACGCCCAAGAAGTTTGATTTTGCCTCCCCGAACAGAGCCCACTGCAGGGCCCATCAACAAAACAAAACCAGCCTAACGTCTAGATTTCATCTCTTCCCCTAGACCCCCAGGCTAGTCCGATTTTTATTTTTTAATGACATCAACTACGGAGTTCAACAGAAACTCGCATTAAACGTTTTAAGCCTCTTCGCCTTTATTGTTTAGTTGGACGATGAAGAATCGAGGTACGATGATCCCCCGAAAAGGGGATGATTGCTTTTTCCACTACTGAGTCCCTTCAACCTAACCGTGATCAGGGCTTCACGATAACTTTAATCACAGAAAGCCTTCCATCCGCCAACAACTCCATGGTTTGAGGAAGCTTCTCCAGCGGGATCTCGCGAGTAATTAACTTTTTGACGTTGACCTTTCCTTGTGAAACTAAACTCAGAGCGATAGGGTATTTGCGTGTTCCGCCGTCCGATACCGCATAACACGCCATGTCCTCATGCCTTACAGGTGGGCCGCGAAGTCCTTTGCTGGAGCCAACTATGATGACTTTTCCTCCTTTCCTAGTTATTTCCATGGCTTGGTCCACTGTCTTTTGCAGACCCACAGCCTCTACAGAACAGTCCACGCCCAAGCCGCCAGTTACCTTTGAAACGGCGTCTTTTACATTTTCTTTGTTAGGATTAACAAGGTAGTCTGCCCCAAACTCTTTCGCTAACTTTAGTCTCTCCTCTGTTGGCTCTATAGCCACAACTCTCATTCCAGACAGCTTGGCAACTTGCGTCTGAACCAAGCCCACGGGTCCTTGGCCTAGAACCGCCATGGTCTCTCCGATTTTTGGCTGAACAAAATCCATAACATGTAAGGCGAGGGCTACTGGCTCCATTATGGCGGCTTCCTCAAACGAAACGTTGTCTGGAATCTCGAGCACGTTTTTTGCTGGTGCAGCAACGTATTCGGCGAATGCGCCGTCAACTTCGAAACCCATGTAAACTGCGTTTACGCAAAGCTGATAGTTTCCGATTTTGCAGAAGTGGCAGTCTCCACAGTACCTCACGATTTCGGCAGTGCCCTTGTCGCCCTTTGAAAAACCTTTTACGTCTTTCCCAGTTTCTTCAATAATGCCTGAAAAGTCGTGCCCCAAAATTCTGGGAGTGTTCGTTTCCATCTCCCCTTTGTAAAAGTGGACGTCTGTTCCGCATATGCTTGCAGCCTTAACTCTTATGAGGACCTCGTCATCTTTCATCTGTGGCGTGTCGACATTTTTGATTTTCATGTCTCCTTTGCCGTAAAGAACCGCTGCCTTCATTTTCACACCTTCATTTGTTCGTTAAAGAAATTAATAGAGGTCTTATTCTTAATAAGAGAAGGGGTAAGTTACGAAAGGTGAGATTGTTGGAGCTTAAATTAGTAAAGATCGAGGTGCCCAAAGAATGCAATGTAGTGTTAGGCACGGCACACTTCATCAAAACTGTAGAGGACTTATACGAGGCCTTAGTGAGCTCCGTTCCCAACATCAAGTTTGGCATAGGCTTTTGCGAGAGCTCTGGGCCATGTCTAGTAAGATGCGAAGGCAACGACGAAGAGCTTAGGGGTTTGGCTTCACGTTATGCGATGGACTTGGGGTGCGGCCACTCCTTTATTATCTTCATTAAGAATGCCTTTCCCATCAATGTTTTGGACAAAATCAAGCAGGTGCCCGAAGTCTGCAGCATCCATGCAGCGACCGCTAATCCTCTAGAAGTCATTGTTGCTGAAACGAAACAAGGCAGAGGAATTCTTGGTGTTGTAGACGGCCTGAAAAGCAAAGGAATTGAAACAGAGAAGGACATTAAGGCGCGGAAGGATTTCTTAAGGAAACTTGGCTACAAACTATGACGACTTCCCACAGTAATCGTCAAAACTCTTTAATAACGTTATGATAAGCTAATTTTGAGGGCCATGTAGATGAGCGCTCGCGAAATGAAGGGTAAACATAGAGCGTTTGTTCTCATCGACGTTGTTCCTGGCAAAGAGAAAGAAGTTCTGGAAAAACTTCTAAAGTATGAAGAAGTTGTAGAAGCTCCCATAATTCCGGTCAGTATGATGTGCTCGCTGTTCTGGAGTTTGAATTGTACGGATGAGAGCTTTTTGTTCCCGCTTCAGAGAGTGTCACAAAATTCGTGATCAATAAAATCAGAAAGACCCTAGTGTTCTAGACACTAGCACGATTTTGCCAAGTTTCTCGAAAACAAAAATATCATGACGATAGTAGAGTCAAAGATCCACTCCACGATACACAAAATGATTGAAATAAGTATAAAATACAGAGTGTGTGATAAATAGAAACCATGACAATTTCAGAAACCTGTGCGGCTGTCATCAGTTGTGCAGTTTTCGAGGATTTTGCGCGCCTCTCCAAACAATCTGAGATGGCAGTGTTCGAGTTGAAAGCTTCGGAGCAAATCTTTCGCATATGCTCCCTTAAAGGCAATGTTTTTGTTTACGAGGAGAGGCTTCCACTTCCACAGAGAATTAGTGTCACAAAGATTAAGGATAAACTTCAGCTTAAAGCTCTTGCAGTTGATGTTCAAAACTCAGAAGATGTGAGTGAGTTTGCAATAATAAGTCGAGAAGTCATTCGCAAAACTCTTAGATGTGGCTTACCGTACTCTATAGTTCCAAGACTCATAAAAGAAAGAGGCAGATGGACAGTTGAATTTGAATATCAAATGGATCTTAAGGAAACCAAAAAATTCCTATCCCACATACTTGATGTCCCTCAAGAAAGCATCATCCAAGGAGAGGTTTTAAGGATATTTTGAGGAGAAAACATACGGATGCACGACAAAAAAATAATTGGGGCCAGTCTCGAGGGGGGTCTGGTAGGAAGAGTGGAATCGGGACGTGAAGTTTGATATAGTTTTGTCTCTTTAGTTAGACTCAGATATTTGGAAAAACATTGGATTCAGCTATGCGCGTGAGCTTTAATGTCTCAGTTGTCAGATAGTTTCTACAGAGATAATCGTTTAATGTATCCTGCATAAATGTTAAATGTTATCACTCCGTTCACTGAACGCTTCCTAATTCCCGTTAACTCGCTTATTTCGTTAACTGTTAACGGTCTTTTAGAATTATGCAACACACGAAATATTTTTTCCGTATAACCCCTATACCTGGAAGTTTCCTGTAGGTAGAACTCGTCATGTTTGCATCGGCTTTTTCCGTCTCTTGTTAAAGTATACTTATACCTTAACATACGGAACGTTCCTCCTAGAGGTTTCTACTATAACATAGGTGCAAACAATTTATTTAAAAATTATGAAAGATAGTTCGAGTAAAATCATCAAGTCACGAATTTCTTCTCTTCACTTTACAACCTTAATATTTTTGAACCTACACTAAGAAACTATCAGCGAAGGCATTACCATTGGCAAGGGGCAATATACTCGATGAAAGCATCAGCAAGATGGTGAAACGTTACTCATCCCTATTCCCTCTTCCATCTCACAAAAAAGTTATCGTCTTGCTTTTCTTAGCATGTATGTTTGGCGGAGTTTTGGCGATTTTGCCATTATTCCCTTCCGTTTTTGGACTTGCATTGGGCTTAGCTTTTGGTAGCAGTCTCTTCTGCCTCACTTTACTGGCTGACTATCTAGCCAGTGAGTGTATGAAAAGGGACCCAATTTTTAACTTGAGGCGGTGTTCCGCACTTTCTGTCTACTCTATTTTCCTATGGTTTGGGTTCATTTTTCTTGGTAGCGCTGTCAGTGTTTTTCTTAGAAGCGTTGATGTTTGGGTTAAGCTTTTTCTGTTGGGGTTTTGTGCGGTGTTAATTCTCCGTTCTGTTGTATTCTTCACTATGTCTTTTGTTGACCGGGGAAGAGTTTTTGTCTCTTCATTGTTGCAACCAATTTTATGTATTATTTCTGTCTTTTTTATGAGACCTCTAATAGAGTATAGCTTAGGCGTCTCTTTCTTCTTCTTGCTCTTATTTTCTGTCTTCCTCGCCTTGCTTGCAGTTCTTTTATTTACGTCCTCTTTAGACCACGTTGGCAAAAAAACGTTGGGCATATCCTCTTTTTCTCTTTTTAAGGCGTTTATGGCAAACTGGACTGAGAATCTGAACGAGCCACTCGAAAGCTTCTTTGAGAAACTTGGGAGCGAACAAGACATAAGGCTTTCTCTGTTAGCGTTAAGAGCCAAAAAAAAGATGAAGGCAATGATGGTTGTTTCGGGCTTTCATCCAGGGCCCTTCAAAAATGTGGGAAGCAGTCTTCTCCCATACATAATTCAAAACACGCTAGAAAGCAAACTGCAATGCACAGTGTCCGTTCCACACGGATTATTCGGACATGATTTTGACCTTTCCTCACAACTTCAAAACCAGAAAATCATTGAAGGGGTTCTTAACTCAGTCAATTTTCCATCTTTCCACGATGGGGCTACACCATTCGTGCGAGTCAAAAAGGATGGGGCAAGTGCAAGTTGCCAAATTTTTGGAGATTGCGCCTTCTTTACGCTTACTGTGGCGCCTAAAACCACGGAAGACTTGCCCAAAGAATTGGATTCTATCATTGCTAAAGAGGCTGGAAAACATGGAATGTCCTCTTCAGTGGTGATTAATGCCCACAACAGCATTGACGATTCGTGTAATCCACATGAAATGGTAGGGGTTCTTAAAGAAGCTGCGATAACAAGTCTAGAAGAAGCATTGACTCGTCAGTGTTCTCCTTTCCAGGTAGGAGCTGCGAGTGTCGTCCCAAAGGAATTTAGCATAAAAGATGGCATGGGACCTGGAGGAATAAGCGTAATCGTAACCAAGGTTGGCACTCAGAAAGCAGCTTACATAACCATTGACGGAAATAACATGATTTCTGGCTTACGGGAAAAGATTCTATCCACGCTCCGAGAAATGGGCATCGTTGAGGGTGAGGTTCTCACAACCGACACGCATGTTGTAAACGGCGTTATTATGACTGGACGTGGCTATCATCCCATAGGTGAAGCAATAGACCAAACGAAACTGATAGACTATATACGAGAGACTGTGGTAAGGGCGTTAGACGGTCTGGAGCCCGCAGAGGTATCGTGGCGAACACAGACAATTCCAAACGTCAAAGTTATTGGAGAAAAGGCTATAAACTCCATGTGCCTTCTCACGGAAAAAATGGTTAGTCAAGGCAAGACACTGGCCGTCTCTATTTTTTCTGCAGTAGGCGCCATTCTAGTCGCCTTACTTGTGCTCCTCTGATTGTTCTAGAGTTCGCTGAAGGGCTAAGCTAATATTACTGAACTCATATTCTCATCTCTAAATCCAGAGGAAGAATCAGATGATTAAGGAAATTCGAATTCATGGTCGAGGCGGTCAAGGAGGCGTAACCGCCGCTGAAATGTTGGCTCGCGCAGCATTCAAGGAGGGCAAATGGGTCCAAGCTTTCCCGTTTTTCGGAGCGGAAAGGCGTGGAGCTCCAGTCAAGGCTTTTGCTCGCCTCTCCGAAGAACCAATTTTGATACGAAGCCAAGTCTACAATCCCGACTACGTGATGGTGCTCGACTCAACATTGCTTGACGTTGTGGATGTTGCGGAAGGACTGAAGAAAGACGGAATCCTAATCATAAACACCACGAAAAAGCCAGAAGAACTCAAAAAACTCGAGGGATACCGTGTAGCAACGGTAGACGCAACAGGAATAGCCCTCGAACTAAAACTGCTCGTTGCAGGATTACCCGTTCTGAACACGCCCATGTTAGGCGCCTTTGCCAAGGCAACAGAAGAGGTAAAACTTGAAAGCGTGATGGCTACCATCCAGGAAGAATGGCCTGGCGCCGTCGGAGAAAGAAACGCGAAGGCTGCAGCTTTGGCATACGAAAAACTCTTGAAGAGCTGGTAAAAAGCATGGCATCCAAAGAGAAGTTGGGGTCAAGCAAGGAAATCACGCCTGGGCCAATAGTTCCCGAGCCTGCGACTACCCTTCGAAACAAGACTGGCGGTTGGAGGTCTTTACGGCCAGCCTTAGACCAGAAGAAGTGCACGGGCTGCCTCATCTGCTGGGTTTTCTGCCCAGACGCCAGCATAAAAAGGGAGAAGGTTGACAAGCGTTTTCAAGTTCGCATCAACTACGATTACTGTAAGGGTTGTGGAATATGCGCCTCCGAATGTCCAGTAGGCGCGATCGTGATGGAGCGGGAGGGCTGGTGAAGATGGGCAAAAGAATGATTATGAGTGGAAACATTGCCGCGGCGTACGCCGCGAAGCTCTGCAAGCCCGCAGTTGTTTCTGCGTATCCCATAACGCCCCAAACAACGATTGTTGAGAAAATAGCTGAATACGTTAACAACGGAGAAATGAGCTGCGAATACATCCGAGTTGAGTCTGAACATTCAGCGTTGTCCGCGTGTTATGGGGCTGAAGCCACGGGAGTGAGAACCTTCACGGCTACGAGCAGCCAGGGCTTAGCCCTCATGCATGAAGTTCTTTTTGTTTGTGCGGGTGCACGCCTGCCCGTTGGCATGGTGATAGTCAACCGCACTTTGTCAGCGCCTATCGACATCATGGCGGAATGGAACGACGCCATGCCGGAAAGAGACTCTGGCTGGATTATACTCTGGTGTGAGTCTGGGCAAGAGGTTCTGGACACGGTCATAATGGACTATAAGGTTGGCGAAAACCGTAATGTTTTGTTGCCTCAGTTCTGCTGCCTAGACGCTTTTATTCTCAGTCACACATACGAACCCGTGGATGCTCCTTTGCAGAAGGAAGTTGACGACTTTCTGCCTCCGTTAAAGATGGACTACATCCTAGACGTGAAAAACCCCATCTGCATTGGCCCATTAACCGACGACCGAATCACGCCTGAGCTTCGATGGAACCAGGAGAAGGCTATGCAAAACGCACGAGACATGATAATGAAGGTTTCTGAAGAGTTCGGTGAAAAATTTGGAAGAAGGTATGGCAACGGGCTGGTTGAGGAATACAGGACGGATGACGCCGACGTCGTGTTAGTCACTATGGGAACGAACGTGAGCACGGCGAGGACGGTGGTAGACCAGATGAGGAAAGAAGGCAAGTCTGTTGGACTGGTAAAAGTGAGGTCTTTCAGACCGTTTCCAACAAAAGAATTGCGTGACGTGGCGAAGAACGTTAGTGTTATGGGCGTTCTGGACCGCTGTGCCTCTTTCGGCTTCGGCAGTCCTCTGTATACGGACACTAAAAGCGCGGTTTACGGCGTGAAGAATCAGCCCACTGTCATGGGCTTTATCGCTGGGCTTGGAGGAAGAGACATTACAGCATCAACTGTTGGCTACTGCTATGACGTGATGTTGAAAACTGCAAAAACTGGCAAGATACCGCCAAGCTTCGTCAAGCCTGGAGAATTGTATTATGATCACATTGACGTGAGGAAGGAGTGAAAAAGAAAATGACAGAAAAAGCGCCGATAACGTTACCTACCCTACCTGAAACCGAGTACTTTGAAAGTGGACACACGGCCTGTGCGGGGTGTGGAGGAGCCCTCGCCGTTCGGCAAGCGATGAAAATCTTAGGCGAGAAGACAGTCGTGTACACCCCTGCTTGTTGCCTCCTCGTGTTCGGGTCCACTTATCCGCTGAACGCTTGGCGAACACCTTTCGTTCAGTGTGCCTTTGAAAACAGTGCCGCAGTTGCTGCTGGTGTGGCTGCGGGTCTTAAACAAAAGGGTTCGAAGGATGTTAAAGTGGTTGTTTTTGCTGGGGACGGTGGCACGGTTGACATTGGTGTACAGGCTATATCTGGCGCGGCGGAAAGAAATGACGATGTGCTCTACATATGCTACGATAATGAGGCTTATGGAAACACGGGGATGCAGAGGAGTGGGGCGACGCCGTTTGGGGCGTGGACGACGACGACTCCGGTGGGGAAGGTGGTTCAGGGCAAGACTGAGCATAAGAAGGATTTTCCGAAGATTATGGTGGCGCATAGCATTCCTTATGTGGCTACGGCTACGGTTGCGTTCTGGCGTGACTACATGGAAAAAGTGGCAAAGGCTAAGGACATTGTAGGCTTTAGGTACATTCATGTTTTGGCGTCGTGTCCAACGGGCTGGCGCTCCGCCACAGGCGACACGGTGAAACTGTCTAAGCTGGCTGTGGAGACTGGGTTGTGGATTCTCTACGAATGTGAAAACGGACAGTTTCGGTTCACTGGACCGAGCAAACTGATAGCCGAAGGGAAGAAAGCCCGAACACCAGTCAAAGAATACTTGACGCTGCAGGGACGATTCCGCCACTTAACTGAAGGCGCCATACAGAAAATACAGGAAAGAATCGACTACAACTGGCAACAGTACAGCAAGTTCGCCGCATCTTCATGAACTCTCTCTTTTTCCTGTTAAGGCGCGTTCTCAAACCTCTAAGGTTACTGGTTCTCCCTCCTTGTCAAAGCCCAAAACCACGTCAAAAACATTAATACTTGTTTCCTCTATACGATGCTTCCGAGGGCAGAACACTTGGACAATCCAAAGAGCAGACATGCACGTGGTTTTCCCACGGTCATAACAGACTTGCCAGAAGCAGACATCCCATTCAAAAGCGTCAAAGCATGGATCCTCCAAAGCGAAAAACACCAACTGATCTTCTTCGAAATGCAACCAGACGCAATAGTACCAGAGCACAGCCACAACTACCCACAATGGGGCATACTAATCGAAGGAAAAATGAAACTAACCATCAACAACAAAACAAAAACCATCAAAAAAGGAGACGAATACCTCATCCCCGCCCAAGCCAAACACCACGTAGAATTCCTCGCCAAATCAAGAGTAATCGACTTCTTCTCCGAAAAAACAAGGTACAAAACCAAAACCGCCAAATAACAGCCTCACACACAACAAATAACCATACGAAACATTTTTCACTTCCAAGCGTTATTTTACTATCTCTACCCTAAACAGTAGTGACTCTCAATGAGTAAAACCCCAAAAACCATGAAAGACCTACCAGTCACGCCCATATCATATCCAACAGTTGCCGCAATGGGAAAAACAGGCTCATGGAGAACATTCCGCCCAGTCATCGACCAAACCAAATGCAACCACTGCCTACTATGCTGGATATTCTGTCCAGACGGAAGCATCAAACGAAGCCCAGACGACACGCCCGAAATAAACTACGAATACTGCAAGGGCTGCGGAATATGCGCCAACGAATGCCGACTCAAAGCCATAAAAATGGAGCGTGAAACCCTCTAATGCCAAAAACAATCATAGACACAGGCAACCACATCGCAGGATACGCATGCAAAGCCGCAAGAGCACAGGTAATCGCCGCATACCCAATCACGCCTCAGTCGCCAGTAGTCGAGCAAGTCGCAGAATTCGTTGAAGGCGGAGAAATGGAAGCAGAATACATCAGAGTCGAGTCCGAACACAGCGCCATGGCAGCGTGCATAGGGGCGCAAACCGCTGGAGTACGCACCTTCACAGCCACCTCAGCACAAGGCTTAGCCCTCATGCATGAACTGCTTCATTGGGCTGCAGGAGCCCGCCTTCCCATAGTCATGGCAGTGGTGAACAGAGCCATGGCTCCTCCTTGGACGATATGGTCAGATTTCAGCGATTCCCTGTCACAACGCGACACGGGTTGGATTCAGTTCTACTGCGCCAGCAACCAAGAAATTTTCGACACGATTATTCAAGCGTACAGGCTTTGTGAAGATAGGCGTGTTCTCTTACCAGCCATGGTTTGTTTTGAGGGCTTCATCCTTTCCCACACCGCCGCACCCGTCAAAATTCATGACCAAAAACAAATAGATGATTTCCTGCCGCCCTACAGCCCTGCCTACATGCTAGACGTAGACAATCCGTCTTCTATCCACAACATCGTGTTTCCCGAATGGTACATGGAATTCCGCTACTTTATTCAAGAGGCTATGAACAATGCGAAGAGACTCATTCCCCAAATTGGCAAGGAATACGGAAAAAGGTTTGGCGTCGAACACAGCGGCTTCATTGAAAGGTACCGATGCGAAGACGCGGACATGGTAATATTATCCATGGGAACAATCGGAAGCGAAGCCAAACTAGCCGTAAACAACCTGCGAAAAAGAGGACTAAAAGTAGGCGCAGCAAGACTCCGCGTTTTCAGACCCTTCCCAACAGAAGAGATACAAAAACTCGCTGAAAACGTCCAAATGATAACAACCATAGATAGGCAGATATCCTTTGGGATGGAAGGCCCACTCCTAACAGAAGTTAAGGCTTCACTCTACGGGAGGACTAACTCACCTCTAACCACAGACTTTATCATCGGATTAGGTGGACGAGACGTAACCTTCCAAGACATCGAAAACATCGCCACGAAGGCGTTTAAACAGCTCAAATCTGGAAGGGTTGAGAAACAAGTTGAATGGGTTGGTTTAAGGAAGTGATAACATGGTTGCGTTGAAGGAACTTCCTCAAGAAGAATACATTTTGTTGGGCCACGCTGCTTGCGCTGGATGTGGACCCGCCATCTCAATACGACTCGTCTACAAGGCTTTGGGCCCACGCACAATCTTTGTAGTTCCAGCATGCTGCACAACCGTAATTCAGGGACCATATCCCTACACAGCCTTTGCCTCTCCACTACTGAACGTGGCGTTTGAAACCACAGCCGCGGTTGCATCAGGCATAGTTGCAGCCTTCAAAAGGCGAGGCATAAAAGACGTAAACGTGATTGGTTGGGCTGGAGACGGCGGCACGGCAGACATAGGGATACAAGCCTTGTCGGGTGCTGCTGAACGAGAAACCAACTTCATTTACATATGCTATGACAACGAGGCTTACGGGAATACAGGGTTCCAAAGAAGTGGGGCCTCACCATACGGGTCTTGGACCACAACAACCCCAAGTGGCAAGAAAGAACACAAGAAGAATGTTCCAGCAATTATGGCGGCTCATGGCGTTCCATACATCGCAACCGCGTGCCCATCCTACCCACTCGACTTAATCTCGAAACTTAGAAAGGCGAAAGAAATGAACGGCACAAAATATATTCATATTCTTGCCCCATGTCCGCCAGGATGGAGATATTCCACGGAAAAAACCATTGAGATGGGAAGATTAGCGGTTCAAACAGGTATGTGGGCACTCTACGAAATAGAGCATGGAAAGTTTCAGCTTAACGGTCCAAGCGCAAGCCTTGTTGACAAGGCAAAGCGGAAACCCGTGGAAGAATATTTGCAAATGCAAGGACGGTTTGGACGCTTAACGAAGGAAGATACCACCATTATTCAAGGTTGGATTGATGCGACATGGGAAAAGTATAAGAAGCAACAGCTTAATGTATAGTGTACAAATCATGAAAAACGCTGTAGTCGATGATATGGAGGGAGAAAATGCCACAAGAAAAACAGGTAAAACCTAAACCACCTGAAAAATCTGGAAAACCTGAAAAAGTAGTAAAAACCGAAAGAGTGGAAACAATCAAGGAAGCGCCAAGAGCTGAAAGAGGCGAGAACGCTGTCTTCATTGGCAGAAAACCAGTAATGAACTACGTGGTTGCCTGCATCACCTTCTTCAACGCTGGCGAAAAGCAAATCGTAGTCAAAGCGAGGGGACGGGCAATCAGCAGAGCAGTCGACACCGTGGAATTGCTTCGTCGCGCCTTCGTGAAGGATGTGGACCTCAAGAAGATCAACATTGGCACTGAAGAAGTAACTCGGGAAGAAGGCAGAAAGTCAAACGTTTCAACTATTGAAATAACATTGGCTAAAGCTGGATCCAAGTAGATTCTGTCCGCAACAGTTCAGGTTTAACGCTTTACCGTTCATAAACTGGCACGTTACGACAGTATGTTTAATGCTTTCTCTTTTTTTTATGCCTAAATCTTACACCCAGTTTTGTTCTGTGTTTGAGTAATCTAGAGATAGATATAAAAACCCGTTATTATAATCGAATACCTCTTCACGGTGATGTATATGAGCGAGTATCCAAAAATTGTTGTTCGCCCTCCGGGACCCAAAGCCCGCGAGATTATAAAGAGGGATGAGCAGGTTATTTCGCAGTCGTTTGTGCGGTTTTATCCGCTCGTTATTGACGGGGGGAAGGGATGTATTTTGCGTGATGTTGACGGCAACGAATACATCGACTTCAACTCTGGACTTGTCTGCTTAAATGTTGGGCACAATCATCCTAAGGTTATCGAAGCCGTAAAGAAGCAGTGTGACCGTTACCTCCACTATTCCATTACAGACTTCTTGTACAGAGAAGTCGTGGATTTGGGTGAAAAACTGTGCGAGATTACACCGGGCAAGTGGGAGAAAAAAGTTTTCTTTGGCAACAGCGGCGCCGAATCAATTGAAGGCGCAGCCAAGCTTGCAAGGTGGCACACTAGGCGACAGTTGTTCATCGCCTTCATCAGCGCCTTTCACGGCCGAACTCTAGGCGCGGTTTCTTTCACCGCGAGCAAACCCGTTCAGCGTCGGCATTTCTTTCCGTTGGTTCCAGGCGTTACCCATGTGCCCTACCCCTACTGTTATCGTTGTCCCTTCAAGTTGACTTATCCCGACTGCGACTACTGGTGTGTCGATTTCATTGATGAGCTTGTTTTGCAGAAGTATATTCCGCCTGAAGATGTAGCAGCCTTTGTCTTTGAGCCTATTCAAGGTGAAGGGGGCTATGTCGTGCCTCCGCCCGAGTATTTTCAGCGACTGAAGAAGCTCGCTGACAAGTATGACATACTGCTCATTGACGATGAGATTCAGGCAGGCATGGGTAGAACAGGCAGGTGGTGCGCCGTCGAAAACTGGAAGGTTGAACCCGATGTTGTCTGCTTGGCAAAGTCCTTAGCGTCTGGACTCCCGTTGAGTGCGATTGTGGCGAAAGCAAAGGTTATGGACTGGGAAGGCGGCACACATGCCACGACATTTGGGGGAAACCCAGTAGCCTGCGCCGCCTCGTTGGCTGTTCTAGATGTAATCAAAAACGAACACTTAATGGAGAACGCGGTTAAACAGGGCAACTACATCATGAAGCGCCTGAACGAAGTCAAAGAAACGAGTGAAATCTTGGGCGACGTGCGTGGAAAAGGCCTAATGATCGGCGCTGAGATAGTCGAAAACAAGAAAACTAAGGCGCCTGCGCCCAAGAAAGCGGAAGAAATAATGATGCGAAGCTGGAAACGGGGAGTTGTCGTCATAACTTGCGGCAAATCCACCATAAGGATAGCACCACCATTAATAATAACCAAAGACCTCGTTGACTCGGCGTTAGAAATCATAACAGACGCAATGAAAGAAGTAGAAAAAGAAAGTAAGCCCTAGACTGCCGTTTATATTCCGAGTTTTTCTCTGTAGGCCGGTATGTCCAAGAATCCGTGGCCGCTTATGTTCATGCAGATGACTTTTTCTTCACCAGTTTTTTCGTTTCTTAGAGCGTCGTCGATTGTCGCCCTCACTGCGTAGCTGGATTCTGGGGCTATGAGCCATCCCTCGCATTGTAGGAAGGTTTTTGCCGCGTCAAACACCGCCTTCTCGTCGGCTGGGTATGCGGCTGCCTTCACGATACCGTGGTGTCGGAGTAGGCTTATGATTGGGGCGGCTGCGTGGTATCGTAGTCCGTCTGCTTTGATGGGGGGCATCTCTGTCTTATGTCCTAGCGTGTACATTTTTAGTAGTGGTGTGTGCTCGCCAACGTCTCCAAAATCGTATCTGTACTCTCCCTTCGTAAGGTTTGGTGCAGCCATAGACTGCGAAGCAAGAAACTCGCACTCACGCTTCTTCTGCACGACCTCTCCCGCAAAAGGTAAGGCGATTCCTCCGAAGTTGGAACCTCCGCCAAGACAGCCAACGATTAGGTCGGGTTCATCGTCGACCATTTCAAACTGTTTCATGGTTTCTAAGCCTATGACGCTCTGATGCATGAGGACATGGTTTAAGACTGAGCCGAGGCAGTAGGCTCTGCCTTCACGCTTCTCTGTGTACTCCAAACCTTCTGAGACTGCGATGCCCAGCGAGCCCTGATGGTTAGGATATTTTGCCTGAATTTCTTTTCCAATCTTGGTTTCTTCGCTTGGTGATGCGTATACTGTGGCTCCGAAGAGGGTCATGAAGGTTCGGCGGTCAACTTTCCAGTCGTAAACTGACCTCACCCAAAAAACGACGCATTTTAGGTCCATAAGTTTGGCTGCGTATGACAGTGCTGTTCCCCACTGGCCTGCGCCAGTTTCTGTGACCAGTGTGTCTTTTCCTTCCTTAGCTGCGTAATATGCCTGAGCGATGGCTGTGTTAGTCTTGTGCGACCCAGTGGGCGACAGGTCTTCCCTCTTATAGTAGATTCTTGTTTTCTTCAATCCAAGATGTTTTTCCAGTCTTCTGGCTCGGTATAGTGGTCTCGGTCTACCCGCTTGGATGTATAGTTCCCGTATTTCTTCTGGGATTGGAATCCACCGCTGATTTGAGGAGTCTTGTTTTAGGCATTCTCCTACCATTGTTTTCGAGAGGAACTCAAATCTTGATGGCCCCTCTTCTGGCTCTTTCGGAGGAGGCAAGGTTTCTGGCAAGTCGGGCAGAATGTTGTACCATTTTTTGGGCAGTTCATCCACAGAAAGTCGAATCTGATTCTCGTGCATATTTTTTCACCAGGGTGTGAAGACGCATATATGGACGGCGTTTCAAGATAAAGTTTTCACAGTGCTTATGGTTTTAGGTTTCTTCTGGTTTGGGCGGGTTTTCAGGTTTAGAAACGATTTCAATAGACGTGAAGGTGCGTGAGGTTAATTCCAACCTATCCGCAAAGCCCCTCTTGGCGTATGCGTCTTTTATCTTGATCCGAGTTCCAACTGTCAAATTCTTTGCAGTTTCTGCTAGCTTCCTCCAAGCGGAAACGCCAATTTTTCCCGTGTTGTCCCTCAGGTCAAAAGAGGCAACCGACACTCTCTCGCCGCGTGAAGTAACCACCTGCTTCATTGTGGGAGTCGTCACTACCGTGCCCTCCACAGTAACTGGCCCGCCCTCTTCTTTAATCTCGGCCACCACCTTCGTCTTTTCTTCTATCCGCGGCAGAATTTTTCTTGAGACAATTTTAATTTGTGTAGCATTTTCCACATGAAGCTCAAGTTGACCTTCGATGCGTTCTTTTACTCTGGCGTCAGTGATTTGCAACGAGTCTCCTATTTTCACTTCGCCCAACTGTTCTACTTTCTCGTTCCAGACCACGGCTGTTATCTGCCCAGTCTCATCTTCCAGCCGCAGTCTCATCACCCTTCCAGCCGTTCCATCTCGTCTCTTGAAAGTGGACACGGGATAAACACTTTTTATGACCCCGATGGTGCTTGCCTTCTTACTTTTGCTGGTTATTTTTTCAATTTTTTCCATGAAAGGCGCGACTGAGGGGTAATCTTCCTCCCTTGCGTTTGATGGAGAAACTTGAATGCCGCTTCTCAGCCCTGAGTGCAATTCGAGTTTCCCATCCAAGCCTCCACGGACATATCCATGGGAAACCCTAACTATCTGTCCTTTCCAAATCTTTCCGGCATCTATGAGGCTTGCCTTATCATCCCAGAGAACTACTTTCAAAGTTCCACTTTTGTCTGCGATGAATAATCTTGCAAACTTTCCTTCGGTCAAATCGGGACGTGCGAAGGCTTTGGAGGGATGAACAACCGTAACACGTCCAGTCACTGTCACGTCGTTTAAGCCCGAAACAAGGTCTCGAATCAGGAGGGCTTCTGGATGAAAGGGTTCTCGCAAAATTTTTACTCCTAACTCGGTGGCAACGACTCGCGCTGCGGTTTCATCTGTGAAGAATCCTTCGGCGAGCCTCTTTTTCTCCTCAATTTTCTTCATAACTTCTTCTTGCGTAATGTCTTTTCGACACGAAAGAATCTGCTCCACAATCTCCTTGAGGCTCATCTTGCTTCCCTGGCAACCGCTGAAAAGACAAGAGGCTTCGCTATTAAAGTTTATTTGAACCTGAACTTAAGATTAGGACTACTCGGTTTTTTCTTCTCTCTCTTTTCCATAAATCATGTACAAAAACGCTAAAATAAGCGCAATAAAGGTTACCACCATCAGTACGTTAATGATTAGCACAAAGTATACTCCAGGCTCCATAAGATTTCCCTCGTCTCCCCTAATTTTAGTAAATAGGGTATTTAAGGTGTGACCCTTTTCCACTCCTCAATTAACGAGTCGTACAGCTTATCGTCTTCATGAAACATGGCATACCATTTTAAGGCTTCTGCTATCTTCTGCGCAATAAGATGATAACAGAGATGAATCTCCTGGTCCATCACACGAAAGTAAAAGTCATCACAAGAGCAGAAGTCAGCAGCAGACATAATAATATAGTCGCGCTGTCTGCCAACCACAATCCAAACAATTCTCCCACTCGGTTCAAAAACATATTTCTTAACTCTCTTCTCCTTCAACGCCTCCCAAGCCTTTGCAAAACGTAAGCCAAACGCAGCGAAAAGCTGATTTAAATGGACGCCAGTTAGTCTTCCTTCGGCTTTAGCTTCTTTGCAAACATTTTCGAGCAAGTCGATCTCTGAAGACTTTTTCATAGTGTTTTCCTGTTACGTGCGAGACAATTTTCTAACCATTTAAAGTGGAAGCCTCCATTATAAAAACAGCGGAGAGGATAGTCGAGAAAAGAGGGTGACCCCTTCACGACTATTCGATTTTTATCGGTTCCCCTTTAGGCTTTGTTTTCTCCTTGATTTTTGGGACCGTAACCTCGAGGACTCCGTTCTTGTAGACGGTCTTGGCATTCTTATGGTCAATTTTTGAGGGCATCTGGATTTCTTTGAAGTACTTTCGTTTAGGCGTGTCAACTGAAATGGTGAGCGTTTCTTCCGTTCCATGCAGTTTAATATTCTCCTTCTCAACTCCAGGCAACTCGACTACAACGTGAACTTCGCTGTTAGTGCTGATCACATCTACTAACGGTTCGCGTTCCTCTTTCACGGCAAGACTGGGTCTCGTAAGCCCGAAGGCTTCAGGCTTTAATGAGGGCTTCACGTTGCCGAATTCCCGTATCTTCGGTTTTCCGTCAGGACCGATTGTCATGGAGTAACCGTACACGAAGGGCCCCCATTCATGTATGGTTGTGCCGTCTGGGAGTTTTCGTTCGCGTTTTAGGTCTTTTGGGAGGCGTGAAGTGAACTCCTTAAACTCTTTTTCCATCATTTCTTCCATGTCTTTGAGGATTTCGTCGATGTCTCCGAAGAACCAGCTTCTGAAAAACGGTGAACGGCGCATTCTTCTCCTAAACCACTCTGGGAAATATTCCCAACTCACGTGATTTCACCTCGTCTTGTTAAAAATGAAAAACTAGGGATTCTATAAAAATCTTACTTACTGGCTGAGGCTTCTAAGCTGGTCGACGGTTCCGAGGAAGGTTCCGTCAAGAAGATATGCCTCCGCTTTATCGATGTCGACGCTCCCGGAACGCAAGACTGGCCCGATGAAGGCTCGAGACTTTACACTTTTTCCTAAGCCTTTCTCGTTGATAGGCTGGCCTCCGAGAAAGTCGTTGAAGGATGGGATAACCAAAAATTTTGAGGCTCGCAGTCTCACGTTGAAGTGTTTTCGCCACGTTGTGACTGGATCCGCTTCAGCCTTCATGTTTAAGTGTTTAAGCAGCGATCTTGCTAGTTTTGCGCTGTCACAGTCGGCTTTTACCCAAACCTGCCTCGTTACTCGAAAACCAAGCGGGTCCCGAAAGGCAAGCATTGGATGAACGTGGCCTGTGATGAGGTTTTGGCATCCTAAAAGTTCTGGTGCCGGCCATGTGTGTCCGTGGAAAAGTCCAACGTTGCCAAAAAACATGCCTGTTGGGGGCAAGATTTTCACGGTTTCTGGGAGAAGCGGTTCAAGGTTTCCGTCGTGGTTTCCCGGTATGACCCTTATGTCTTGCACTTTTTTGCACAGTGCCTCAAATAGGTCAGGTACATCGCGCCATTCTTCGAGCTCGACTTTGGCTATTGTGTGTTTTATGTCGCCGAGGAGGATGAGGCTTGTCGGCTTGTAGGATTCTATGAGTTGGGTCAGCCTAGCCAGAATTTTTGGTGTTTGTGATGGGACATGTACGCCCTTTTCTGCGAGTGTGACTTCCCAGCCGATGTGTAAGTCAGCTACCACCAAGACTCGTTCAGAGTCTTTGCGTAGCAGCATGGCTGGAAACGGTCTTATCGGGATCAAGGAGAACCCTTATAATAAATTGTGGCTGGACAGCAGAGGCATTTGCTGAATAACGGACATTTTTGGCAGTCAGCTCCGCATGGAGCAATTCTCACTTTTTCTTTTGGAAGTTTAAGGTTGAACTTTTCAGGATATTTTACCTCGTCGACGATGAAAAGTTGAGTTTTGTCTACTCCCAATGTTTGTTTTGGTTTTTCTTCTACGTATTCGAGCCACCATCTTTGTTTTTCAGGAACGAAATAAATGGCGAAGACTCTGTTTAAGTGTGGGGCTATGAAAGCTACATATGGGCAATCTTTGAATTCGTTCGTGATTTCTTTTGCTTTTCCATTAGAAGAAGCTTCGCCTATGATGATTCCGCAGATAGTTTTTTCCTTCAACCTCTTTCATCTCTGTTTTTCTTTAAGGCCGTAATTAGGCCAACAGCCCTTTAATGATGCTGTATATTGTGTTGTTTGCGGTTGCGATGAAGGATACGCGTTGTCTTGGGTCTAATGTTGTTTTCATTTCTTTTCCTTCTGGCGTTACGATGGTTCCTCCCGCTTCGTGTAGTATGAGATAGGCGGCGGCGATGTCTGTTGTGCGTAGTTTTCCTCGTAGGTCGATGAAGGCGTCTGTTGAGCCGTCCGCCACGTAACAGAGTTCGAGTGCGTTGGCTCCGAAGTGGCGTATGTGCCTAGTTTTTTCTAGGATGGCTGTTAGGCGTTTGGCGAGTTCGCCAACTTTGTATGTGTTGAAGTCTACGCCTATGACTGCCTCTTCTAACGAGGCTGTTGTTGAAGGCCTAATTTTTTGCTTGTTTCTGTGTGCGCCT
>Ga0209725_1000392_pt1 | contig 27125 bp, 31 predicted proteins | sample I18A1metaG_FD_184145 | JGI IMG/M metagenome (GOLD analysis project Ga0209725, IMG submission 184145) | Lake sediment bacterial and archeal communities from Gulf of Boni, Indonesia to study Microbial Dark Matter (Phase II) - ​I18A1 metaG... | ecosystem: Environmental > Aquatic > Freshwater > Lake...
GCGCACCTCAAGGACGCGGCATAGTCCTAGAGAAGGTTGGAGTGGAGTGCAGGCAGCCGAACAGTGCTGTTAGAAAAGCTGTACGCGTCCAACTCATAAGAACTGGGAAAGTTGTCACCGCCTTCCTTCCTGGAGACGGTGCTCTCAACTTCATAGATGAACATGATGAAGTCCATATTCAAGGGATAGGTGGAGCTGAAGGAAAAAGTATGGGCGATATTCCAGGCATAAGGTTTTCAGTCTTCAAGGTCAATGGCGTATCACTTCAAGCTCTGCTAAGCGGCAAGAAAGAGAAGCCACGAAGATAAGCTACAACTAATTCTCCAGGCTCCGGAATAGCGATAGAAGTTACAATCGGTTATTTAGTGCAAACTTGAGAACACGCGCTTCATTTAAAGGATAACTGTCTAAGGCGTTGAATTGGATCAACATATCTATCGCCTTGAAGTTTGGAAGTTGACTGTCTATCCTTAAAAACGTTTCACACCAATAGATTCCGTTAGGTGATGGGGATTGAAGAAAAATCAGGACATCTGCACGCGATGCATTCATGCAGGAGAACAACCGGACCCTACGACTAAATCTGTCCCAACCCCGATTTACCAATCAGCGGTATACGCATTCGACTCTATGAAGGATCTCATCGCCTACCACAAGGGAAGGGAGGATGGGACGGAAGGCTACATGTACAGTAGACCCGTTGCTCCAACTCAACGTGTATTGGAGAAGAAAATTGCGTCGTTAGAGGAAGGTGAAGATGCTTTGGCTTTATCTTCGGGGATGGCTGCGATAACAACAGCGATTCTGACACTTGTCTCTCAAGGGGATGAAATCGTTTCGACAGATATGGTTTACGGAGGAACATACACATTTCTCAAACATAGGTTGCAGTCTTTAGGCATCAAGACAACATTCGTCGACACACGCAACATCGAGAAAGCTGAACAATTCATCTCTAAGAAGACTAAGGCTCTCTACGTCGAGACACCTAGCAACCCAGATCTCAGGCTGACAGATCTGAAGCAAGCGGTAGAGATAGCTAGGAAACATGATCTCAAGCTGATTGTAGACAACACTTTTGCAACCCCTATAAATCAAGTTCCTATGCGAATTGGAGCGGACGTCGTTGTCATAAGTACGACAAAATATTATGGAGGCCACAACGACCTCATCGGAGGCGCTATCGTAGGAGACGCTAACTTCATAACTGATGCTAGGAGGACCCTCAAATGTTACGGAGGCACTGTAGATCCTTTCGCTGCGTATCTGACCTTAAGAGGGCTTAAAACTCTGGCTATCCGAATGGAGAGACATAACTCAAACGCAATAGAGCTGGCAAAATTTCTTGAAGCACATGAGAAGGTTAAGAAAGTCTACTACCCCGGCTTAGAAAGCCATCCTCAGCACGATCTGGCGAGAAGGCAGATGCAAGGTTACGGAGGAATGATCTGCTTCGAAGTTGAAAGTGAGCAGGTGGCGATATCGATCATCGAGAATCTGAAGATAATCATCCACGGCCTCAGCCTCGGAGGCGTAGAATCGCTCATCTCGATGCCGGTATACTCATCCCACTACTATCTATCACCAGAAGAGTTGGCTGATGTCGGCTTGAACAATAGAATGATTCGACTGTCCGTTGGTCTAGAGGGAATCGGCGACTTGATCGCTGATCTCGACGATGCACTTTCAAAAGCTTAGCATGTGGACTCTCGAAGAATCGTGTATCACATATCCTACAGTGAGGGACACTGATCAGCTTGTAAGCGTTTAAAGTTTGGACGATTTGGGGAGCGACGGAGCGGGGCATAGGCAACTAAGGTCAGGGTTGAAAGGCAAAGCTGGTTCAGCGAATTCGCAGGCAGACGGGGTCTGCTTAAACTCCTCCGCTTGGCTCGACGGAGTCCAAGTGATGGACGAAGGAAAGCTGGTCCACAGGGAACTCGCAAAGCTCGCGCATCAATTAGGAAAGCAGTGAAGATAACATTCCTGTTTCCTTTTCTAGGCGCATAGAGATATAGCGAGTGCACAGTAGCCTTTAGTCGCGGCTATTAGATTGCCAATAGGAATATAATCGTTCGATGTATGTGCGAAACGTTCGTCTCCAGGTCCAAATCCAATCGTCGGAACTCCTCTCAATCCGGCTGTATAGTTTCCGTCTGTACTGAACTGCCATTTTGTTAGTTTCGGATGGCGTTTCAGAACGGATTCTAGTGCTTTTCTGGCTCTATATACAACTTCCTCGTTTCTGTCAAGGACCCAGGTTGGAAAGTAGAGTTCAACTCTCTCAGTTTTTCCTGTATAACATCTTAACTTCATTGTTGAGATTCGAACTCCACCTTTAGCCTTAGCTTGCTTCAAGTACTGTTTACATTCGGATACCAGTGACTCTCTCGTCTCGCCGGGAATCGTCCTTCTATCGACTGTTATTCGGCATCTATCCGGCACTACTGCACTTTGATCTGGGCTGCATGATATTCTATTGACTGAAACAGTCGCCCTTCCCAGAAACGGGTGGATCGGCAGGTTGGAGGCGTTTCTTCTGATTCTTTCTATAACAGGCAACATTGTATCTATAGCGTTGATCCCTCTATGTGGCATGCTTCCATGTGCAGTTCGACCGTAGGTCTCTATCTCGAGCTCTACCCTTCCTCTGTGGCCTATTGCAATATTAAGGTTCGTCGCCTCTCCGAGAACAACATAGTCAGGTTCATCTATCTTCTCTATGATCTTTCTGATTCCGAAGCCCTCGCACGGCTCCTCGTGAACCACACAAGCAATAATGAGTTTACCCTTCAGTCTCCCGGTCTGCTTCACGATTGCTCCAGCAAATATCATTGAGGCTAGCCCCCCTTTCATGTCGCAGGCCCCTCTCCCGTAGATAGCATTACTGATGACCTTCGCACAGTAAGGGTCCACACGCCAGTTCCTTATGTCTCCGGGGTCTACTGTATCCATATGTCCGTCGAAGATCACTGTCGAACCCTCCGCCGATCCTTCTATTTCTCCGATAACGTTTCCGAAATCGTCGACTTCGACAGAATCGTACTGAAGCTCTCTCATCTTGCTCGCTATGAGTTTAGCGATCTTTTCCTCTCTTCCCGACGGGCTGGGGGTTCTAACAAGTTGCCTGCAGAAGTCTACGAGCTCATCTTTACACTGATTTATTGCTGACTGTAGCATTTCGCCGGTTCCCACCTATCTTACTTCGGAAAGGTTAGCTAAATATTCGAACATTAAAGTTTTGAGAACAGTCTTTGTCCATCGACGATGTGAAGCTGAAAGTCGAGAAGAAAACAGACACGCCCAGCGGAGGATAAACCCTCGCGCCTTCACATAGTACTCACGCAAGGACGGACCTGCAGAATACTCTTGCCATGCACGACATATGCTATGAGCATATGAGACACTAGCTGTCTTTAAGGAAACCTTTTTGAAAACGTTTGGTCAAGTGTTAGCTGGATGAGGATGCCGGGATAGCCAAGCCAGGTATGGCGTCGGCTTGCTATCGATTGGGCGCAGAGAGCCGATGACCCTTCTGGGTCTCGTGGGTTCAAATCCCACTCCCGGCGCCAACCAGTTCTTACTGTTTAGCTTCCGTTCGGAAGAATAGTAGTCTTCTACTATCAGAATTCATTTTTACGTAGCGCATATGTCGCATCTTCTACTGTCAAGCCTAGGCAATGAATTCTGGCACATTCCGCAGATCAGCCGTTCACTTCTAACGCAGTTGCATGCATCGCACAACTTGCGTAGCACAATCACCATGTCAATCTCCTCTTTTGCCAGTTCATAAGTTAGCTCTAGGAGTATCTTTCTGGCTCTCCTAGATTTACTGACCATATTGACGGAGTCGCTTCCTCTAACTCCTTTAAGGTATTGGGTTACAGCAGCAGGAGTGACCCCCATCTTAGCCGCTACTTCACCGGGTCCCAGTCGATATCTCTCGATCATCTCTCTCGATATGATTGCGCGCATTGCGGGCAGGATTTGAGATACAACAACCAGACAAGGTGGCTTCAAGGAACTCCCAGCCATTTAACGGTGTTAAATTAGACGTCCAGATGAGAAGAATATATAAGAATTAGCATCTACAGACAGCGGCAGGACGTGTGAAGATTCTCGTCGACGTACATCTAGGGCGAAGTTAACGACGTTAAGTTAATTAGCCAGAGCGCCTATATTAACGGCGTTAACAAAATTCTAAGCGCCATCCGGAGGAGATGCGCCTCGAGAAGGTGAAACTATGGCTGAAGACTCGATTGAAGAGACCGAAGAATACGAAGATCTCGCCAAATCTGAAAAAAGGATAAGCCCGCTTCATATCGACGATGATTCGCATAGACTCTACCCAACATTCGATGATTCTATGCGGCGTACATCACCGGAGTTTGAAACGTTACTCAAAAAAGCACCCATCCAAGAGAAAGCCATAGCCAGCAAGAAAACAGGCAACGCACAAAACGAGAAGCTAGTACGTCTGCTCAACGCTATCAAGAATCGAAGGAGACTGAAGATTCTTCAAATTCTCTCAAAGCATCCGCACGATCTCGAACAGCTACGAGTTTACTTGAAAGACGAAGGATGCTACCACAGCCTAAACACAGTCAAAAAGTATATTGAACCCCTGATCGAGACAGGCCTCATCAGAGCCTCGAAGGATGGGTATAGATTAACGCCGCTAGGAAGAGAAATTCAAGACATCTTGAGTGGATATGGACTCGAAGCATTTTCACCGCACTCGAATTGCTATGAGGAACTATGCATACAGGCTCTGAAATCGGGAAGAAACACCTATCAAGAGCTTACAGGCATTCTTGAGCCGTCAACTCTCCAGAGAGTTTTGAAAAGGCTAGAGAAAGCTGAATTGATCGCGAGGGCCCACTCGTCTGATCGCGTCTTCTTCTCTGCTATACCTAGGAAACCAGGCGGTAAACTCTCCCCCACTGAAGGAAGAATTCTCAATGCCATCAAGAGAAACCCAAGCTCAGGGGTCTCCGCACGCGAGCTTTCCAAGCTTGTGGGAATAAACCTCAGAAGGACCTACAAGTATCTCGCTAGACTCAAGGAGAAAAAGAGGATTATACAATGGCGAAAACCCGTGAGCTATGAGCTTACGAAAAGAGGTGAAAGCGTCGCCAGATGCCTAGAAGCGATCGCCAACTCGAAACCTGAGTTCTTAGAGTCACAGATCGAATTTGGATTCAACACCTATGAGGCGATTAAGAACGATGCGTTGATGGCGATTAGACTGACCGGCGAGAAAGGAGTCATTCAGTCTGACCTATGGAAGAAACTAGGATGGGACGGTAGGGAAGGGTCTAGGCAGATACGAAGACTGGAGAAGAAGGGGTTCATAAATAGGAGAAGGGAACTTCATGCCGGCAAATGGACCTATAGAATATCCCCTATCCGCAAATTCTCGAGCGTCGACTCAATTATTAATATCCCTTGCTCAGGTTGTGATGAAGATCTTTCAGGAAAATGTCCAAATAGTACATTGACCCCAGACAATTGTCAAAAACTCACGAAATGGTTGATGAACCCTAGCAGTAGCGATGCCGACGAATCCATCAGCCAACAGATACGCTCATAATGACTAGTTCCTAGCCATTATACACGCTCTCTCTTTCAAACACTCAACTAGCGGATCGGCATTCAAATCCAGGAGCTATTGCGATTCATGTACGCTTATGTGACTGTCTATTAAACCCTATTTAGGCTAGAAGACTTCTGGCCGCAGTTGAGGCGGTCTTGTGTCTCTTTGATCTGTCTAATCCTGTTGGAGTACTCGTTTAGCAGAAACAGGTTCGGGTATTCGCAAGAATAGGCTTGGCAAAGCATCGGCCTAACCTCATAGATCTCGCAACTAGCTTCGATGCCGTTCTGACCGTTCACGAGGAAGACGCATCTTTCCTCGGAACCCCCTAGAAAACTGTATTGATGAGGCCCAACTTGTTCAGCAAACGTCCTCCGATCCTTCCCAGTATACTTCTCAATAAGTGTGATCTCATCCTCAAACACGACAAAGTGATTCGCGCAACAATGCCCGCAACGATTGCAAACCATCCATATCACCGATGAAAGACTCTACTGACGAGCCGATCTAGCTATTAAGCCTTGCTTCTACCCACGGAAAGTCCGCGTCAGAAGCCTAGAGTCAAGAGAGGATAGCCCAAAGCAAGACTGAGAGAACTCTGCGCCATATTGAACTGCGAAACCGAACTGAAGAGGGAAAGGCCGAAAAGGCTGTTGGAGAAGCCGTGAACAAAACTGGGAATGGTTGAATAGGAAATGTTATGGAACCAGATTCAGCGAGTTGCCGAACGACTCGCCCTTTTCTTTTTCAAGTGCAGCCTCTCAATTCTGTTTAATGCCTTAGCAATGTTGACGTATGAATTGGCATAAGATATCCTCAAGTATCCTTCTCCGAGGTTACCGAAGAATGAGCCGGGCATGGTGACGACCCTGGCTTTCTCAGCTAGTAGCTCAAATGCTTCCTTAGAACTTACTTTAAGAGCCGTGATATTTGGAAATACGTAGAATGCTCCTTTAGGAGTTCCACATGAAAACCCTTCGACCTCGTTGAGCCTATTGACGAGGAGATCTCTTCTTCTACGGTATTCCTTCAACATCGATTCAACGCACTTTTGAGGCCCCGTAAGCGCAGCTAGAGCAGCGATCTGCGAAGCGGCTGAAGCACATACACAAGTATTGGATTGAATCTTCGACATAGCATCAACAATCTCTCTCTTTGCAACAGCGTAACCGACCCTCCAACCAGTCATAGCATAAGCCTTCGAGAAACCGTTGATCGTTATGGTTCTATTCGCCATTCCAGGAAAAGAAGCGATGCTATAGTGTCTCTCTCCATCATAAATCAACTTCTCATAGATTTCATCAGAAAGCACCATTAGATCGCGATCTGCCGCTATATCAGCAATCCCTCTAAGAGTCTCCTTGTCCAGCACGGCGCCAGTCGGGTTTGAGGGTGAGTTCAATATCACCATCCTCGTTCTCGAGGTCCCTCTATCTTCTATGTCATCCGGTCTCGGCTTGAACTCATTATCTTCTAGAACTGGATACGACACCGCTCTGACGCCCATAAACCTCAAACAGTACTGGTAAGCGAAGAAGCTTGGATTAGGCGTTAAGACCTCGTCTCCAGGATTCAAAGTGGCTCTCAAGGCGAAATCAACAGCTTGACCGGACCCACAGGTCACGAGGATCTCAAAGTCAGGATCAGCTTCCACACCGTTCTCTCGCTTCAATTTTCGACTGATAGCCTGTCTCAAATGAACATACCCTTTCTCCGCTGTGTAATGGGTGAATCCTCTCTTCAAAGCCTCAATCGCAGCCTTGATTATGTGGCCGGGCGTCGCTTGATCAGGCTCACCGAAGGCCAAGCTGATAGCATTGGGCAACTTCGAAGCTTTGATGATCTCGTCCAGCCTAAACGGAGGCGCTTCGAATACGCTTCTCGCAACGCAAGATTTTGTCAACCAATATTCCTCAAGCGAACAAAGAAATCATTTAGAGAGGTGCATCTTATAGTTTATTAGACTATGAGTGGAGTCAAGGAAGCCCAGCCAAAAAGGTGCTGTAAAAAGATAAACATCCGATGTAGAAAGTTTCCGACAGACTGGACAATAGAAAGCATAGAATCCAAACTAACACCATTAAGGAAGCATCATTCAAGCGCCGACGCTGATTCGAGAACGAAGCTACAACTCACTAAGTTGCTTCAACGAGAGTCTCGGTACTTTTAATGCCTACTATAGCGTTAACCTTTAGGGCCGCGCTCTTCAATTCTTCAAAGTCTCTAGCTTCAAGGAAGATAACCAAGTCAAACCTTCCGAATACAGGGTAAGCGTCGGTCACCCCTTTGATCTTCTTAGCTTCCTCCGGAACTGTAGCTGCAGCCTTAACTGTAGCTCTAGCTAGGATAAGCCCACGAATCAATCTTCTACATCTCCATAGCTACAAGCGTTTCAGTCGCTAGAACACCGCTGACCGCACCGATCTTCATCGACAGCTGGGTTAACTCCTTGAGGTTAGCCACATCTACACTCGCAACTATATCTGTTCTGCCGACAACCGAGAAAGCCGCTTTAATGCCTTTGAGCTTCGCCACTTCCTTACACACAGCGCCGTGCTTTCCAGCTTCACTCTTCACGAGAATACATGCTTTCATTCTTATTCCCAAATGAATTGGGAGTAAAGCACCGACTAATAATCCTTGTTTCACATATCATTCTGTGCTTTCGACTCTCCCTCTCGGCGCATGCATTCACAATACACATCGAAAGGACTCCAAAGGACTTCTGCTCCTTGAGGCTAACATCGCTGGAAAGCATAATGAGAGCTGCTCGAGACTTATTTTAAGGGAAATCATCGCCAGATTAGCAACGACAATTCAACCACTCTACTTTCAGACATAGTAATTGCTAAGCTACTAGCGCCGTTTCGGTTTATTAGACTGAAGAGTCTAGGCTTCTGCAGAGTACAGTTGGGATAAATTCATCTCTGACGTACATCAACTCTAAATGTGTGAGCGGAACTTGAAGTTGGGTGTTCATGTCTCGATCTCCGGTTCAATAGACATGGCCGTGGATCGCGCTGTCGAGAGAAATTGCACAACGTTTCAGATCTTCACTCGTAACCCGAGAGGTTGGAAGCTCAAGCAGTTGTCGAACGATGAAGCGAAGACCTTCGTCGATAAGGTGGATGCGTCAGGAATAGATCCAGCTGTAGCGCATATGCCTTATCTCCCTAATCTCGCTTCACCGAAGAAGAATATCTACGCTATGTCCCTGAAGACTTTGATCGCAGAGTTAGATAGATGCGGAAGACTCGAAATTCCTTATCTTGTGACCCACCTTGGAAGCCATCTAGGGAGGGGTATGGAGGTAGGCTTCGAGAGAATAATTAATGCTTGTAATGTCTCGCTCTCTAAAGTCAAGAATAACGTCATGCTCCTTCTGGAGAATACTGCTGGAACGAAGAATAGCATGGGTTCATCATTCGAAGATATTCAACATATAGTAGACCGCATCTCAGAGCGAGAACGCGTAGGCGTATGCTTCGATACATGCCACGGATTCGCCGCGGGCTACGACCTCCGAAACATGGAGGCTGTTCAAAAAACCCTAGAATCCTTCGACAAGATTCTTGGGCTTCGCCTCTTGAAAGCTATTCACATAAATGATTCGAAAGGAAAGTTAGGCTCTCATATCGATAGACATGAGCATATCGGCATGGGCTTCATAGGAAATGAAGGTTTCAAGGCCATCCTGCACCATCAATCACTCAAAGATTTGCCTTTCATACTTGAAACGCCGATCGACAATCGCCGCGACGACGTTGGAAACCTCAGAAAAGTCAGAGAATTAGCTTGAGGACCGGCTAAAGCATCTTAAGATTGTGGCGGCTTCATGAATAGAGTTTCAGTCTTGGCCGTTCCGAAACTGAGAAAGTCATTCACCAAAGTAGCGAGTTGCCTCGGAGAAACAGAATGTAACGCTATCCTGATCCCAATCTCAAGGACTATTCAAAGATTCATCGAGGAATACGTCCTAGGAGCGCCGTACGGATTATTTATCGAGAAGCTCAGAGCCTCGAAGCTGATCTCAGAACCATTAACACCTTGGATGCACATAACCGAACCTCTCTTGCGCGCATTAAGAGAAATGAAACATAAGCGCAAACGGTTAGAGATCGTCTGCTATAGGGATTCAACTTACGAAGAGAAGAGCGCTGAGACCGCAGTTAAGATATCTACGCTAACCTTCAACGTTGCTTCTACAGGAAGGATCGATTTAGAGGCTTGGAGAGAACTACTCGAATCTGAATTGCTTGCGGAGGCTGAAGCTTTCGAGAGGGAGACCAGTTTTACCGTAGATGTGGTGGAAGATTATTCAGATACTATCTTTATCTCAGGAGTTAAAGGAGGACCTATCCTTAAGCGGCTTCGAAGCGCTGGCTACGATGCCCAGCTGGAGTACATTGATCTACCGTACTATTTCACTCCTCTGCAGATTCTTAGAAACGAGATTGGACTAGAAAGTAGAGGAAAGCTCTTGACTGAGGATCGAATGGAGGAACTGATCCGAGGACATGTCGGCTACGTGAGAGAATATATCTTGAAAAGTAGCGACTTGGATGAAGCGTATCTTCGATGGATTGCAAGATACAGATTAAGATTTATCTTAGAAGATATCATGCAGAATGCTTAGCGAGGATAGTGCCCATACTTTCTAGCCTCATCTATCATCACGAGAATATTCTCAGTCTTCACGTTGCTATGTAGTGAATTGCTGTCAGCAAGAATGAATCCGCCGCCTCTTGCCGCGGCATCGATACATCTTCTCACATCTCTGCGAACATCTTCTTCTGACCCGAACGGCAGAACGTAGGCGCAATCCACGTTGCCCCTCAGAAAGATCTTGTCTCCATACCGTTTCTTGACGTAAGCTAGGTCCATGACCTTCGGTTCGATAGGGTGCAGTCCATCTATGCCCAGGTTGACTAGGTCTTCGAGGATTGGGTATAGGTTTCCATCAGAATGCCTCAAGAAGGGCACTCCTCTCCTGTGACATTCATCGATTAGCCTCTTAGTATACGGAAAGAAGAACTCCCTAAAGACCTTCAGCGGGAAGAATGGGCCTTTCCCTTCCGCTACATCGTCACTGTCCGCGATTACATTCACACCTCGATCGAGCATCCGTTTAACTATCTCGATATTCGCCTCAGCAACTTTCTTTATCAACTTCCTAGCGAAATCCGGGTTTCGATATATGTCGTGCGTGAGTTTCTCGATTCCGCCTCTCATCAGGTATGGGAACATCTCCCCGCAGTGGCACCATGCTACGACTGGATAATCTTCTCCGGCGTCCCGTTTGGTTAGGTCAATGATATCATAGCTGAGGCTTTCAGGGTCCGGGAGTTCAAAACCGTCAAGATCTTCAGGACTCTTTATCGCTCCATCTATCCAGTAAGTCGTTTTGACATCTCTTCTAATCCTGTAGATCTTGCCCCACTGATCGACGTATGTTGACTCATCGGTAAACTTGAGTTTGAAGCCTCTAGGATAAAGCCAATAATCCGAGATGATAAGTGCGTCTAAATCCATCTTCTTTATGGCCTCATTCAAGAGCTTCTGGTTTCTAAGCATAATCTCATTCATATCCAACTTGGCTTCTTCACGCGTAACCGCGAACCCTCCGCCTCCACCGCCGCCTCCAGCCGCCAGAACCCTCTTGCCAGTTATCCGTTCAACATGAATTGGATCAACATAGGTAGCATCTACTGGAACCGCATCAGGCTCGCCTAGATGAATGGCCGTCATATACCGTTCTTTATGAGTCATCACCATATCGCTGACCTTCGACAGCTTTCTATCGTAGATAGCCGTCTAATATTTATTCTCGCATCAGAGAGCAACATCTTATCTTTGGAAGTCTCTTATCTGATTAAGAACTCAGAGGTTTAGCTATGCAGCCTCACAAGTTAAGAAGCAAACGGATGTTGGCCGGAAGAGAGGATTTGAAAGCTCTTGAATACGCGCTCTATCACTCAATGGGTTATACTCAAGAGGAACTGGGGAAACCTTTAGTTGCGGTAGTCAATTCTTGGAGCGAGATCCTGCCAGGACACTACCACCTACGCGGGGTCGGAGAAGCTGTTAAATCAGGTATACGAGCGGGCGGCGGCACTCCAATAGAATTCAATACGATCGGTCTCTGCGATGGAATCGCTCAAGGCCATATTGGAATGAAGTACGTTCTTCCAAGTAGAGAAGTCATTGCAGCAAGTGTAGAAGTGATGGTTGAAGGCCACCAATTGGATGGCATGGTGATGATATGCACTTGTGACAAAGTCGTGCCGGCGATGTTGATCGCGGCCGCGAGACTAGATATTCCAGCGATTCTCGTTACAGGCGGTTACATGCAACCCGGCCTCTACGAAGGTCGAAGGTACGCCATCTACGAAGTCTCTGAAGCTTACGGAGCCTACATGGCCGGTAAGATACCGCGAAGAGATGTAGATGAGCTTACTAAGGTATGCTGCCCCGGACCAGGCGCATGCCCTATGATGGGCACAGCGAACACTATGTGCTGCATCACAGAAGCTTTAGGTATGTCTCTTCCAGGGAACGCTACAGTAGCTGCATCTGATGCTAAGCTACTCCAGATAGCGAAGAGAGCTGGAGACCAAATTGTCAAGCTCATTGATAATGACATCAGACCTTCAAAGATTATGTCAAGAGAAGCCTTCGAGAACTCGATCAAGGTAGACTTAGCAATAGGTGGCTCTACGAACTCGTGCCTCCATATCCCTGCTATTGCAGCTGAACTTGAAGTAGACATAGGACTGGAGTTATTCGACGAGTTGAGCCGAGAGACCCCGCAGATAGTTGCAATAAAACCTTCTTCGGACCAACTTATGGACGACCTCGAAGACGCTGGAGGGATTCAAGTTGTGATGAAAGAGTTGACGCCGCTTTTGAACCTTGATGTTCTTACAGTCACGGGAATGAAGCTCAAGGAAAATTTGGAGAGAGCAGAGGTGACCAGCCGTGAAGTCATCAAGCCCTTAGGCGCGCCATTCCACGCTGAAGGAGGAATAGCAGTTCTCAAAGGCAATCTAGCCCCTGACGGCTGCGTTGTCAAACAAGCAGCTGTAAACCTCAAAATGCTACGACATGCCGGTCCAGCAAAGGTTTATGATTCTGAAGAGGAAGCCGTCGAAGCCTTGACCGGAAGCGCCATCAAAGCAGGAGATATCGTCGTCATAAGATACGAAGGACCTAAAGGCGGCCCGGGTATGAGGGAACAGTACGATTTCATGACTCTTCTATGCGGGATGGAACTTGACAGATCTGTCGCTCTCGTCACCGACGGAAGGTTTTCAGGAGCGACGAGAGGGCTAGCTGTCGGACACGTCTCACCCGAGGCTGCTGAAGGAGGGCCTATTGCTGCGCTAATGACAGGCGACATCGTGGAAATCGATATTCCTAACAGAAGACTTGATGTTAAGCTGGAAGATACAATCATAGTCGAGAGGATGAAGCTTTGGAAGCGTCCCCGAGCTTTGTTCAAGAAAGGTTTCATGGCATTGTACGCTGAGAGAGCTAGTTCAGCAAGTAAGGGTGCGATTCTAATATGATGCTGATTCGAAGTCTTTACGTGGAGTAAAGTACGATCCGAGGAGTGGTATCGTTTGAGGAAGCTGGCAAGAGATTTTCATTCTAAAATGGGCGATTCACATCAATTGATATTAGACGCGCTGGAAGATAGTCCGCGCGACGTGAAGGAGAGTTGATTGCAGTGAACGAAGGGCCATCGCCACACATTTACAATAAGATTACCGGTGTCAGAGGAAGAGTTGCAAGTAGCATCATCTCGAAGAAGGAAAGAGACAGACTTGTGGCGAGAGCAGAAGAGGTTCTAGGAAACGAATGCTACGGCTGGAAAGCTAGCATAGACGGCTTCTGCCTGCAACTCTTCACCAATAGCCAGCACCTCTATGAGTTCTGGCTTGAAAACTGGTTCTCTATGCCTCGTGAAACAAGATCTCACGGGAGACTCTACACTGTGCTAGATCCAGAATTCAAAAATGGTGAGCCGTACGCGTATTACAATCCTGAAACAAAAACCGCGATAATCTTCAACACTGAGTACTATGGCCAATGTAAGAGTTGGGCTCTAGGCATAACATGCGACATAGCAGAAGACCAACATGACATACATAGCATTCATGGAAGTTGCGTAGAAGTCAACGGAGACGGTATAGTGATAATCGCCCCGACAGGCACCGGAAAGTCGACGCACAGCTATGCTCTATTGAAGATGGAGGGGGCTAGACTGCATAGCGACGACTGGATCTACGTCAGATTCATAGGCGGGAAGAAAGGAAGAGCGAGCGCAGACATCAGCGAGAGAAAATTCTACATTCGAACAAATATTGTCAGAGTCTTCCCTGAGATCAGAAGACTGCTAAACAAGTGTCGCTTGGAGAATGTTGAGCCTCTAACGTTACACGAGGCTGAGAAGCTTAGATCAGAAAACATTGAGGAACCAGAGATAAGGAAGATGATGAACGACCCGCTCATTGCTCACGAGTATTCACGAGCGATGCTGGATCCACTTTGGATAGGTGGACCTGAAAAATTCGTAGACACAACCAGGGCCAAGAAAGTTATTCTCCTGAAGAGGGATAGAAACGATCCTGAGATCGTGCATAGAGTTCAGATAGAAGAAGCTGTCGATTATCTAGCGACTCAACCTGAGCAGTTCCTAAATCCCTACTTGATCGTCAAGACTCCTGAGAAGGTTGAGATAAGAAAGAACTTCTTCAGAAGACTTTTCAAGTTCGCGCCCTGCTACCTAGTCAATACTATGGAAAGTGTTGAGAAAGTTCAGGAGACGATTAGAGATATAGTTAAAGGAAAGATCTAGCTGCTCTTCGCTTTAAGAGCCAAGATCGCTTGAGCCAAGTCTCCTCCGGTCTCAATCAAAGCCTTCCTCGCTTCTTCAAAGGAGACGCCCGCTTGCTCAGCCACAAGCTTTACGTCATCCTCCGAGATCGTTAGAGCTTCCTCAACCTCCTCTCTGTGCGCTTCCTCTTTCACAGTACCTCCAGCAACTTGAAACATAGTCTGCCCTTGCATCGTTATCGTCGTTACAGTGGGACCCTCAATTACAATCTGCTTATCCGGCGTCTTTATCACAACCTGCCTCACGTTCGCGATCTCTTTCATATCCATCCCCATCTTCTGCATCATTCTCGCAGCTTCTCTTCCTGTCGGCACGCCTCTGGCCGAACGTAAAGCCTTGTATGCCATGTTAGAGACCTCCCGAACTGCTGTTTGACTCTCCGAACTGAAAAATCTATCGTCGTGCCATTCTCATGGAGCAATTGATCTGGACCCTCAAATGAATCAGAAGCCTCCTAAACAGTTTAGAAGGCACAGTAACCTTGAGGCTTGCCGTGCGGAGAATCAACCAGAGCGAGCAGATTCAAGCACGAAGACTGTTGAGGAACTCGCATAGAAACGTGCCAAACTCATTCCTCTAGAAGCCCCCTCCTAACCTTGACAGCGATCCCGTTCCTGAAGGACAGCATCTCTTCTCCACTTAGCATCGCGCGGCCGACAGCAAGCAGATGCCCCCTCTGGTCGACCACAATCACTTCGTCTTGAGGCCGAATCTCGTCATCGGCCGTAACGATATGCTTAGCGAAGGCGTTTCTACCTTTCTTTATGAAGCTGCTGACATCACTCCGCACTACAACAATAGAGGGAGGATTTTTCAACTTCCTTAAGATCCGTCTGGCTCCGGCTATTGATAAACCGAGATATCCGTCAGTTGGCCTCAGCGTTGCCAACAGCTCGTTTCTGTAGTAGATGAGCTTTATTCTCTTCGTCTTGCTCGAACGAACAACCTCCACAGAATCTGGAAAGAGCACATCTCCAACGTTTCTTCCGAACTGGAAGTTCGCTACCCCTCTGAGTCTAACGAGATCTTGCCAAGAAGCCTTTTCCTTCAACTGCTTTACCTCACAAGCTATTTTACAATTATTAATTGATTCTGCTTAATTGATGTATTTAGATTGTTTAAGGAATCCATTATTTCGTTACGCGTGTGACAAAGTTTCCTTGGGGAAACTCGAAATTCATGCTTTTTCAAAAGAATTTATTTGGCATGTTTTCGTTACCCGGGTAACCTCAAGAGCGCTCCTACACGTCTTATAGAATTGAGGAAGAGAGCGGAATGTTCATGAAGGACAAATAACAAGTTGCGTGGTCCGGGTGTTATAAGAACAGTATATTGATCACATGGCGTACCGTAACGTCTTTTCACTAAATCTACCAAAAAAAGGATCTTCTATTGGGGAGGGCATCCGAGTCTCTACAGCTCTCTAAGACCTATCCACGAGGTTCTCTCCCATGATCCCGCAGCATTCTACCATCAATTAATCAAGGAGAAAACTAGATAATTTAAGCATCAATCGACCCACAGGGTCAAGGGAGTTGCAGACGAAGTTGAACTGCGAAGTTTGCGGACAGCGAATTCTGGGAAAATCGATGAGAGTCATAATAGAAGGAGCGAAACTTGTAGTATGCAGTGATTGCGGTAAACTCGGCAAAGAAACGTGGGAGCCGCCGAGACCGCGGAGCATTATAGCTAGACCAATTGTTAAGCCAAAACCGAAACTGCAAGATCTTCCTAGAGAAGTAGCTGAATACGAGATCCCTGAAGACTTTGCAAAGAGGGTAAGAGCTGCTCGAGAGAAACTAGCTTTAACGCAAGAAGAGTTGGCGAAGCGCGTTAAGGAAAGACTTTCCATAATACAGAAGATAGAGTCTGGAAAGATTATTCCAACCATGAAGCTTTCAAGATACCTAGAGCATGTCCTCAGAGTCAAATTGCTAGTGCCAAGAAAAGAACCGATAGGAATTGAAGGTCAAGCTAAGACTCCTCCCGAACTGACACTTGGGGACTTGGTTCAGTTCAAACAGAAGAGCGACAAGGAGAAACCACAGCTATAACCCAACATCTGTTAAATCAATAAGTTGTGAAGAAGAGCATTAGAGCGATGCCTAAAATAACTGTACTAAGACTCGGCCACAGATTCGAAAGAGATGCAAGACTCACATCGCATGTAGCATTAGCCGCAAGAGCTCTTGGCGCAGACGAAATCGTGATAGCAGATGTGATAGATGAGAGACTCAAGAAGACTGTAGACGAGATTTCGACAAATTGGGGTGAGCCATTCGATGTGAAGATGGGCATCCCGTGGAGAGAATTTATTAAAGATTGGAAAAGCAAAGGAGGAGAAGTCATTCACCTCACTATGTACGGCCAACCCTTGTCTGGAGCAATTAACAAGATTAGGCGATCAATCAAAGACAAGTTGATTGTTATTGGAGCAACGAAGGTTCCAGGCGAGATATACCGGATAGCTGACTATAATCTCGCGGTCTCTTCTCAACCGCACTCCGAATGCAGCGCACTCGCCATATTTCTACATGAACTCTTTCAAGGAAGAGAACTTGAAAAAAAGTTCATTGGAGCAAAGATCAAAGTCGTACCTCAAGAGAAAGGAAAGCGCATCGTAAGGTTTCGTTAAGATCGCGGCCTCTGAAAATATCAGTAGCTCACTTGATGAGTCGTATCACATCGATTCTCTTTACGGTATCTCCATCCAAAAAGAACTTTACACCTTCACATTCAAGAAGTTCCCCGCCCAAGACATCGAGTGAGAAATCTTTTTCGAGTGCTAGTATGGCAGCAGGTTCAATAGCACCTCCGTGAGACACTACTAAAGCCCGCCCGTCTTCGGGAAGTCCTCTACATATCCGCTTTACGGCTTCAATCAGCTGTCTTCCTTTCTCCTCCATAATCGGATGAAGTTCTCTTATTTCGAAGAAAGCCTCGAGAAGAGTCAGCTTCTGATCTTCGACGATCTTCTTTGCGGTATCTTCGAAAGCCCTAACCTTTTCTCCCGGAAGCGGCCCGAACTGCTCGTCAACTTTAAAGACGGTATATCCAAATTCTTCTAGGGTCTGTATCGCTCTCTTCTTCGGGCTCGCATAACAGTACAGGTACTTGCCTTCTAGTGTACTTGCGGCCTTTCTAGCAAGTTGCCTCCCTTCGTCACTCAGAGTGTCGTCGCTACCTCTAATACTGTGTCTCCTGACTTCAACTACTTTCATCGCAAGCCCTCGCTTAATCTACTCTTTCCTCATCTTTCAAACAATCTTTCAGCAAAGATTAATCTGTTGACTAGCTATCTCTAATATTGTTACCGGGCCGTATCGGAGGCTCTGAGGTTGTCTTTCCTCGATGAAGAGTTCATTAAGGTTGCCAGCTTGTTCGGAGGGGAAGATGCAGTAAAAGTCGTCAAGGTTTTGGCGAAGATAAAGGAAGGCACGGACGACGTTATAGCTACAGAGTCAGGCGTCAGATTGAATACTGTCAGAAAGATCTTGTACAAGCTTTATGATCACGCTCTCGTATCTGCAACTAGAATTCGCGACGATAAAACTGGCTGGTACATATTTTACTGGAAACTTCAACCAGACCAACTTGATGCTTTCATTAGAAGCCGGAAGAGAAGAACCCTCGAGAAGCTGAAGTCTAGATTGGAACATGAACGTGCTCACAGCTTCTTCATGTGTAAGAAATGTTCCGACGTTCGAATCACATTTGAGGAGGCGATGGAATCCGCTTTCAAATGTCCTAAGTGCGGGGGCCAACTTGTGGGCACAGATAATAGTAGGATGATAGAGTACCTCTTGGATCTTATCTCGAAGCTTGAGAGAGAGCTAGTTCAATGACACTTCCAACAAGGACCAACGCGATCAGATTCCTGAGTAAGATCGGATGCTCGAAGAGCGTGATAGACCATTGCATCGTCGTGTCCAATCTGGCTGCTGCAATAGCGAGGGCTTGCGAACGAAGAGGATTTCCTGTCGACGTCAAACTGGTAGAGATAGCTTCTTTGCTACATGATGCTGGAAGATCTGTAACGCATGATGTTAGACACGGCGTTTTGGGTGGCGCCCTAGCAAGAGCAAACGGTTTTGACGAGAGAATTGTGCGTATAATTGAGACTCATGTTGGCGCAGGGATTCCAGCAGATGAAGCTGAAGAGATCGGGCTACCTAAGAGAGATTTCATGCCTGAAACGATCGAGGAAAAGATCGTTGCCTACGCGGATAAGCTAATGAAAGGGAAAAAGAGAGCAGAAGTAGATGAGGTTCTTGAGGAGTTCTCCAAAACGCTTGGAGCTAATCATCCTGCATTGAATAGATTCAGAAATCTCCATAGAGAAATCTTCACTCTAATAGACAGTGATCGACTTGGAATTAGTGATTCTAGAAAAGCTATTGAGAGGTGAGCTCACAAGAGGGCTACGCTATCTAGACGACTTGCTCAAAGATTTTGCTTCGGGACTTCATGTAAGACATAGAATCGTCGGACTGACAGAGAGAGGGTTAATCAGACTAGAAACTAGTGGGGACGATGAAGAGGCTTTCCGTGAGATTATTCACCGTAGATTTGGAATAGCTCCAGTAGACTTGTCGAATCTGGAGCTCGGTGCCATCTGTAGAGGTTTCATTATAGATTCCGGAAAGGTCGGCTATGGCTTGTACATCGATATTGGGATAATGACGCCAAAGCCGATAGACGGCCTTTACCCTTTACACTCTATTCGAGCCCAATTAGTTGAAGGACGGCAACTACCGATAAGACAGATCATAAACAAGTATCACTTCTACGACGATTTCCCGCTGGAAGTAAGAATTGCGAAACTGAAAGAGGGAAAAATGGAGGTGGAGCTCTCAGATAGACAACGCGAATCGATAACTGAATGGAGTGCCCTCCCTTTCGATAGAGTGATCATCTATCACGCCCTTCCTGACGAGCTACAATCTGCAATAAAATCATCAAGTGTAGAGAGAGACTTGGCTAGAGTTGAGAATTTGAGTTTGACAACGCATCTATTGACGTGCAAGATCGGAACACAAGCTCCAGGAATTGTAGCAAAACTGGGTTCGCACTTGAAAGGAATTAGACTCTTCAGTTTTAGACCTGAAAGATGGCAACGCGGCTAACTATTCATCAATCGATAGAACTCTCTGACATCCACCTTTCTTGATTCTAACCAACTTTCGGAGATTCAAGCTGCAACTCCTATGAAAATCTTATTCAGCTGAATTATCCAATTGATCTCGATCCACATCAAGCAGTCAAGCTGGAAGAATTGAAGATTGCGACAACGTATAGCATTGAAAGGTGACTACAAGGTTCCCGGAGGAAAATTGATTAGAGTAACTATTGAGGAGGAGGACAACAGAATACAGAGGATATCGATCACTGGAGACTTCTTCTTCTACCCTGAGGAAGCTTTCCCTCAATTTGAGCAAGCGTTGATAGGCGTCAAGGCTGATGAGGAAGCGATTAGAGAGGCAGTCAACTTGGCGTACGAGAAGCTTGGGGTGGTCTCTGTAGGTGTCGAATCGAAAGATTTCGTAGCGGCCGTAATGCAGACATTAAGAGGTAGGCCAGATGCCTAAAGAAGCTTGGAGAATCTTGGATTTAGAATACCCTGATCCGTACATGAATCTCGCGGTTGAAGAAGCTATCCCTAGGAAAGTTGGAGAAGGTAAAGTTCCGAATACCATCCGCTTCTGGAGAAACTTAAACGCGGTAGTCATAGGATGTTTTCAAAGCGCCAAGCTCGAAGTCAACTTCGAAGCATGTAGGAGCCTTGGCACAACCATCTCAAGAAGGTTTACAGGTGGAGGAGCTGTCTACCAAGACCAAGGAAATCTAAACTATGCGATATCTATTCGCAAAGGACACCGCTTGATTCCTGAAGATCTGTTAGAAACCTTCAAAATCCTTTCATCAGGCGCCGTTGAGGGGCTGCGAATGCTGGGGTTAAATGCGAAGTTCAAACCGCTCAGCGATATCCAGATTAACGGCCGAAAAATCTCCGGAGCTGCAGGTTCAATTAGATGGGGAACGGTTTTTCACCATGGTTCCATTCTGATAAACTCGGATCTAAGTATCCTCTCGAAAGTCCTGAGCGCTCCAGACAGAGGATTGAAGGACAAACATGTTCGAAGTGTTCGAAAGACTGTTACAACTATAAGAGATGAAGTCGGTCGAGACATTTCGGTTGATGAGGTTAAAGAGAAGCTTAGGATGGGAATTGAGAAAGCCTTTAAGATCAAACTTGTCGACGGCACTATAACGAGAGAGGAGAAACTCTTAGGCGAAGAATTGTTTCAAAGCAAATATTCTACAGAAATATGGAATCTAGGAAGATAACCTCATTTGAATTAGTTCCCTCCCATCAACGATATAGCAACTCAACTGAGCCTAGTCGTCGAGCTACCGTGAGAGATGGAGATGGCTAAGCTCTCTTCATGAACTAGACTTTTAATACTTAATCAAAGGCTTTTCTCTGCAACAGAGACGATGCCCATGACGAAATATGCTTCGACGAGCGATGAGGTTGAGAAGATCCTGCGAGGCATAAAAGGGATAGTGGACGTAGAAAGACTGAACACTGGTGACCGTGCAGAAATCTTGGACCTTGAACAGAAAGCTGAACAGATCCTGATGATGGGACTCGCCAAGACTGTAAATCGAGGTCTCAGGGACGCTATCGATAGGGAAGTAACCTATGCGGCGATACATGACCCTGACCTTCGACATCCGCCAGGACCAACCGTGATCTGGGTTCGGGAAGACGAGATAATCGGAGAAGAGGTATGGGATAGAGCTATCATCGAAGGGATGAAAAAGCGGGAAGATTTGCTGTTCATAGGTGAAGGATTCGTCCTTTACACTGACAAGATTCGAAGAATGCAGAAGACAGAGATGACAGTAGTATTCCCAGGCTTACCTGTCCCTGAACTTCAAAACATAGACAAAATAGAAAAGGTGGTCTCAGCTACACTATCCGCTTTGGCCGACGTACACGTTAAGAGAAGATTAGGTTGGAGCACGACAGACCCGAAGATCGGAACAATCCTAGTCGGCTTCAACCTCGTTAAGTAATCCGGACGGCGTCCCCTTAGCAACTGCGAACGTATTCAAGAATCTCTGAATGATCCTTAACATCAACCCACATTTGAATGAATTGTATTTCTCCAACTTGCTTCCTTACATCGCCAAGATGCCTACTCTTATCATCGACATACAATATTTCGCTAGGCTCTATCTTGACTCCTTCTTCCCTCAAACCTTCAAGAAGCTCTTTGATCATCCTGTGTTTCTCTGGATGTGGTTGAACCTTAGGGTGCCTGAAGTACTTGAGGAGATCAAGTTTCTGCATTGCTTCAAGGCAAGACTCAGGTGTATTCCAGCTCGCTAAAGAAATAATGATGCCCTGTTCCTTCAATCGCTGTAACATCTCTCTTACCCGCTTGTAGAGGTGAATCTCACTTCCAATCGTGTCGACTAGAGTGTTTTCGTCTATCCTCCGAAAAGGCGGATTCGTCAATGAAATATCCGGGTGGTCCCACAATGTTTTGTCAGCGTCAAATATGATGAGCTTAATGCTCAAAATTGTTCACCATTTTGATGCTTCATGCCTTTCCTTCGATCTCGTTGAAAAGCCTCTTAAAGAACATCGTTAGAAACCTGTGTCTTCCCCTAGCAATCTCTCTTCCAGTCTTCGTGAGCAGCCTATCCTTAATCTTTCGAAGCTTCTGATGATATTCTATAACGGGATTGTGAATACGTGGATTCTTGAATCTCTGTAACCTGTAGTTCTTGGGGATCTTACCATAGAGGCGATAGCCATGTTCTCCCCCATATGCATAAGCTCTAGCAACTCCTATCGCTCCGATAGCATCGAGTTTGTCAGCATCGGAAAGAATCTTGGCTTCAAGCGTCATAGGCTTTCTCACGCCTCTAAACCTATGGGATTCAATGCAATGCGTCACCTGACGGATTTTCGTTCTAGGGAAATCCACTTCGTCCAATATCTTCTTAGCCATGGCGGCGCTTCTCTCAGCGTGGCAAATCTCCCCCGAACTAGCGTCTTCATCCATTCTGGCAATATCATGCAGCAATGCAGCAGCTTTCAAAACTTGGAGGTCAGCCTTCTCTCTCTTGCCGATCTTCATGCATAGTCTGTAAGTTCTCTCTACATGGCTCCAATCATGAGATGGAGACGCAGACCTGAAGAATTCTTTAGCTCTCGCCCTAATCATGGCTATCTTCAATTTCCATCGGATCCTTGTGCTGTCGACGTAATCAATGCCTGACGGTTTCTAGCAGATGAGGAGTTATGTATGTTTCTATCCATGCTGCCAAAGCGAAGAGTGAAATTGAAAGTGCAGCAAGGGTCAACGTATCCTTGAGCCCTTGCTTAAACTCCTGCATATCGGCATTTCTGCCTCCCAGCTTCGTCAAAATCAATTTGATCGATACCTGTTGCCAAACGATTATCGATGCAAACTGGAGTATGAAGGCGGGGATCTCGAGAATCCCATGAGGTGTCAAGCCGACTATTGGATACATCGCGCCGTACATGACCCCGGCCCATACTGCAATTGCCCCTAGAACTATTCCATTCAGAACCAGATCCAGCCCAAGTGCAAAAAGCCCGACGAATGGCGCCCAGACAATCATCTTTGGAGGATTCCAGTATGCGCCAGAATTGTTCGAGAAAATGAAGTAATACAACGCCTCAGAGGAATGCGGAGGAATCGCAATATAACTTCTCTCAGACCGAATGATCGCATTTACCATCGAAATCACTGAAGGCGTTATCGTAAAGGCCAGAAGAGTCACGAAACCCGAAATGAAAACCACTGATAACAGAGCTGCTGTGACCGCCTTAATCTGTGTCCAGTTGCGTCTGAAGCAGTCTCTCAATATCCTTTCTACGGACGGTATGAATTGGATTTGCCGCATGTGCGAGCCTTTTCCTATTTCATGAACTCGTATGCTATGCTGGTTGCTGTTTGCCGCAAAGGTCGCAGAATTTGGCATCGAGCAAGATGGCTTTGCCGCAGTATTGGCAGTACTTCAAATCGAGAGGCGATGGGGCTGGAGGCGCCTTAAGCAACGCGGGGGTAGGTGTTTCTGGCGGTAAACCTTCCATTTGAGTCCTCAATGTATTCATTAGTTGGTCCTCTAATTTCCATTGACTCTTGAAGTGTTCGTTGTACTCTTTCAGTTGCAAGTAGAACCAGTATATCCAGAATAGCCCAGCAGTTATGATCGTCAGGATGATGTAGAGAATTGTCTCTCTCCGCTTTGTCTCATACTGTGCTGGAGAGACGAATTGGACTTCAAGATCTTTCAATAAAGCTTCGAAGTTTCTGTTCAAGTCGATTTGCCTCTTGAAGTGCTTGTATAGATCGTTGGTCAAGAAGTGGAAGATATAGAGTCCTACTATGGGGCTGACGAAGATGTAGAGGACCGCCCAAACAGCAGCCGATCTCTCTGTCTCTTCATACTCAGAATCCCTATTGAGCAAGGCAAGCGCGGAGATGGCGTTAGAGGATCTTCCCTTCTCTTTGAGCTTCGCTTCCAGATATGGTAGTAGGATTGATGTGAACATGCGTTGCCTTCTGAAGTGATTGTTTCTCCTCGAGATCATATAGTACAGCGCTACGGCTCCGAAGACAGAGATTATGAATCCAACTAATATCAGACCGATCCATCCCAACATGAGGATCGCTGCCATGGAATCAGTAGGAAAAGGAGCTGTAGGCGTGGGTCCACTGATGCCAGCTGCGATCGCTGTCAATATAAAGCCTAGAAATATGGCGGCTCCTATGATAGCCAGAAGCAGAGGAAGAATAGGCACGATCATCCAGATATATCCCATCATCCGATCAGACTCGAACCTCTTCCGTATTGCATATTCTAGTTCTGGAAAATGACGCATCATTACCAATCACGTCTTCAAGGCATAGCTTTCATGTGCTCAAAAACTTTGCGGAAAAATCTGAGTGCTTGTCGCATAAGTGTACTTCATCCGATTCCCACCCTATTCCAAAAGATAAAGTCAGGCATGTACAACTGATTCCCGTAAACTTCTCCAATCTTTCAGTTTTTCTTCTTGATGTAGCCTAGAACCCACTTCGGTATCTTCATAGGCTTGCCATTCTTGTCTACGAAAACGTGAGTCGTATACCCTGAGGCAAGTAGCTTTCTATCTGCCTTACGTAGTACCTTGTACATGTACTTCATACTCCTACTTCTTATTTCACTTAGGTTTGCTCGAATAATGATGACATCATCGTAGCGAGCCGGAAACTGGTATTTGCAGTAGGCTTCAGCAACCACGATGTGTACTCCATGTCTCTCGAATTCTTTGTATGATGTGCCTAGCGATCGGATGCATTCTGCCCTACCGACTTCAAACCATACAAGATAGTTTGAATAGTACACGACGCCCATCTGATCTGTTTCCTCGTATCTGACTCGGAGTTCGGTCTCATGCGTGTGCAATGATCAAACCACCAATTTGACATCGCTAGGGATAAGCGCGTGTAGTTTGCTACTGGCTTCTTTCAATATAGGCTTTAGCTTCGCTCTGGCGCAGATTCCATTCATCAATAATCTTCGCCAGCAGATTCTTCAACTCTTCTGGTTGGCTGTCCATATATGCATCTACCCTAGCGTCTATTCCTCCATGAGTCAGGATTTTCCAGTGGCTCAAGAGTGCTTTCTCGACAAAATCTTCAGCTTCTAACGGGATGAATATGCCAAGCCTACTCGCCGCCCTGACGAAACAAGTCATTGTTTTTCACTTACACGTTCAAATTGAACGCTACTGCCATTTAGCCTTTAACAAAGCTTTTCAGACTATGCTTCAAATGCCAATGAAAAAGAGGAGGACAGTAACCTTCGACGTGCAAAAACCCTTTAAAATTTGATGTTGGCAAATAATAGTCCGCCCATGTTCTACTATATCACAGTCACCACGGAATGCGACCTAAAGTGTACATACTGTTATGGTAAGGCATGCCAAGACTTCGGCAGCGACTTCAAAGACCTTGGAATCGATTATGACATTCCAACATCGATAAGATACGATGTGGAAAGCCTCAAAGCCTTCATAGAAAAGGACCGGCATCCAACCATCATACTCTACGGGGGAGAACCGCTTCTACGCATCGAGAAGATTGAGGGGATCATGGATCGAATCCAACCTGAGAACTATATAATTCAGACCAATGGGCTTCATTTGGAAGATTTAGAACCTAGATACCTGAACAGGTTTCACACAATACTGGTCTCAATAGATGGAGATGAGAGCCAGACAGACCGGAACCGTGGACGACGAATATACGAGAGAATTATGCAGAACCTTAAGAAGATAAGAAAGAACGGTTTTAAAGGCGAGATTATCGCCCGGATGACAGTACCGGTTGGTACAGACCTTGAAGAACAAGTGAAACACTTGCTCCATAATGATGGCCATCCATTCACCTCAATCCATTGGCAGCTAGACGCCCAGTTCTGGGAGAAGGATTATGATGAATACCTATTCGAAAAGTGGACGAGCCAAAGCTACAACCCGCAGATAAGAAATCTCGTAGACTTCTGGGTAGAACATATGGAAAAGCATGGAGAAGTCTTAAAGATCTATCCGTTTTTGGGAGTGATTGAATCCCTATTGAAGGCTATGCCAAGCAAACTCAGATGCGGCGCCGGATGGATAGAGTTTAACATTCAAACCGATGGAGTAATCACCCCATGCCCGGTGATGTCGGGAATGAAAGATTTCTATCTCGGAAACATATACGATTCAGACCCGACGGGTCTCATAGACGCCGTCTCCGTTACTGACCCCTGTCCCCAATGCAAAATATTCTATCTCTGCGGAGGCCGCTGTCTGTATGCCAATGTTACAAAGCTATGGAGAGAGAAGGGATTTCAACTAGTATGTAAGACTGTAGAAAACCTGATCTATTCTCTGAAAAGAGCATTACCAGAAATTCAAAGTCTCATTAGAAAAGGCATTGTTTCCGTCGAAGATTTCTACTATACGAAATATAATAGTTGTGAAATAATTCCTTGAATGGAACTATGTACGTTAGCCTTCCCAAAGTGATATCGGCTTAAGAAGGAACAACCATCGAAACTGGATCCATTGAAGAGAATACTATTTTGAAAGAATTCCTTTCTTCACGTGCCGGCGCGTGCGCGTTGGTATCCTGGCTCTAAGCTCTGTCACTTCGAAGAGCTCTTTTCCAACAAAGAAACCTTTGAGATCGCAGCTTTCACACCAAGCGCCTAGCCTTATGTCAGAATCGTCTTCATAGTATACGTTCATCGCACCCTCTCCGCATTTAGGACAAACGTTGTGTACTGTCTTCTCCATGTCTTCTTCGCTCCCTCTTGGGCGTGGTTTAGGTAAGCGTCCAAAAAAGTGGTCGCACGCGCCCGAGGCTTCATCATAACGGCGTTATATATAAGTATTACGATTTACACTTAAGTGGTATTACAAAGAACAAAATATCAATTACCGCTATATCTTGGCGTAGAAAGATGATCCCTGTCTTTGCATCGCTGGAGAATAGGCGCAGACTGCTCTTCCGACTGCAGAAAGCCGGGCTGCAAGCTAGGATGCACAGC
>Ga0209725_1000393_pt1 | contig 27107 bp, 26 predicted proteins | sample I18A1metaG_FD_184145 | JGI IMG/M metagenome (GOLD analysis project Ga0209725, IMG submission 184145) | Lake sediment bacterial and archeal communities from Gulf of Boni, Indonesia to study Microbial Dark Matter (Phase II) - ​I18A1 metaG... | ecosystem: Environmental > Aquatic > Freshwater > Lake...
CGTCCATTAGAGTTCCAGAGCCTGAAGCAGAGAGGAAGATAAAGGAGATAATTCCGGTCGAAGCTGAAGTTACGAACGTCACGTTTGATCCGAGCTTGGGAGAAGTTGTAGTGGAAGCAAAGAAGCCTGGCCTTGCTATAGGCAAGGACGGCGCCACTTTGCAGTCAATTATCAGGGCAACCAGTTGGCGGCCAAGAGTGCTTCGAGCTCCTCCGCTCCCGTCTAAGATCATAGCCAGTATGAGGCACATCTTGCATTCTGAGAGTGAAGACAGAAGCAGGATTCTGCGTGATGTTGGAGAGAGGATATTCAGGCCGACACTGTCACCGGCCAGCGGCGTGAGGTTGACGACATTGGGCGGATTTAGGGAAGTCGGCAGATCGGCTGTCCTTGTTCAGGCCGATGAGAGTTCTGTTCTGCTGGACTGCGGCGTTAACCCGGGGTCCCAGAGTCCTGTTCACTCGTTTCCACGCATTGATATGGAAGAGTTTGACTTGGACAACTTGGATGCCGTAGTGATCTCTCATGCGCATCTTGACCACTGCGGCCTCACGCCTCTTCTCTGCAAGTATGGATATGACGGACCTATCTACTGTTCAGAACCAACTGCAACAATGATGACGCTTCTTCAGCTTGACTACTTGGATGTTGCGAGCCGGGAGGGAGCTTTTGCACCCTTCGACCAGAAAGATGTGCGAGAACTTGTGATGCACACAGTTCATCTGAAATACGGGGTTGTCACTGATGTCGCGCCTGACATCAAACTCACTCTTCACAATGCAGGGCACATCTTGGGATCCTCGATCACTCACTTACACATAGGGGAGGGCCTACACAACATCGTTTACACGGGCGACTACAAGTATGCAAAGACGATGCTACTTGAGTCGGCGTCTTCGACGTTTCCAAGAGCCGAGACTCTTATCACCGAGAGCACGTATGGAGCAGCTGAGGATATCATGCTCGAACGCGAAGGGGTGGAGGGGAGGCTGGTTCAGATCGTGAACGAGACTGTTGAGAAAGGAGGGAAGGTTCTGCTGCCTGTTCCCGCAGTTGGACGGGCACAAGAGATAATGCTCGTCCTTGATAGCCACATGAAGTCGGGTCGTCTCAAGGAGCTTCCGATATACATCGAAGGAATGATCTCTGAGGCGACGGCTATTCATACTGCCTACCCGGAGTATCTTGCCAGAGAAATTAGGGATCAAATCCTCCATCATGATGTAAACCCGTTCCAGTCAGACTACTTTGTCACAGTAACAAACCCGAGCACTCGCGGGGAAATAGTTGGAGGAGGTCCGTGCATAATTCTCGCGACTTCTGGTATGCTTGAGGGTGGCCCTGCCATAGATTACTTCAGACAACTTGCGTCCGATGAGAAGAACGCATTGGTCTTCGTAAGCTACCAGATAGAAGGCACATTGGGCCACAGGATCAGAACAGGGCTGAAGGATATCTCACTGATGAGTCATAATGGGAAGATGGAGATAGTTAGGCTCAATGCGCGGGTTGAGTCGGTAGAGGGTTTCTCGGGGCACTCCGATCGTCGCCAGCTTCTAAGTTTCGTTCAGAGGATGACTCCCAAACCATCTCGAGTGCTTGTCTGCCACGGCGAGGCGAGAAAATGCGAAGACTTGTCTCAGGCGATAAGCAAGAGTGCAAAGGTCAGGGCGTTTGCGCCTCAGAACCTAGAAACCGTACGGTTGAGGTAGGTTTCCGAAGCTTTCAGAATAGGTGCACACTTCCTATCTTGAATTCTTAAATTCGTGCATCTGAGCAATGTCGTTTAGAGGCAATCCTGTTGCTCAGCGAATTCAACCTACTGGTATCGACGTCTCGCGGCAATGAGAGAAATGCATGTAGCGAAATGTGGTATCTGCTAGGGGAGCTGGGTGACAGCGAGGCGAAAACTGACAGAACTTCAGCTATAGGCTTGGTGGTTGCAAAGACCAAGATGAATCCAGTCTCTGTCGTTCAGGAGTTGAGCAGGAAGCTCGTTGAGAGTCCGTGGAAGTTCAGGTACATTTTGAAGGTTTCACCGATTGAAAAGGTTGTATTGTCGAGCTTGGTGGAGATTGAGAAATGCGTTGTGAGTATGGTCGGCAAGATCGGTGAGAAGGAGAGCTTTCGAGTGACTGTCGAGAAGAGGCACACGATGCTTTCGACAAGAGACATAGTGGAGAATGTTGCGAGACATATCGACAGAAGAGTTGACCTCGAAAATCCCGACAAGGTAGTTCTCGTCGAAGTCGTGGGGGAGTTGACAGGCATATCTGTGATCAGGCCTTCTGAAGTGCTGTCGGTAGAGAGAGCAAAACGAAAAATCTAGGTCTGGATGGAGAGGAGAGCCATCCTCTCAATCACAAGTCTAATCAGGGCTTCCCTCTCTGTTACAATCCTTGTAACCAAGGCTCTCACCTGGTTGTCTGTTATGCCAAAGATCCTTCTGATCGCTAGCTCGTCTCCTTCATCGAGAACAGTCTCGTCAAGTCTTCCTCCTATGATGCCGGGCAGATCTGCTTCGAGTCTTTCGAGGACATGCCTGTCGCTGGCTATCGAGGTAACTGCTAGGTTCTTGGAGTTTGACGAGACCCCCAAAGCCTTGATGGCGTTCTTGATCTGTCTTTGACCCGAGGCGTACAGAAGAACCTCCACGGCCGCGCTGCTAGCTAACTGCTTGCCCGACATCCATGCCTTCAGCGCATTGAGTACTGCGAAGCGAAGATGTTCTCTCCCGGCGATACCTTTGATGTCAAAGAGCTGAGTTTCAAGACTCCCCTCAGAACCTCGTAGTCTTTGGAGTGCCGTTTCAGCGTCGATGATCCTAACGTCACGAATACCGGCTATCATGACGTATCTGCCATATTCCTCAAAATACTCAACTGGCATAGCTTGTCAGTCTCGCGTCGCAACTTTGATTGAACATGCACTTGCACATGAGACTTCCACAAAATGCCTTAAAAAGACGCTGAACAGTTTCACTCTGTCAAGCGGGGTCAGCTGTGAGCTTCGAGGTTCCTGACTGGAACGAGATCTACAATGCGTGCCTAGAATTAGCTGACCAGATCAAGAGGAGCGGTTTCAACCCCGATGTCATAGTGGGTGTTGCTCGAGGAGGATGGATTCCTGCCAGAATACTTTCTGATCTCCTCGGTAACACGTACGTCGCCAGCATGAAGGTTGAATTCTACAAGGGCGTAGCTGAAACTGCAAACAAGCCCGTAGTCAGCCAGCAGGTCTCCGCTCCCGTCAAAGGGAAGAGGGTCCTAGTTGTTGATGATGTTGCAGATACCGGAGAAAGCTTGGCGACGGTTCGCCAGAACCTGGCCAGTCAAGGAGCCTCAGAAGTGAAGATAGCCACTATCCACTACAAACCAAAGAGCATCCTTCGGCCAGAATTCTACGTAAAAGAAACATCTGCTTGGATAGTCTATCCACATGAACGATGCGAATTCGTCAAGAACCGAGTGGCAAAGTTCAAAGCAGAAGGAAAGCCTATCTCGGAAGTGAAAGACGAACTTACTCGCATAGGCCTCCCCAGGAACGTCGTTGAGAAATTCGTCAACGAATGTTGGAGCTCCAAAGACACTTGAGCTCTGTTGTTTCGTCTTCGAAACCGACTTGCCTGCCCAATACCGCAATATCCTCGTCGAAATACGTGGCCAGTAATCTCACAGACAACTGCGCCATCAGAAAACTCGCCAGTGGAATCGGGCAAAACCCAGAATAACCTATGGAACTGTGAATAGGCTCTGGAAATGGATGACCTCCAGCAAGCTTAAAGTCCTCCTGTAACCTTTCCTTGGTGGAATGATGTGGACTGACCTGCACGGAAGGGCACTGCCCGATGTCGTGATGCATCTCCACTGACTCGCATATTGCGGCTTCGTTGTACGAATGCCACGTTGCTTACATATCTCCGTTAAAGGCTTGCAGCGGTCGAAAGTCCGATACACCAGTCAGATAACGAACCCGAAAGCCTCAGCGAACTCCGAGATCTTTCTGAACTCCTTGAGGAATTCTATTCCCTTGTCTGTGAGAGAATAGGCTGCTCTGTCAGCAACGCCCGTTTCTTCTATCAGCCCTCGCCCTCTTAGTTCATTGAGATACTTCACCAGTCGGTCGTGTGACAGGTTGGCTCCGTAAAGGATGTGTGTGGGTTTGGCGTTTCCCCTCTCCCTCTCAACCACGCGAAGTATGTCCGCGTAGATCCTCAGTTGCGATCGGTACTTTGGCGCTTTCTCGGTCATCTGGTTCTTGTCACTCTTACGAGCATTGTGAGAAGAGCGGCAAATCCTAGGAGCTGGGTTACGTGGGCTATCACGAAGAATAGTCTGAAGATTGGCGGGAGGATGAAGAACATGTGGCTCATAGCTAGAAGCAGAAATCCAATAAAGACAAGGAGTGAGTTTCGCTCTTTCTTGACTGTGTAGTTCATGGCAGCTTGGGAGGCCACGTAGGCGACCAGAAAGAACACGATCGTTTCCAAGAATGGATTGTAGTCAAGAATCATCGATGTGAGCGTTGTCCCAAGCATGAAACTCCTCGTCTGTTTGAGATAGGCGAAGAGCAACAGGGCGTACGCGACAATCTCACCAATGATCCGGATAAGATAGCTAAGACTCGTGACTGGTGATAGACCGCGGAAAGCAAGCGCAGGCACTGTAATTATGCCGTCGATCAGTAGCCCCACGCCGAGTAGAACGAAGCTGAAGTGAAGGAAGAACAGCGTCTTCTCTCTGACCAGCCTGTATCCTTTGAGGGCGTAGTAGCTTATGCCAAAGGCGATGATCGAGTCTATGATTTGCATGAGTGAATCGAATCCGACGAACCATTGAGGAGCTAGCAACTCGCGTTCCTCTGATCCCCGATTGCCTTGAGCCATCTATCAGCTTTCTGTACGAATCGTTCAGAGAACCTCTCAAGATATTTAATCGTTTCAAGAAGCCCAAAACGCGGCTTAACTACGCGCATGCACGTCCATGATAACTGTGAAAAGCCAGCCTGCCCTATACCATTTGAAGGTGCATGTCTTGACGAACTGGTGGCCTCTACAAGAAACGATCGAATGTGTACCTAACTTCAGCACATCTGACCCGAAGGTAGTGAAGGAGATAGTCGGCGAGATAACGCGAGTCCCGTCAGCATACTTACTCGACCATTCATTTGACGATTACTACAACAGGCTTGTGGTTACAGTCGTGGGAACAAAGGAATCCGTTGTGCGGGCTGTCTTGAACGCCAGCTTCAGGGCGGTTCGTCTGATCGACATGAATAAACACAGGGGTCAGCACCCACGTCTCGGTGCTGTTGACGTTGTTCCGTTTGTTCCAGTCGAGAAGGCGACCATCAGCGATTGTATATCCCTGTCGAGAGATTATGGGAAGACCCTGGGGGAGAAGTTGGGGATCCCTGTCTATCTCTACGGGGAGGCAGCTTCGTCTCCTGAACGGAGGGACATAGACTGGATAAGGCAAGGCGAGTATGAGGATCTAGGCGAGATGATTAGAAGGGCTGAGAGGAAGCCCGACTACGGCCCGTCGACGCCTCACCCAACGGCGGGGGCAACGATAACAGGGGCGCGCAGTATGATGGTAGGTTTCAACGTGAACCTTGGGACCACGAACCTCACGATCGGTAAGAAAATTGCTAGGGCCCTTCACGGGAGTAAGGGTGGCCTAGCCTTTGTTAGAGCGATGGCTGCTGAGATCCCTCAAATGAAGGAAATCCAGATCGGGATGAGCATCTACAACTTCGAAGGGACGCCTCTACACCGGGTTTTTGAACTGCTGAAGGTGGAGGCTGATAGATACAATGTGCCGATCATTAGATCAGAGATAAACGGGGTAATTCCTATCAAGGCGATAGTTGACGCTGCTAGTTTCTACTTAAGGCTGAGCAACCTTTCTGACACGAATATTTTGGAAACCGCCATTGTCAGGGCGATGAGGGCCAAGCTTTAGTGAGGGAGAGCCTCTGAGCGGCAATCGCGTTGACATGCTGCTTCAAAATGCAAGCCAAGTGTTAACGTTCAGAGAGAGGATTCCGCCGGATCAGATGATAGTTGAAAATGGAACAGTCGCCATCGATCATGGAAGGATTGTTGGAGTGGGGAAGACAGAGGAGCTCAGGGGAAAGTTCGAGGCGAGCGAGATCTTGGATGCAACAGGGAAGATAGTGACTCCTGGGCTGATAGACTGCCACACCCACCTGGTATTTGCAGGTTCTCGTGAGCGGGAACTTGACATGAGAATGGCCGGCTTCAGCTACATGGATATGTTGAAGTCTGGCGGCGGAATTCTCCGGACCATGTATGACACGAGGGCAAGCTCGAAGGATAGGCTCGTACAACAGGGTAAGAGGGTTCTGGATGGCATGGTGGTTCACGGGACGACTACTGTTGAGGCAAAGAGTGGGTACGGCCTGACGGTTGAAGACGAGCTGAAGATACTCCGCGCAGTCAGAGACCTTGACGGACAGCATCCTGTTGATATTGTTCCGACTTTCATGGGTGCCCATGCTATCCCTCCAGAGCACGAGGACACGCCAAACGAATACGTCAAGCTCGTCACTGGAGAGATGATTCCTCAAGTCGCGGCAAATCGACTGGCTCAGTTCTGTGATGTCTTCTGCGACAAAGGAGTATTCTCTGTCGAACAGGCAAGAGAAATCCTGCTTGCTGGTCGCCAATACGGCCTTCTCTCCAAGATTCACGCCGACGAATTCTCAGATATTGGAGCATCCAGACTAGCAATCGAGCTGGGTGCCGTCTCTGCTGAGCACCTTCTGCACACTAGCCGCGAGAGTCTGATCCGACTCGCGAGGGCCGGCGTTGTTCCCGTACTGCTTCCGGCAGCCAGCCTGACACTCATGGAGAACCGTTTTTCAGACGCCAAAGCTTTACTGGAGAATGGGTTGCATTTTGCAGTAGCATCTGACTTCAATCCAAGCTGCCCAACTGAGAGTCTACAATTCGTCTTGACGCTGCTATGCTTTGGAATGAAAGTTCCTGTGGTTGAGGGTCTACGCGCATTGACATTGACAGCGGCAAAGGCTCTTAGAAGAGAGCGCGATCTGGGATCAATTGAACTGGGGAAGATGGCCGATCTTGTGGTCTTTGATGTTTCAGACTACAGGTTCCTACTGCAGCACTTAGGTGCGAATCTTGTATCTCACGTTATTAAGAGCGGTGCGGTTGTCGTTGACGATGGAAAGCTAGTGAAAGCAGGAGGGTAAGGCTCAGCGATTCTCGTGTCTCGAACCGAAAAGAATAGCGAAGCCTTATTATCCACAGTTCCACTCGACCTACATTGAGGAAGCTTGCTCGAATCAAAGAGCATGGTACGTTGCATAACTGGTCCTGAGCTGCGCTGCAAGAATTGGCAGATCGAAGGCGCCCTGAGGATGCTGCACAACGTTCTCGACCCTGAGGTTGCCAAAGATCCTGAGAACCTAATTATCTACGGAGGCACTGGGAAGGCCGCCAGAGACTGGGAATGCTTCGACGCAATCGTAGAGTCGCTCACTGGGCTCGAGGAAGACGAGACTCTTCTCATCCAAAGTGGGAAGCCGGTCGGGATATTCACAACGAATCGATGGGCTCCTAGGGTGCTCATCGCCAACAGCCTGATCGTTCCGAAGTGGGCGACTTGGGACTACTTCTTAGAACTTGAGCAGAAGGGCCTCACAATGTTCGGCCAGATGACGGCGGGCTCATGGGCTTACATCGGAACGCAGGGAATTCTTCAAGGTACATATGAAACTCTCGCAGCAGTCGCGAAAGAGCACTTCAATGGAACTCTCAAAGGTAGACTTGTACTCACCGCAGGGCTAGGAGAGATGGGCGGGGCTCAGCCTCTTGCAGTCACAATGAATGAGGGAGTCGCCTTAGTTGTCGAGATCAACAAGAGAGCCATAGAACGCCGAATGCGACACGGATACTTGGAAACTTGGACTGACAGCCTTGACGAGGCAGTTAACACGGCGCGCCAAGCGCAGAGAGATGGCACTCCTAAGAGCATCGGACTGTTGGCAAACGCGGCTGATGTTCATCCCGAACTACTCAGGAGAGGCATAATTCCAGACATCCTGACTGACCAGACCTCTGCCCATGATCCGCTGAACGGCTACTACCCGACTGGGCTTTCGACTGAGGAGGCGGATGATCTCAGACAGAGAGATCCTCAGCTCTACGTCAGAAAGGCAATGGAGAGCATGCGAACCCAGGTTGAGGCAATGGTTTCGATGATGGAGAGTGGGGCTGTCACCTTCGAATATGGAAACAACCTGAGACAGCAGGCGAGAGAGGGTGGTTACGGCAACGCCTTTGCATTCCCAGGGTTTGTTCAGAGATACATAAGGCCGATGTTCTGCGAAGGAAGAGGCCCGTTTAGATGGACATCACTTGTAGGAAACCCTGAAGACATATACAGACTCGACGACGTCATCCTGAGAAGGTTCTCTGAGAACAGGGAGTTGTGTCGTTGGATCGCGAAGGCACGCCAAGAGGTGAAGTTCCAAGGTCTGCCCGCCAGAGTCTGTTGGCTTGGGTTCGGGGAGAGGGCGAAGTTCGGTTCGATCATCAACAGGATGGTACGGAAGGGAGAATTGACTGGACCTGTATGGATCGGCCGAGACCATCTGGATGGAGGAAGCGTTGCATCTCCAAATCGCGAAACGGAAGGCATGGCGGACGGAAGCGATGCAATAGCGGACTGGCCAATCCTGAATGCGCTCCTTAACGCGGTGGCAGGCGCGACCTGGGTCTCTGTTCACCATGGAGGCGGAGTTGGGATAGGATACAGCATCCATGCAGGAATGTGCCTTGTTGCAGACGGGACGACGGAGGCTGATGACAGGATAACCAAGGTCCTAACCACTGATCCTGGGACCGCGATAGTCCGCCACGTCGATGCGGGATACGCCAAAGCGAAAGAGGTTGCTTTAGAGAAGCGACTGAAGATCCCCTTCCTAGACAGAAAGAAGTCGGCCTGAGCAGTCACGATGTCCGTCCCTCCTCAACTATTCCTTGTCGATTAGATGAAGCCTTTATTTGCACAGTGGCTGAGCTACACTTCAGCGCTCCTAGGTGCGAGGCTTTGAGCAGAATCTTGCTTGATGGAGAAAACCTCACTCTCGAGCAGGTCGTTGAGGTTGCGCGGAACAGAGCAGAAGTCGGTCTATGCTCTTCAGCACGGGAAAAGGTCGAAGCTTCACGAAGAGTGGTGGAGAATCTACTAAAGGAGGGGAAGCCTGTCTATGGAGTCACGACTGGATTCGGTGCTCTTTCCGGGACAAGGATCACGCCTGAAGACGCGATAGAGCTACAGAGAAACTTGATTCGAAGCCATTGTGCAGGAGTCGGCCAGCCTTCAAGGACCGAGGTTGTGAGAGCGATGATGCTGTTGCGAGCGAACACTTTGGCCAAAGGGTACTCTGGAATCAGGCTCGAAACCTTGGAGACACTTGTCCAGATGATCAGCAGAGGTGTCCACCCAGTCATTCCTGAGAAGGGTTCGGTTGGAGCCAGTGGCGATCTCGCACCGCTAGCACACATGACCGCCGTGCTAATGGGAGAAGGATTGGCTGAGTATCAAGGAATCGAGATGGCGGGAGAAGAAGCCCTGAAAAGAGCTGGACTGTCGCCTGTCAAACTGACTGCCAAGGAAGGCCTAGCCCTGATCAACGGAACCCAATTCTCAACAGCGATCGCCGCGCTCGCTCTATGCGATGGCGAGAGACTGGTAGCGAATGCAGAGATAGCTAGTGCAATGACCCTCGAATCATTACATGGTCACGTGGAAGCGCTCGATGAGCGGCTGCATGGAGTAAGGCTTCATGAGGGGCAGGTCACCTCGGCCAGAAATCTGAGAAGGCTACTCTCTGGCAGTCGCCTCGTCTCAGAAGCGCTCAATCGTCCAGGCAAAGGACTGCATGATCCCTACTCGATCAGGTGTATGCCGCAGGTCGCTGGGGCAGCTCGGGATGTCCTAACCTATGTCCGAAAAGTGCTCCTGACAGAGATCAACTCAGCGACGGATAACCCCCTTGTTTTCATTGAAGACGGGGCCTGCATCTCAGGAGGAAACTTTCATGGGCAGATAGTTGCCATTGCCTCCGATATTCTCGGGGTCGTCTTGACTTCGATTGGAAACATATCTGAGAGAAGGATCGCCAGGCTCATGGATCCCAAGTTGAATGAAGGGCTCACAGCTTTCCTTGTTTCCGAGGCAGGAAGAGAAGGGCTCAACTCTGGTTTCATGCTGACGCACGTTGTCGCGGCGTCGCTGGCCTCTGAAAACAAAGTTCTCAGTCACCCTGCAAGCGTCGACTCACTCCCCACTTCAGCTCACTTCGAGGACTTTGTCAGCATGAGTGCCTCAGCGGCAAGGAAGGCCACTGAGATTCTCAGAAACGTAGAGAGAATAGTTGCAATTGAACTGCTTTGCGCCAGTCAGGCTCTAGATCTTAGGGGGACTGACGGGCTGGCCGCCGGAACTCGAATCGCCCACGAAAGAATTAGGAGTAGGGTTCCACCTTTGACTGAGGATCGGGAAATGTCGACGGACATTGAGGAGATCGCATCGATGATCAGAGGCGGAGAGATCCTCAGTGCGGTTGAAGGTGGCGTGGGCAGGCTCTAGGTTGTGCCATCTGATTCAATGGGGTAAAGGTGATGTGTCTTCCGATATTTGATGATTCATCTTCGGAGCTCAGAGATAGTTCTCGATTCTATTTCTCGTTCCAACTTGCGTCAGTCAGTTCGAACATCTTTTCTAGAGGACCTTTGGCTTTCCGGGCGATATCTCGTGGGACCTCAACTCTGTAACGTTCTTCTTTCAGCGCTAGGTAGATCCTTTGAAGTGTATTCAACTTCATGTTGACGCACCAAGCGCCCTCGTAAGCGGGTATGAAAGTCTTCTTGCGATTCTCTTTCTCTAGACGATGCAGAATTCCCAACTCAGTAGCCACAATGAACTCTTTCGCGTTTGAGTTTCTCGCATGCGTGCACATTTGGGAAGTTGATCCAGTGAAATCTGATATTCTCTGCACTTCGGGGGCGCACTCGGGATGCGCCATGACTTCTGCCTGATGGTACTGATCCTTCAGTAGGAGAATGTCTTCTTCCAGAAAGAGAATGTGCGTTTGGCAAAAACCCTTCTCCGGAATCGGAATCAGCTTCTTCCCCGTCTCCTGCTGCACATACCATGCCAGATTGGCGTCAGGGCCGAAGATCACAGTCTCAGAGTCAAGTGACTCGACTACTTTCGCTGCGTTGGCTGAGGTACAGCATGCGTCGCATTCAGCCTTGGCCTCCGCAAGAGTATTGACGTACAGAACAACTGGAATCCGCGGATACCTCTTTTTCCAATGATCAACCTGAACAGCGGGAAGCATGGAGGCCATCGGGCACCTCGCCCCGGGGCTGGGAATCAGAACGGTCTTCTCAGGGTTCAGTATGACAGCGGTCTCAGCCATGAAGTCTACAGAGCAGTGTACGATGAGCCGTGCGTCTGACTCCTCAACAGCCCGTCTGGCAAGGCCAACGCTGTCATCAACATAGTCCGCTATATCTTGAACCTCTGGCCTCTGATAGTTGTGAGCGAGGATCAGTGCCTTCTTCTCTTTCTTGAGTTTCGTGATTTCTTCCGTGAGGTCTTCGTCGTTTTCCATATTGGCGCGCTCCGGAATGGCAGTACGGTTGTATTGGATTTTGGGCTAGGATTCAGCAGGTCTTAGTTATGTATTTCGGTGCGATTCACCTTGCCAAAGGTCGGACTAGGAGCTGGCGCAGTAAGTGAGAAGTCGAGAAAAAGCCTTGTCGCGATGCGACTCGAATCCAACTAACATTCTCTGACATAATGGCCTCTTAGCAGACCGCCTAAGGATCTCCGTTCATTGAAAATGCCTTCTACACCTAGGACAGTACCAACCCCGGAGGCTAGGGACGTATAGCAAGACAGTCCTGCATTGAGGACATAGCGTGACTCTTCTTGGAGGCTTTGCTATGATCTTCCTTGATAGTCCCGCTGCAAGCAGAAGAGCGCTGACAGTTATGCTTACTACCATGGAGATGATCAACCACATCCCAAACGGGGTTGCGGGCGGTGGTTCGACGTAGAAGCGCGTAAGAGGCGAGGTCGCCATCATGTGGGTTTCGTCTCCTTCCCATGACGCTGTCACGTTCCAGTTTCCGGGCTGTCCAGGGGTAAAGATCGTGTCGTTGTAGAGGCCGTCGCTTCGAGTCTGGACCTGCCTTACTATTGGGGGGCCTGTCGGCTTCCTATAGGTGAGCGTTATCGTGACTCCTTCGATCGTTGGTATCAGGTACCCATAGGTCGCTAGGTCTTGGCCTAACCGTATTGTTGGATGCGTCACTAAGCATGAGAGCTGCATACGAATCTTCGTGACGAAGAGAGATATTGGGAGTGAGAACATGCCGGGAATGGCGGCGCTTGGGTAGACATACGCCCTCACATGATGACCCCCCATCACGTCAGTGGTCCACTCGTGGACAGATCTGCCAGAACCATCTGTGACCGTAGTGGTCAGATTGTTCCAATCAAGTGCCTCAGCTTTTTTCGTTTGAATTGTAATAGATGCCTCTCGCGGAGGCCCGATTGCGACCGTTATAGTCACGGCCGATCCAATTTCTATCTGAACTGAGCTTAGGGTACACACAATAGTGGGAGGCTGAGGTGGCGTAATCATTACGTCGTTTGAGGTAGCCTTGGTGGCGGCTTGCTGTTTCCAGTCAAGTGTAGAATCAGTATCAATGCCGTTGGGAACCCTGGCCCACGCTGTATTGTCGATGATGGTCTTCGCAAGTGAAGGCGTTCTGTCAATCTGTAGTGCATTATTGTCGAGCAGGTAGATGACGTCTCCGACAGGATCTATGATGGGGAATGGGAACTCTACAACAAAGTATCCCTTTCCAGATATTGAGCTTCCCACTGGTATCGTGTAGGTAATGCCAACGGATCGAGTCGTTATCTTCCAAAGTGAAATGCTGTAGGCAAAGTCGGTTGGGTTATACAGTTCCACCCATTGGGGGCCGATCGGCGGGTTGGAATCAAACTCGTTTATCACAACGTCCATTCCTAGGATGGCCTGAGACGAGATTGTTCCAACGTTCAGAAACGTGGAAGTGACAAGGACAAGGACTTGCGCTAGCAACAGCGCCTTTTTCTTCATCCCTTGCACCATTATTTAGTTGATGAAGAAGTATTTATAACGAATATGCCACCCAATCGCTCATTAGGCTTCCTTAGGGCACGAATGTCTTGATGTTGATGTGCCAAGCCGACCTCTTACCTGGCGCTTTCAAGGATCTCAAGGGCTCGTAAAGCATCAAATATGCTTGGAGACGGATGTCTTCCATCGGCTACACAGTCAGCGAAGTACCTTAGCTCCTCGTCTAGAGGAGGGGTCCACACAACAGGCAACTCTTCGCCGTCGTCATACAATTTCCATTGGTCTCCGACGAAGTGTGCAAACAACGTCCCTCCGTCCAATGTAACCACCCACCGGCGTATCTTCGGACCTAAGCAGTCTGATATCACAAGGGCTTCTGTTCCTTGAAAGGAGAGTTCAAGCTCGCCAAAGTGAAAGCTTGTGCTGGAACGTACTGAGACTGATTTCGGTTCACCGATCATCCAACGGAGAAGGTCAACATCGTGAATTGCGAGGTCCTTGAGTACTCCAGTCTGTTTGGCTATGAGAGTTGGAGCTCCAGAACGTTGACAGAATATGGTTCGTGGGTTTCCAGTCTCCTTGAATGTTGAGTTGAGTTTTGCGAATACTGGGTTGAATCTTTCAATGAAGCCAACCATCGATAAGGACCTCGGGTTGTTCCTGGCCAGGTCTGCTAGGCGTTTTGCCTGCTCGATGTTTGTTGCGACGGGTTTCTCCAGCAAGACATGCCTTCCCGCCTTGATTGCCTGTTCTCCGACCTCTGCTAGATTCTGGGCAGGAGCAACTACGTCAAGAGCGTCGACAATTCTGATGAGTTCCTCCAGGCTCGCGAAGAAGGGCTCTCCTTTGTAGGCTGGGTCATAGATCCCGACAATCTCAACTCCCGAGATTCTCTTCCAGGCCTCAAAATGTCTCTTTCCCCAGCTCCCGAATCCCGCTATACCTACCTTGATGGCCATATCACCACTCTCCGTAGCTCACCTCGCATTCTATCCGCCATGTGCGACCGGGATGAGCGTGACTGTGTCGTTTCTTCCGATCTGGGTCCTTAGTCCTTGTAGGACACTTATGTCTTTGTCATTGACGAGAACGACGATGTTTGGTCCTATGGTCTCTGAACTGGAATCAATCATGGCCTGTTCGAATCTCTTACTTGCAACTTTTCGACAGAGTCGTGAAACAACTTCGGATACGGTTAAAGTTGTTCTGGTGGGTTTGAGGCCTATCTCCGATTTTCCCGCCAGTCCTCTTAGTCCGCCGATCAATTTCACCTTGATAGCCAATGCCATGTCCCTACCTGAACAAGAAGACTTGCTCATCATACCTCCTATTCTCGATCAATGAACCGGGACCAAGCCTCTCTAGAGTTCTCTTCCTGAGCGATTCTATCAACTGTCTGTTTGCCTGTAGCAGGTCTATGTTCCGGTTCCTGAGGGCATCGATTGGAACATCGATGCCCAACGGCCTAGCGGGTACTATATGTCGAGTAGCCTTATGAGGAAAGAGCTCATTTCTCAATCCGAATTCTCTCACATCTTCCTTAGTTACTTGTGGAGGAGCAAGAACTGCCGTAACGGTTCCCATGTCAAGTCTGTTCAATGCGTCATTCTCAGTTTCATAGCTCACGTCATAGCCGAGGCTTCTTGCCATGTGCTCTATCCTGACTGCAAGTTGGAAGTTCTGCCTTACATCGGTTCCTTTGTTCTCTATGAGGAGGCACTTGTTCTTGGTTGCGATGAAGGCCGCAGCGACCCCCGCTTCCCAATCGGTCTTGGCATCTTGGATATTTGACTCTCTGGTTGTGATGTTCCAACGAGCCAGCTCCCCGGTCAGTTCTGGCCCACTTCCCCTCCTGAAAGTGCGATACCACGTCTCAACCCTTATCGAAGGGTTGTCGTAGTCTACAAGGCAGACTGGAATCCATACGCACCCGATTACTCTTGAGGCTGCGGCTCGATGCATGCCATCAAGGACGACAATCGTGTCTTCGTCTACTATGATTGGATGCCTGAGAACGCCGTCTTCCAGAAGATCTGTCGCAAGTTTTTGCACAAGTTCGGGAATAATCTCCTCGTGCATGTGGATGCTTTCGATATCTGCGAGGGCTATCTCGAGATCCAGCTTCTCGGATTCTATTCTGAAAGTCTCCAAGTCTTGATGTCTCCCTCTGATCAGTCTAGCTGAAGGTCCATGTTCTTCCCAGGCGTCATGTCCTGTATGATAGTCGCGGCGGTTTGAAGAATTGCTTTAGCGACTTCCAGAATCCTTTCTCTGGTCCACAACGTCTGGGGATCTGAAAGGCTCTTCGCGATCAGGGCGATAGTGGAAAGGAGCCGCACCGTGGGATCAAGACCTATCACTTGACCCTGGGTTGCATCAGCAACCAATAGCTCAACATAATCTGGAGATCCGAAAGCGTGTTGAAGAGCCAGCTGCGCCTTTCTGATCGCCATCGCCATCGACGATCTGCTCTGCTCTTCACTCTGGCTCTCCTTGCCATTCTGATATTCGGCAAAAGCCTCTCTCAGATACCGGATTGCCCAAGTTCGATCGTATTCGCTGAGCACACTCATCCCATTCAACTTGCTCAGGCCGATTGTACGAGACGCTGTTGCACAAAAATATTTGGAAGGCCCACTGCCAGAGACAGATTGATGGAGGACCTCTCAGGGCGGAAATAGGGCTAATCTTGTTTGCTCTCTTCTAGGGGAACAGGGGTTTCAGGCAATGTGCCCGACGATCTTTGGCTCTCGATTATTCGAAGCCTTGTCACGTAGCCGGCAATTCTGTTTCTGACTCGCTTCGTTTTGGAGGCCACTAGCTCGTTGACAGCTTTCTTGTTCTCTTCGTAGTCCGTGGAGAACCTCTCGGGGCTGATCTGAAGCAGCTCCCTAGCTATTTTCTTGACCATTTCTGTTCTGACTCTTCCCAAGCCTGTTCCACCAGTCGGAGGATTCTGTTGCCTTCTCTGCCTGCAATTAAGTTTTTTGTCTTTTCAGCGACTGCAAGGCAGCTTCTGGGGAGGCAATTCTCTTTGAGTGCAACGGGTGTTGATTGCAAGGCAGTGAGCGCAGTTCTCACCGCTTCCGACTTTTCAGGTCTGTTCTGCCCCAGAAGGACAGATTTATATGCTATTTGGGGAGAAAACTTTCAAGTGTTGGTTGGTGGCAGTGGCAGCCAGAGAACTCTCGATCGCTGCAGTTCACAGACTGATCGAGAGGGCGGGAGCCGAGAGGGTCGGCGATGATGCTACGGAAGAGCTGCGAACGATCTTGGAGGAGCTTGCACAACGGGTTGGAAAGAAGGCTAAGGACTTGGCGTCGCATGCAGGTAGAAAGACAGTTAAGGCAGAAGACATTCGGCTTGCAGTTAAAGAGATAGTCCGCGAGTGACTGGTTTTCTTCTGCCGTTGCATCTGATCGCTCTCTCAGCTTCGCAGGAAGAGTCATCCCACAGACGGCATCGCCTCTCCGAACACTGATCTACAAATCCTTGGAGTCACTGGTTCATCATCTCTCCTTCGAACAGTCCTGCTGTTTGGCAACTGTTCGTAACATCATGATAGAATACAGGAGTTACAACATAGTAAGCTAGGACGAAGTACAGTATCCTGACGCGGGATCGCTCGGTCCTAAGGTGGGCGAAGCGTTTCCGGCTTTCCGATGCTTGATCAAGCTACATTACGACTGTGGGAGAAACAGTTTAACTGTGGTCTTGATCATCTATTGGGATACGCTCCGGTCGTCTAGCCCGGTTAAGGATCGTGGCCTCTCGGGCTGACGGAGAAAGCCATGGGCGCGGGTTCAAAATGGCGTCGTGCCATGAGAGTCCCGCCCGGAGCACCAGAATTGAGTTGCTGAGGGAGGCGTAGGGAAGTTCAACGGGCTTGAGTTCACCTGTGGCCGGGGCCTAGTACAAATCATCATCGCCAAAAGATGAGTGTAGTGCATACCTCAGCGAACTCCTAGTCCTGACGGGAAGCACATCTAATTGTTGCGGCTGCACCCAGGAACATCAGCATAGCTGGGATCTTGATCCACTGGTCTCTGGTTGGCTTAAGTCCGTTATGATGCAGAACCTTTCCTTCTTGCAGTCGAGTAGCCATGTCCTATTCTCGAGCATTCTTCTTCCCACAAGTGAACGTTCCGTGCCTATTGTGAGGGTCTTGTGGGCGATGGCTAGGTCTGGCTGGCAGATATTCACAACGTACACGGACGCTTCGCCATACCCTGTCGCAGTTTTCACAAGAGTCATGCCCACGGATGCGAGGCTAAGTCTCCTCACAGATTCCCTGTCTATTGCAAGTGAACCGTTGAAGCCCGTGTCGACTTTTGGGGTGATAGTTGCTCTGCGATCAGCTGACATAACTGTGACCTCGATGGTGGGGTAGGGAGGTTGTTCATTGTCATTGAACTTCCAGCATTTTCCGATACCCACTCAGGACCAGACCTCCTATTTGCTTCTAGATTTCTACGGTTACGATCTTCTTGGGGATGCCCACGTTGGTGATCACAATCTCGTCTTGTCCTTCCACGTCGGAGAAGACCCTCTCGCCAAGCCTGTAAAGGTTCAGGTCATGGTCAACGACCTCAAATCCTTTCAGGGCGATATACTCGCCGAGGTACTTTGAGTGAAGCCCAAGCGCTTCGACAGGCTCCTTTTTTTCCCTTCCGCCTCTAAGGATTATCTTCTTGATCACACTGGGGTTGACCATGAATGTCTTTTCCCTCCTTCCCTCTTTTCGTCCGGCTATCAGTAGGCGTTGTCGTGTCGCTTGGCTGAGGAAATTCCTTGCGTAGCCGGTCGCGTAACCCAGCTTCTCTACGAGATCTGCTGTCCGGAACGGCTTCAACTTGAATGTCCTAACTGCTTCGATGAAAGGTCGCATCATGGCCGTCACATGATAGATGTGACATTATCGGCCTTTTAGGCCTTTGAACAATACTCTGTTGCGAGTCTTCGTCGGCAGGGAGAAATTGAAGCGACAGCTCCTGCCAAGTAGGATCGCAGATACCGTCAAATTAAGCATCCGAAGAACCAAGAAGGCGACACCGTTCCATAGAATCGCTTGGGATTCCTGTGACGCTTCGCTTACTCATTTTTCGCCCCTCTTGGGTTCGAGTCATCTTCTAATGCTTCTGGTCAATTGTGTAATGATCCTTGGCAGGTTGTATCGGAGGAGCTTCAGAGCTGTCTCAGGCGGGTTCTCTTCCACAAGGCCATGGAATATGGTGCCGGCTATGCTGAACGCTGGGTTGAGATCGAAGAGTGGATGGAGTAAACTGTCGATCAACCGATTGACTTCACCCTTCGAATAGATGTTTCGTCTCTTCCTCTCAGCGTACGTCGACCTAGGCATGGCCTTCACCCAAAGAGTAGGGGGGAGTTCAAGATTTGGCTCGCCTGGATCTACTTGGCTGTCGGCGGATCGACTAAGGCTATCGACTCTTGGATCGTCTTCTTATCCTTGCCCATTAACTCCAATCCGGTCTTGAGTTCTGCGCGTTGCCGTTCTGTGTTGTCGTTGCGTTGGAATTCGCCTAGTCACAGCAGGAGTAGTTCGAGAGGTTTCAGCTTTCCTGCCAAGGGATCTACCTGAAGACCTAGAAGCTCCAAGCTCGTCACTCCCAAGAGGTATGTTGCCTCCTCAGGTCCGAAGACAACGATGGATGTTGCGCCTAGGCCCTCAATTTCAATGTAGGCTTCGCCTGCCGGATATTCCTTTGTCTCTCCGCTAGCTATCTTGAATCGTCTGACACCAGTCTTCTCTACATCGAGTCTCTTAAGAGTCGATTCCGGTATCATCGTGTAGATCGATCCTGTGTCAGCCAGAAACTCAACGTTCTCAGATTTCGATCTGTTCGTAGCGTTGGCGATGCGTCCTGTTACTCGTACATAGCCCATCGTTTAGTCTGAGCCTATGAGAATCTGCCATAGCCTTAAAAGGCGATCGACAGCAGGCAGGCTGGGATCCTATGCAAAGACAGCGTAGAGCTATCAAATGGGCATATCATCTCAAGGTCCACTTGGGATTCTGGGAGCTTCAAGCTGGTAGCTCCTGGCGGCGCCTTCGATTCTTCGGAAAAGCACAAGAAGGATGCTTCTCCAACGACGTAATGACGCTTTAGGATTAGGAGGAAAACCCGCCGTGTCCTTCCTTTTGAATCGCGCCTGAAGAGGAGCGAGAAGCCTTTCGGAGAATAGTCATGTTGCTCAGAAATAGGCGATGATGAATCCTTCCGGTTTTCGGAGGGAAGCATATCTGATTGTTGCGGTTGTTTTGTGGAAGACGTGAGTTGCAGGAATTAGTCTACCTGTCGTGGCTAGCCAAGCGCCAACATCAGCCTGGTCGAAAGACGCCGAAGAAGAATCGGCATCCTACCTGGCCTTAGCGCAGGATTTAACAACTAGATTAGAGTCTCTTTACTTCTTCAAATGCAGAGGGACTCAACTCGAAGCAGGTAACAGTCGGAGACACATTCCATTGACAGAGATCTTCAGCTGGGGCATAATAGGCATCTTCGTATCATCCTGTCTGATCTACCTCATTCCATTCATGGGTCCCTCAACGATGATATACTCAGGCGCTATCGCAGCAGTCTACTCTGGCTGTACGCCTGCCTTGGTTGGCGTGGCCGTCGCCGCTGGAGCGTCTGTCGCAAAGGCGGTCCACTACTATCTGAGCTATTTCGCACGCAAAGCTCTCAGCGCTGAGAGCATCAGCAGGTTGCAGGGGTATGGTGAGAGATGGGGACGGTGGAAATCTGTTGCGACCTTCGTTTCCTCCGCGTCACCGATACCTGATGAGCCGGTGTTGGTCTCACTTGCCTTGGTAAGATACAGCCCGCTAAGGTTTCTTCTAGCCTTCTTTGTTGGGAAACTGGTCGTGACAATTCCTGGGGCATACATGGGAAGATCAGCCAGTCTAGTTCTGAGCAAAGTAATCGGCGACTTCCATCTCCACATCGCATCAATCGTATTCACCATAATCGTAACAGTGATTCTGCTGAAGGTTGATCTCACCAAGCTTTGGGCAAGAAGGGCCAGAACAGACGGATCTGAAAAGAAACCGGGCAGCAGCTAGGGCAGCCCATGCCCTGTCTCAGCGAGCCTTCACGCTACAGCTTTCTGACGTATCTCTCAAATTCCCAGGATGTCACCTGCGTCCTGTATTGGTCCCATTCCTTGCGCTTCTCTTTGAGAAAAGCTGAGAACGTCTCCTCGCCAAGAGCATGTCGCATGAATTCACTTTGCTCCATCTCATTCAATGCGTCAAGGAAAGATTCGGGAAGTGAGACGATTCCTCTCTCCTTCCTCTCCTCATAGCTCATCTTGTAGACGTTCATTTCCGTAGGGTCAGGGGGGTCTATCTTCCTTTTGATTCCATCCAGTCCAGAGAAGCAGAGAACTGCAAACTGGAGATACGGATTACCAGCCGGGTCGGGGCACCTAATCTCACATCGAGCTGCCTGGCTTCTTCCACCAAAGTTGGGAACCCTGATGAGAGGCGACCTATTCTTGGATGCCCACGCAATATACACCGGTGCCTCGTACCCAGGAACCAATCTCTTGTATGAGTTCGGCCAAGAAGCAAGCACCGCACACATTTCTCTTCCATGAGCCAACTGTCCTCCGATGAAATGGAGAGCTGTATCTGATAGGTAGTTTGAACTCTCATCGGGCTTGAAGAACAGGTTTGTATTGCCATCCAAGGTCCACATGCTCTCGTGGACATGCATGCCGGAACCGTTGACGTTCATGAAAGGTTTGGGCATGTAGGTTGCGATGTAGCCGTTCTTGCTGGCCACCGCTTTGGTGATCATCCTCATTGCGACTGTCCGATCAGCAGTCGCCAATGCTTCATCATACTTGAAGTCTATCTCGCTCTGCCCTAAAGCTGTCTCATGGTGCGCGACTTCAATAGTTATCCCGAAGCTTTCAGCGATGTCAGCTATCTCTCGCCTCAGATCCTCAGTCACCTCGCCCGGTTCAACATCGAAGTATCCTCCCAGGTCTATTGGAGTCGGAGGGACTGTGTCTCTCTCTTTCAAAAGGAAGAATTCGAGTTCGGGGGCGCACTTGAAGACCATCCCCGACTCACTGCACTCTTCAATTGCTCTTTCGAGAACGTACCTAGGATCTGCCTCGAACCTCTGTCCATCGGGAGAGTATATGTCACAGATGAATCGGCAGCTGGATTTCTCTCTGGATCTCCATGGGATGACCAAGAACGTCGACGGATCGGGAAAAGCCAACATATCCGACTCTTCGATCTCTCGATAGCCCGCAACCGATGATCCGTCGAACGAACGGCCATTCTCGAATATTAGCTCGAGATCCCTTGTCGAAACCGATAGACTCTTCGGAATGCCATTCACATCGATGAACTGCAGACGGGCGAAACGTATCTGTTGCTCATTGATCTGTCTCATGACCTCTGCGATTTCCCGTTTCCACTCAGCATTCCTGAAGTCTTTCAAAGCAGTTCACTACGCAGCTATATCATGGTGATATCCAATCAATCCGTTATTGGTCTTATGGACTAGAAGCTGACAACACATCCAACCGTATGTGAATGCAGCCGAAAGGCCTCCCACTCCCGGGATCAAAAAGCCGTAACTCTAAAACGTCTTCGAATGGCTATAGGCGTCGGTGTAGGGGCTGGCGTCATGAAGGGATGGAATGGAAAGCTTCTTAGACTTGACCTGTCAAGGGAGAAGCTCGTTTCCCAAGAATTCGGCGCCGACTTCGCCCTCAAGTTTCTTGGCGGTAGAGGATTCGCAGCAAAGATGCTGTGGGATGAAACGAACCCTGGAGTCGACCCTTTCTCTCCTGAGAATCCGCTCATAATGGCTGCTGGGCCGCTGACAGGGCTTCCCTTGCCAAGCAGCGGCAAGATCGTAGTGGCAGCTAAAAGTCCTCTGACAGGAGGTTACGGTGACGGAAATCTTGGATCTTGGGCCGCGGTGAATCTCAGGAGATCTGGATACGACGCCCTTGTAGTCACAGGAGCCGCGCGTGAGCCCAAGTATCTTCTGATGGTTGACGGCCACGTTGAGATCAAAGGTGCGGAGGACTATTGGGGATCGGGGGCACTAGAAACTGAAAGGCGGCTACGAGAGGAACACGGCAAAGCGGTCGGGATACTAGGCATAGGGCCCGGAGGCGAGAACCACGTCAGGTTTGCAACCGTAGTCTCTCAGGAAGGAAGATCGGGAGGAAGACCTGGAATTGGTGCGGTCATGGGATCGAAGAAGCTCAAAGCGATTGTGATCGACGGACAGAAAGAGATTCCCCTTGCTGATGAGCGGAAATTGAAGGAGGTCGGGGCGGAAGGATACAAGGCCGTCCTGGCCAAGCCCAACTACGGATTTTGGAAACATCAAGGAACTATGGCTACGGTGGAGTGGAGCCAAGCTAACTCTGTTCTGCCAACGTTCAATTTCAGAGAATGCGTCTTCGAGGAGGCGCTAAGCATAGGCGGTGAGTTCATGGAGAAGTTCAAAGTCGCGCAGAGAGGCTGCCCACAATGCAACATGACCTGTGGCAACGTCATAGAAGACGTTGAAGGGGCGCAATCCGAACTCGACTATGAGAATGTCGTCATGCTCGGCTCAAACATCGGCGTCGGCAACCTGAAACAGGTTGCTCACCTGAACAGATTGGCTGACGACTACGGCCTAGACACAATCTCTCTGGGCAACGCCATTGGATTTGCAATGGAGGTCTCGGAGAGGAAGCTCACAGACGAAAAGGTTGAATGGGGCAACTATGACGACGCCAGGAGACTGATCGAAGATGTGGTCCGCGGACGAGGTCTTGGAAGGCTGATCGCCAAGGGGACAAGAGCGGCATCTGAGGAGATCGGTGGTGGCAGCGAGAAGTGGGCCATGAACATCAAGGGACTCGAGGTATCTGCCTACAACTGTCACTCTGCTCCGGCAATGGCGCTGGCATTTGGCACCAGTCCCATCGGTGCACACCACAAGGACGCATGGGTCATATCGTGGGAGATAAGCTACGGCCGCGAAGGATATGGACCTGAAAAAGTCTCCAAGGTCATGGAGTTTCAGAGGATCAGAGGAGGAGCCTTCGAAAGCTTAGTCACCTGCCGATTTCCATGGATCGAACTAGGCTTCGAACTGGACTGGTACCCCAAATTCCTTGAGGCAGCAACAGGTGTAAAGCTCAGCTTGGACGAGATCTACACGCTCGGCGACAGAATCTACTCACTCATCAGAGCATTTTGGGTAAGAGAATACGGCCCAAGGTGGAGTAGAAGGATGGACTATCCGCCAGCCAGATGGTTTGAGGAACCCCCATCGAAGGGCGCGCAGAGAGGAGTCAAACTCGACCTTCAACGATACGATCGTCTCCTAGACGACTACTACGCGAAACGAGGCTGGGACAGGAATGGAGTACCTTACGGCGCCACCCTCCGGAGACTGGGACTCGAGGATGTGGCAAGAGCCCTAGGTAAGCCCTAGTACGAAGTCAACGGCGAACGGCACTGCCCTCTAGACAAGCCCTCGGTGATATCGCACGTACAAACTCGCCAGCGGATTATGGCCTGTGACCCGGTCTTTGACAATCAGAGTCGTGACAGGAGCCTTAGAGGCCAATGTGAACAGCATGTCGTGACCGACACATAATCCGACTATGACATTGAAACCAGTCTTTGCCGCGTTCAGAACTTCGGCTTGGACCATGGGATTACAAGCGGCCTCAAACTTATCCGGATCAGAGATCTTGTACTCCTTCGACACTCCGAGCGCTGTCTTGTCAACCGCACCGCACTTGCAGCAGACCGAGTGTACCTCCAGCCCGTGACCCTCTAGGATTTCCACAGCCCTCTCCGCCTCATCACTCAAACCAACACAGAAGGCCACGCCGATAGTTCCGGACTTTATCCTCTTAGCGAGTTCTGCGATCTCCCTAATCCTAGGTCGCACAGCCACCGTCATGCCTCTGATCCTTTCGTGGGCCTCCTTCTCCCCGATCGTAGCCGCGAGATAAAGCTCTCTCAGATCTGCTCGCTCATATCTAGGCAGGGCACTTTGAATCGTGTCTTCAAGGTTTCTCATCGGACAAAACTGCGGCAGAAGATTTCTCTCGAACCTCTCAGTTCGACAAAGCTTGACCCTACACTTTGCGCATTCTGATCGAACCATGCCAAACCATTCCCGCTAGAGTGTTTCAACCGTACTAGCACTCCTCTAGTATTTAGCAGTCGATCCTGCACAGTCGGTTAAGTTGGCAAAGAATAGTGGTCGACACGGCACGTCCTCCTGCAGATCATAGAAATCAGATCTTGCAGGCCGAGAAGGCCCTCACTTGTAAGTAGCCAGTGTCAGGCAACGAGTACCTCATGAGTTGACTCTTCTATCCTGGTGACACTGAGCTTCGAAGGAGGATGGGACGCCGAAAGGCAGACAGAGCTTTCAGGAACGAGCCTAGGCAACAAGAAGCATCGGCTTATTGCTGCAGACCAAGGTGACCCCGCCGACTTTGAGGACGCACACCTCATTGCCGCAGACTGTACACTGGTACCTCTCTCCTACACGCTTCACTCCCGTTCCCATTCACCTCTATCTCAAGTGGACTCTGCGTCCAATGCGGTGCTATTAGCGTTTCAGACCCAAATGAAGCTCATTGTCGAGAATGGTATCATGTAAGACTCTAAAAGGCTGAAGCGACCCCTCTGGTTTATGCATAGTCGTGAAAAAGGCTTAAGAATAGACCGAATCCACTTACTATGCCCTCAGAAAAGTTGGAGGAGAATTAATGGTAAGGAAATGTCTCAGATGCAACGCCGACAATGACGATAATGCCATCTTCTGCTCCAGCTGTGGCACAAGGTTGAGTGGGGCCAGGCCGGGCGTCTTTGGTAGACCTCCAACCATGGAGTTGGGTGCCAGAGCAAGCATAGGATTTGTCATGGCGATTATCGGTGGCTTCCTAATAGTCTTGGGCTCGCTAGGGCTATCTTGGATATCCAACTATATTTGGGCCGCGCCAGTGCCGCCCTGGTTCACAGGCATGCCGTTGTGGACTGCGGTGGCGGTAGGAGTGGTCTTTGGGCTTCTCGTGATCATGAGTTCTGTGCTCATCTTCCAGCCGGGGTTCGAGAGTATCGGAGGCATATTGGCGATAGTGTTCTCAGTATTGAGCATCGTAGTCCTCGGTGGGTTCATGTTCGGAACCATTCTCGGCTTGCTCGGCGGGCTAATGGCTATACTGAAGAAATAGACAGACCGCCTGCTTCCCACACGATATTCTCTGTTTTCGACAAGCTTCTGTTCACCGGATGGTCTAGGGTTGCGAGGCCTCTGGGGCAGCCTTCCCATAAGACCTCGAATAGAGAATGTGGCTTGAACTTATCGTCCGGCCCATCTTAGGACTAGCCTGCTACTCGATGAGATCTCTAGCGTTGACACGATTCACTTAAGAGCTCATGGTTACAAGCGGTCCTGTGAATTTGGGGAAATGGTAGGACTGAGCCCTTCCAGAGTGAAGTCGAACTTGGGCAGGCAAAGAACTCTGAACATTATCTGGCCAATCGGAAAGATGTTTACGTTGTCGCTACTCCGACTGGCGTCAACACGGTTCTAGATGCGACTGGTCCGTACCTGAGAATGACCTCTCCAAGCTTCGTGTACGCTAGCATATAGAATATGCCTGGCACAATGAGACCAGCGAATAGTCCCAGGATTCCCATGATCAGACAAGGGGTTTTCGCTGCCTCGTACAATCCGTCGTCGATTCTCTTCACTGTAGTCAGATACGCTCCGATGAAGATGAGGATTATTACTATCGCGAAGACTCCCATTCCCATCGTCAGGGGAAGTATCCACTCGGGAGGGACCGCGAACCCCGTCAGATAAGCAATGTAGTAGAGGACGAGCCACGAGTCAGCTACGAACAGCAGTGAAATCGCGAGAAGCGGCAGAACGCTGAACAGGAAGAAGAAGATTGATCCTATGACCGCGTACTCATGCGCTGCCCAGACTTCTGGTGGTCTTACAGACATAGGTTCACCACGTAAACTCAGCCCATTAGTTGTGCTTCTATGTACATATAAATAGCATGTGCAACTATCAGCTTAGGTTCAGTTCAGTCTGCCGCGTCCAGTTGCGAGATCAACTCAAAGATGCAAGTCTGGCTCATTCTAGCGATATTTGAGGCATTTGGTGCACCACCACCGCTGATATGTGGGCACCCAGACCAGTGATTCTCCACAGTACCTACACAATTTCGATGGTTGAGGAAGGGGGGTCCAGTAGTGGTAAGAAGTGTACATCTGGTAATAGGGGATCTGCGTGTAGTAGGGATATGACGTTTCGGTGACCCAAACCCAACCGTATGTCAAGTCATAAACCCAGGGCATGCAAACACCATTCACAAATTAGCAGTGCTTAGGAAGATAAGAATTTCGTGAAACAAGCTCCTACCTTCTGAACAATCCTATGAACGCGCCCACGAGTCCGATCAAGAAGCCGATCGTGAAGCCTCCGCCAACATAGAGACTCAGAAGACTCAGAACGATGATCATAGCACTTCCGTATACTTCCCTTCTCGCTAGAACAAGGATGGAGCCTACCAGCATACCGAATCCGATGGCCAATCCGACAACGTCCGCCGGAACGTTCGAAAAGGTCAACGGAACTATCCAAACAGGGACAGGTACTGAGACTCCCGCCAGACCCGCAAGTACTGCATTCGCTGTTATCAAGAGTGTCGCGATGAGGCAGAGTGCGAAGCTGACTTTTGACCTCGGAGGGCCGCGAATCCTGAACAAGCCTATTGGAGCTTTCACTGCCCCCGAGCCAGGGGGAACTTCCACGGTTACCGGACCCGGTCGAGCCTTGTCGGCAGCGACCTCAATTAGTATCGATCCACACCCGACACAGACC
>Ga0209725_1000394_pt1 | contig 27087 bp, 23 predicted proteins | sample I18A1metaG_FD_184145 | JGI IMG/M metagenome (GOLD analysis project Ga0209725, IMG submission 184145) | Lake sediment bacterial and archeal communities from Gulf of Boni, Indonesia to study Microbial Dark Matter (Phase II) - ​I18A1 metaG... | ecosystem: Environmental > Aquatic > Freshwater > Lake...
AGAGATGAGAGAGAACAAGTGGGGCCGCATCATCAACATCTCCTCGATCATCGCGTTCACCGGAACTGATCATGAAGCGCATTATGGAGCGTCAAAGTCAGCCGTGGTCGGCCTGACGAAATCCCTTGCACTCGAACTCGCGCCGTACAACATCACCGTAAACGCGATCGCACCAGGATGGATTGAAACAGACATGACAGCCACCGCGACCGTCGAGGAGAAGAAGAAAGCGCTAGAACTGATTCCGCTCCGACGAATGGGTGAACCCGAGGACATAGCACATGCAGCAGTCTTCCTCGCGTCAGAACGAGCCAGCTTCATCACCGGCCAGACTATACATGTCAATGGCGGAGAAGTCATGTACTGACCTTACTCCACTCCAGAAGCAAGCAACGAGAGGAGTCGCACGCAGAGCTACTGAGTCTTCTCTATCCAAGAGAATTTCCGTTGCAGCGTCTTCGGGTAGTACAGCTTCCAGTCGAACTCGACTCGTCTCCCCCAACGATAGTACAAGCGGGGGTCGACGTAGCTCTTGAGAGATGTCCCCAAGTTGTAGTTGCGCGTCAATTTCATCGTCTTTATTTTGATCTTCAATGCTTTGACCGATTGGAGCGACTTCTTGGTCTTCTTGGCTTGGAGCATCTTGAGCCGTTCCATCTTCTTGGCTAGCGAACTCTCCCACGTCTTGGGGAGCTTTCGCTTGTGATTGCACATTATCGCTGCCTCAAGGTTGGCAAGCGTCGCGACATTCTTCTTGATGTAGTCTGGATCGTTCTTGCTGACCTTGGCACTCTTCAGGTACTGGTCGACGGTCTTGGAGGCGTGATAGGTCCTGAAGGCTTTCGCAGAGAGTCCAAAGACAACTTCGCTTAGGAACTCCCTTACGTTGTCGGATCGGACACCTTGGAAGATCGATGAATTCGCGTTTGTCATGAATTCCCTGATATTGTCCACCACTTGCGCGTGTAGTTCGACCTCTTTGAAGAAACGTACGGAGTCCTTTCCAAGAAAGTCGAATACGACCCGTCCATTGTCGCGGATCTTGATGTGTTCCGGTCTCAGTGTTGTGGCGCCGATCGTGTCTGTCTCGTCCTTGTCTTTCTCGTCGCCAACTCTGAACTTCAGGGCATCAATCAAGTAGGATACCGTCGCAATCTTCCGCCGCTTCATGTCTGGCGCTGTCAAGTTGGCGGTTATGTGTGCCCTCAGCTCGTCGATCTTGCGGTCGAGCGCCCTTGCCTTGTCATACTTCTCTATCTCTCGTTCCTGCTTCACCGAGGATGAGTCTGCCAGCCAGACGTACTTCTCTTCGCCTCGGAGCTTGTCATCCCATTTGGCGATCCACATGAACTCGGGTTGCCAGACGATCTCCTTCCATCTGCCAAGAGGTCTAGGTGCGTCGGGTGAGAGGTTCAAGACGATGTCTTCCTCAGATGGGCCCTGCTTCCATCTGCCCCTGAGGGGATGCTTGCCGCGGCCCATGAAAATACAGGATGGTTCTGCCATGTAGTTCCCGAGGTCGACCTCCTCTCCATCCACGATCGCGCGCCCAAACTTCACTCTGTTCGCTTCTCTGATCGCCTTCCGCTCGGCGGCTAGCTGTTTCTTCTCCTCCTTGCTCATGGCGAGCTTCTTCGTCTTCTCATCTTCAACGTACTTTGCGATCTCAGAGAAGTCGAAGGCGTCAGGGCCGAGCGACTTGATCAGACCCAGCGCCTTGCAGAAGTCGGCGAAGAAGTTGCTGATGAATACGGAATCCTCCGCATAGTCGGTACCGAGCTTGTTGACCCACGCGACGGCCATCTCCTCCTGTTGCGGGTTCAGAGCAACGTTTTTGCCTTCAATAGTGATCCTGAAGCCTCTCGGCTCGTATTTGGGGAACAATATGCCGTTGTGCGTTAGCTGCCTCATCGCTCTTTGCCCACCGCGCCCTGGCATCCCTCACTGAGGATCCTAGCCATCTCTCCGGTTGATTTTCGAAGCTAGTGACCGTGTGGGTGATTAAAACTCATCTCCACACGCCGTGAAGAATCCAGCGCACCGAAGGCTTGCGGTTCCGACTTGCTACACGTTGACCTTTGCGTGTTCCACGATCGCATCGAGCGCCGCAAGATGCTGCGACAACTCGTATCTCCATCCGAGCTTGTTGTCAAAGAGCTCGGGCGAGATGGTCTGCCCAGTCTGCGCCTCCGGTCTAATTCTGACAGCCGAATAGTCGCTTATTAGTCCGGATCTCGCCAAATTGGATATCACGCCAAAAAGCCGTTCAGTCTCGCTCCGCGGTGAGTACGTTCTCAGGCTGAGCTTGTTTTCTCCGAGGACCTTCATGACACGTTGAATCGGAAACATCTTCTCAGACGCACCAAAGAAGGCATTCATTCCTTCCTCGTCCTCAAAGGTGATGAGAAGCTCATACAGATCCGACAGCTCAGGCGGATAAGGCAGCACGTTGATCAGGAAATCCCTGATGAGACCGCGTGGGACAATCCTGTTGTCATATCTGTGCTTGACAGCTTGAAGTGTAATCCCTAGGAACTTCGAGATTTGGGAGAATCTCACCCGTGCGTTCATCTCGAACTGCGAGAGGATGAGCAAGTCAGTTCTGTCAGCGTGGTTCGTGTACTCCGTCGGGTCACAGATCGCCTTCGGATGCCTCTTGTCCTTGATCGCCTCGCTCCAGTCTTCCCACTCGAACGACCAAGCTCGGTTCGCCGGGTCATAGAGTTCGAAGTTCGGGAACAGGTAGTAGTAGTCCGAGACCCAGATTGTCTCGCTTCTACGAAGCAACCCTGCTCTTTGGACCTGAGACACGTATGTCTCAAACTCGTCTGCACGGTTGTCTGGAATCGCGTGGAGTGCATAGTGAGTGAATCCACCTTCACATCTCACGATGGTCTTCCAGTAGTTTGGAACCGCCAGAGCTTCGGTCACGAACTCCTCCATTCCTGGCGTAGACTCGGCGAGCGTGATGCATTTTCTGAGGGCTAGTTTGGAGTGGTCGAGACTTGCTCTCGCGAGAACCCCGAACTTCTCCTCGAGCTTTCTCGCTCGGTCATAGGCGCTCGTTGGAGGCAACCCCGCAGCCCTTGCAACTTCGAGAAGATTGCGCGGACCCAACCTGTGCATTAGACGGATAATGCGTATGTTGGTCTCGTCGAGAGCATACATGAACCTGCCCATAAGCCGCAGCCGATCTTCTACGGACAATGCCTCGAGAGGCCCAGAGGTTGCCATCGCTCCTACTCTCCTTTTAGCTTCCTCATCTCTAGATATGAAGACTCCCGTAACCAATCAACGGGTACTCCTGTGACGTCGAGTTTGAACTACCTCGGCACTAGGTCTAATCCCATATACCTGGTCCGACAGGATTGCCTTTCAAGCTATTGCACCTGCGTGTCTATTTCAGGGAGGGGGCATTTTATAATTTACGGTATCTTTGGCATAGCTGTGTAAATCTTTAAGAGCACAGGCGGCTCCGTTGGACGTGGAGAGTGGCAGGACCTTACTTTGTCGCTCCAGCGCCCACTCCCAGCCTAAGAGAGGGATTACGCCGGTGGAGTTGGTTGCTGCCAGAGGGGCTTCTTCAAGCGCGGAGCAGACGTTTGACACTCTCGTTTGCGACGCGGTGACCGAAGTCTTCACGGTTGTCCTAGGCAATATCGCCGGCCAAGCTCTCATTGAAGCCGTGAAAAGGCACACATCGCTTGAGATCAAGGACCTGCCGCGAAGACCCGATCTCTTGGATCAAGCGCTCAAGGCCCACATGGGCTCACCTGCAATCGTCCTGGAGCGAAAGATCCTGAGAACGCTTGCAGGCAAGGCAACGCCGGGCACTACGCCAAGCGGGAGCGACCCGTTAGATCTTGCGTCAGAGATCGAGAAGATCAGGCAGGAGTTTCTAAGGCGAAAACAAGCAGGCAACTTGCCACATACGCTGGAATGAAAAGAGCTCTTACCGATCGATCAGCATGGGGTAGTACACTTGTGCTACTGCTTCTTCTCACGTCACACGCGAAAGAACGAAAGAATCTGAGCGCCACTTGTCCTCTACTAGGCGAGATCCCAGATGAGACATTATCGGTCCATGAGGGAGTGAGTGCCTTGGCACGTTTGAGAAAGCAGTTGACTCCTTCGCTCTTCTTGTTGGGGAGCGCTCTCTTCGCGGTGAGCCCAGGGTTTGGAATGTTCACTCAATCTGTTCGGAGGGCTGATTTTTGTGACGGTGGCACTTGTCGCTCTTATTGTCACGGAGCCACAAGGCACTAGGGAGAGACCATCGACGTAGCGTATGCTTGTGAGGTAGAGAAGTGGAGCCGGAAATACTTCCGAGGCGGGTAGACCTTAAAGAGGGGTTACTGTCGTTTACGGCTTGATGTGCCTCGGTAGCTCAGTTGGTAGATGCTACAGTCAGCCAAGAGCACCCGCCTCGTAAGCGGGAGGTCGCGGGATCGAAGCCCGCCCGAGGCTCCACCTTTCCTTTCCTTCCCTAGTTGTCGCGGCGAATCAACCAAAGAGAGCCTACGACCGAGGCGAAGGCATCCAAGAATTCAAAATCCCGAGCGACCATCTCCTAAAGGGTGGTTCTGAAGATGACTCGGGCGCATCCACTTGGCGAGCGCAAGATCATCGAGCAAATAATCAGAAAGCTGCACAAGATGCCCCGCATGCCGATACCGTTCGGCGACGACGTCTCCGCAGTCGACATCGGAGGTGGAAGACTTGCCATTCTCAAGTGCGACATGCTCGTTCGACGCACAGACGTTCCAGCCGGCATGACGCTGAAGCAGGCTGCGAGAAAAGCGGTTGTGATGAACGTCAGCGATCTAGCCTCGAAGGGAGCCAAACCAATCGCTGTAATGGTCTCGCTTGGTCTTCCACGTTCGACGACTGGTAAGGATGTCGAAGAGATCGCGACGGGGCTGGATCATGGAGCGCGTGAGTACGAGGCATATGTGATCGGCGGAGACACGAATGAATGTGACGACCTAGTGATCGACTGCCACGTATTCGGAACCGCCAAGAGAACTGAGATTGTGCGAAGAAGCAGCGCGGCACCCGGCGACCTAGTCGCAGTCACTGGAGATTTCGGCAACACTTCTGCAGGCCTGAAACTGCTGTCGTCTCGAATTGAAGTCCCGGCCGCCATGAGGAAGGTATTGCTCGCTAACGTGTATACGCCAAGGGCACGTCTCAAAGAAGGCCTCGCGCTCGCAGAGATACGAGCACTCACCGCGTCGATGGACTCCAGTGATGGCTTGGCTTGGACCCTCCACGAGATTGCACATGCAAGCTCGGTCGGCATCGAGCTGGAAAAGCTACCGATCTCAAAAACGGCCCTTGACTATGCCCGCATGAATCACCTCAATCCAGTTGACCTCGCTCTGTATGGTGGAGAGGAGTTCGAACTCGTCGTATGTCTGAAAAGGAAAGCCGTCACGAGAGCGTTGAGTGCTGCGAGATCTCTCAGAATAGTTGGACGAGTCACAAATGACAGAGGAAGAGTAGTACTTCTGCATGATGGAGAACGAATCTGTGTGAAGCCGACGGGTTGGGAGCACCTGAAATAGAGCGACTTGCATCGTCGAAGAAAAGAGATTTCTACTCAGGACCGCCCTCGTGTGTGTGCTCGAGAGGAAGCTTGCGAAATGAGCGAGGACTCCCACGAAGAAAGGCTGTTGAAAGAGCTGCTCAGGATCGAACGGCATGAGGATCGCATGATAACCGCGATGGTTCAGCTGACAGCGTCAAACGAGAAACTGAATCGGCGCCTCGCAGGCTTGACGTGGGTGATGTTGATTCTGACTTGGATAACGTTCGTCATTGCAATACCGAATACGCTCGCGACAATATTCGGAATCCCTAGAGTAAGTGAGATGCTGAGCGTGGAAATGATGGCGGCCGCGTTGATCATTTCCACTGTCGGTGCGTTAGTGCTAGTGTTGTTACCGAACTCTGTTCTCTCTCTTTCTACTCTCGAAAAGAAACTCCGAGGAAGGAGCAGGAACAAGTAGATAACCACCGGCATTTCGCTATGATCGATCTGGAAGGTTGGTATGTTTGGGTTTGGCCAAGATCGTAGGCTATCTTGCGTCCGCAGTTCTCATATTCTTAGGGGCCATTTTCCTAATGGCTTCTGCGTACGCCATCTCGCGCCTTCTTGTTGGTGCGACACTGACGCTCGTTGGTCTGGCAATCGCCATGCTAACATGGAGAGCCGGAGCACAGCAAGCTGCCGTCAAATATGAGATCCAGACTCCGGGAAGCCTGAGGTTGGAACCCTTGAAGTGCCCGAATTGTACGGCCACTTTGGATCCCTCGAAGATGCAGTTGAAGCTCGGCGCCCCATCGATCAAGTGCCCATATTGCGGGAGTGAATTCGAAGTCTCAGAGGAACCCAAGTGGTAACGAAGCGCCAGAAAGCCCGCATGGTCCTATGCGCTCTCTTACTGTTGAGTCTGTTCTTGGCATGCACATTCACGCAGGCCACAAACGCGGATGAGATTCAGTATCACTTGGAGAAGCAATGGGTCAAGATCTGGATCAACCAAGACGGAACGATCGATCTTCAGTATACGATACAGATCGTCTGTGACAAGGGCAAGATCAGCTACGTGCTCTTCGATCAACCGGTCGATGACTTCACGCTAGGTGACGCGTTCGATAGCGAAGGACACCAGCTGAAGCTTGAGGACGCGACGCAGGGATCAGAATACAAGGTGAGAGTCTACCTGCATGAACCGCTGACGGACGCACAGAGCGCTGAGTTCACAGCGACTACGAATGTTGGACACATGATCTGGGAGGATGAGATGAACCCAGGCAACGTTGGACTACAATTCATACCGACTGTCTGGAGTGTCGGAATCAACGATCTGAGAGTCCTTGTGATCCTCCCGGCCGGAATCTCGAAGGACCAGATCAAGGTAACGCCCGACTGGGACAATGCCTACGTGGACGCCGATGAAGGCGGAAGCTTGGTCGTCTACTGGGAAAGAAAGGAAGTTGCTCCAAACACGAGGTTCCAAGTTGGCGTGTCGTTCCCAGCGAGCTACGTGCAGCACTATGAGACCACCGAGACAGCAGAACCGATCGACTATTTCTTGGGAGCCATTGCAATTGCGGGCTTCTTGGCATTTCTTGCTGTTGTGGTGGTGCTGATCATTGCAGCGAAGAAGCTTGCTCGGAGGGATTATCTGGACCCGAAGATGCTGATGGAGACTCTAGGGATCAGGCGGGGTCTCACTGCCGTCGAAGCATCCTATCTCCTGGGTGTTCCACCGGTCAAAGTCATCGTGATGATGCTTTACGGTCTTCTTCTGAAACGTGCTATTTGGGTAAGCTCATCCCGGCCGAGTGTGAAGTTGCAGGTCATGGAGGGATTCAAGAATGACGCGACAAGACCCGCGCCAACCGAGCTCAGATACTATGAGCACGAATTCCTCCGCGCCATTGTGCCGGATGGAGCCCTCAACGAGAAAGCACTGGCGGACGCCTTCATGCTTCTTCGGTCCTCAGTTGAGAACTCGATGAAAGGATACTGCAGAGCGGACACAATCACGTTCTACAAGAAGACCGTTCAAACGGCTTGGGAACATGTTGAGAAAGCGGGCACTCCGGATCTAGCTTCGAAGATGTTCGATGAGAACCTCCTCTGGCTCATGCTAGACGACAACTTCAGGTCAAGAACCGAAACAACGTTCAGAACGGTTCACTTCGAACCACAGCCGTTCTGGTGGTGGTACTGGTACGGGTACACGCAGTACTACCCTAACCCCACATATCATCCTGCTACAACCTCAGGGCGCCCACCCCCACAGATCCCGGGAGCGGACTTCGCAAACAACATCGCCACCTCTTTGGAGAAGACGGCTGGTAATGTTGTCGCGAACTTGGAGAAGTTCACGAACTCTATACTACCTCTTCCGCCGCCCTCCAGTGACCTTTCTAGGAAGCCGGTTCATCACAAAGCCAGTTGTGCTTGCGCGTGCGTCTCATGCGCGTGTGTCTGTGCATGTGTGTCATGCGCATGTGCGTGTGCTAGCGGAGGTGGAGTTGGATGAGGAGTCGGAGCTCCGGAGGAATTCGGCTACCTCCTTGGTTGAAGAGGGAGACCGTTGCGCCTGGTCTCTACTCCTACAGGGGACGAGACCAATTCAAACGAATGGCACTTCAGCTTCGAATCGAGCCTGACGGCAAAGGCGTTCTCGCCATAAATGCGAACACCGTCCTGTATCTGAACGAGACCGCAGCCGCCCACGCATACTACTTCATGCTAGGGATGCGGACCGAGGAAGCCATCAAGCAGATACGCGGTAGATACAGAGTCGACAAAGAAACTGCGACAAAAGACCACGAGAAGCTGATCTACGCAGTCAGTACATTAGCACAGACTGAAGAGGTCTGCCCGATATCCTATCTCGGCGTCGACAGAGTCGAGCCTTTCACCCAAGAACTCTCGGCTCCGCTGAGAATGGACCTCGCCTTGACCTTCCGATGCCAGAATGGCTGCCTCCACTGCTACACTGGAGGACCTCACGAGACAGAGGAGATGGACACCGACAGCTGGAGAAGAGTCCTAGACAGAATGAAGAGTTTGGGCATATTCATCGCGACATTCACAGGCGGGGAACCCACTCTGCGCGAAGACTTGCCCAAGCTAGTTGGACACGCACAGAAACTCGGGATCGTTACCGGCCTCGTGACCAACGGCCGCAAGCTCAAGGATAGAGAACTCGTACTTGTGTTGGAGAGATCCGGCCTCGATTTCGCGCAGGTCACTCTGGAATCGAGCGATCCGGCCATCCACGACCAGATGACAGGATCCCAAGGCAGCTGGAAGGAGACCATCGAAGGAATCAGAAACCTGATCCCAACCACGATCTACACGACAACTAACACAACCCTAACTAGGCTCAACGCCTCGGACTCGCTCGAAACGCTTGATCTCATCCACTCCATGGGCATCAAGGCCTTCGGCTGTAACGGCCTAATACACTCTGGCAGAGGACCAGCTTTCGCGAAGGAATACGGACTGGAACCAGACGAACTGAAGGGCCTCCTCCCTAGAATACAGGAGAGAGCATCGCAGTTGGGGATGAGATTTCTATGGTACACGCCTACACGCTATTGCGAACTAGACCCGGTCAGTATTGGACTAGGAGTGAAGAGCTGCACGGCCTGCGGCATGAACATGTGTATCGGCCCAGCGGGTGATGTCTATCCATGCCAAAGCTACTTTGAAAGCCTCGGCAAGCTCCTGACCACAGATTGGCATACGATCTGGAATCATCCACGCGCTAAGCAACTTAGGGAACGTAAGTACGCGCCAGAAGACTGTGACATGTGCCCCGAACTTTCAGTGTGCGGAGCGGGATGCCCCCTCGAGCTGCAAGATTAAACAAGCACGCGAAACGCGAGTCCCGTTTGATCCGTGAAGAGAGTTATAGGCACATGGAGAGACTGGTCGACCACCGTCCGTCGTTCACCATGTCTATCCTGAAACGAGGACAGATGTCCCCGAGCTGGATTCGGAGATCAAATGTCTTTCCAACCATGCTTGGGAGGGAGGCGATCATGCTTGGCATTCTGGTGCTTCTGCGGCATGGGTTAAGGAAGATCCTTGTTCCAGCATATCTCCCTTCTTCGGTTCTGAGACCGATCATCGAAAGCGGCGTGGAATTCGAGTTCTATGAAGTGAGAGAGGATCTGCAGGTCAACTTCGAGCGTCTGGAAGAACGAATTGACCGGGGAGCCGATGCGATTCTTGTCATCCACTACGAAGGTTATCCGCAACCCATTGAGCAGCTCGCACGACTTTGCAGAGCGAAAGGGGTTCGGCTGGTTGAAGATTGCGCCGCCGTTCTCCCCGGATCTTCCAACCTTGGCGGTGTGGGGGACATGGCAATCTTCTCGCTTCGAAAGCCTCTGCCACTACCTGACGGGGGCCTCCTAATGGTCAACAGGAGCGATCTACTGCATCATGCAGAGGACGAGTACAGGCCTGTCACTGCCAGAACGCCAGGATACATGACAACCATCAGCGGTGCGGGAATGCTTCTCATGAGAGGAGCCTGCGCTTCTCACGAGAGTCTAGTGCTGAACACTCTCTATCTAGGTCTATCACGAGCCTTTCCACAGCCCTTCCTGTATCGTCGCACCTCCCTTCACCCTATGTCTGGCCTTTCAAGGCAGATGCTTGCGAAGATGGATCTGTGGGAGGTCACCAAGAGACGAGCGGAGAACTGCAGATTCTACTTGGATGAGTGCCCGTTTCCTGCGATATTCCCGTCCCTCTCAGACGAATCGGCTCTACTCACGTTCCCGGTCCGTGTGGGTAGGATGAGAAACCGCTTGGCGAGACTTCTCAAACGGAGAGGAATCATTGCGACCGTTCACTGGCGTCTGCCTAGGATCATCAATGCCAAGGAGTTTCCTGCATCTTGGTCGACATCGAGATCTGTCCTGAATCTACCTGTGAACCAAGACTTGACTATGACTGAACTCGAGCGTGTCGTTCATGCATTGAAGGAGGCTCATAGAGAAATCCGCTACCGATCTGATCGCTGTCTCCCCAAATAGCAACTAGGCATGACTCGATTGTCTGTGAGGTACATTTACGTCAGTGTGGGGACACGCGACGCGTCGCCGGCCCATGAGAGACCACGCACGCGATACGTTCAACAGCGATCACAAGGCAGTGACGCGTCGAACTAGGCTAATGCGAAAACAGGTGTCAGAGCGTAGTCCTCATGAGGCTAGCCGGCGTTGCGCCTCGAAGGCAATCCTTGCGAGCGCCAGTCTGACAGGAGAAAAAACCTTTGTAAACCAACCGAAATTAACTTCGCGTCCCCCAAACTGTTTCTTGAAGTCTCGGACCCCAAATTTCTCATGAGGCGCCCCGCCTCCCCCGAAGTCGAAGAGACTGTAGCCGTGCAGAATACCCCATCGCATGATCTCCCAATGCAGCGAGTCGTTGGGGTAATGGCGAAGATGTTCCCTAAACGATCCGTTGTAGAATGAGTGAATTGTATCACGATATGTTAGGCAGAGCGTTCCTGCCATCGGCACGGACTCCTTCTCACAGATGAACAGCTGGGCAAGATTCCTAGGCACAAGGATCTCGAAGATCGATTCGAAGAAACTGATCCGAGGAAGCGGCAGTCTCGCTTTCTGGTGGAAGATCTCCATGAGCATCTGATAAAAGACTCCAAGATCGGCCTTGTCGCCGACTCGTGTGGTCATACCCTCGCGTATTGATCTCCTTATCACCTGCCTCTTCTTTGATTGAAATCGTGAGAAAACTGCATCCTCACCGCGCGACAGATCTACCAAGTAGTTCAGATGATCATTGTACGTATACCCGCACGATCTATACGGAGCCAAGACTGGCTCCGGGTCGTGGATGTTTCTGGCTTGTGAGAAGAGCGCCCTTCCTTGGACGTGGCTATCGTGAGAGGCTATGAGCAGGGTGGAAATCTTTTGATCGTCATTCGCAACTAGTGGCCCTCCGTACACGGTGGATCGGCTCGAGAACGCAGATCTGACTCTACCACCGTATCTGCTCAGGACTGACAGAAGAACACCCTTCAGCTTGCCATCCTCGAGTGCTCCTAGAATCATTGGTTCGTGGTATTCGGCGGCAGCGTAGACATCGTACATCTCGGGTGTTTGGAAGACTGAACCGCGAGGATGATCGGAAACGAAACGACCCCACTCGTCGCGGTCGATGTTTGTTGCCATCTCCAAGGCGCACATGTGAGCTAGATACTCCTTCCCAAACCTCTGGGTGTCTCTCGCCATGCCAACTTATCTCGTCTTCTGGAACAGCAGCCTAGTAGGCAAGCCTTTTGGAGGATCGACCTGTCGTCACGCTTCATCTCCGTCTCCGATTCTCAAGTAAGGGATCCCCGACGACTTCTGAGACACGAACATTCCCTCCATGCTTTAATGCCTCCGGGTCGTGTCACGGAGAGGGTTGGCAGAAAGCGGCGGAGTCGGGCTTGGCTGGCGAGCCAGCGAAACAGGGACGAGAACATGAAGACCTTGCAGATATCCCGGGCGTTTGAGGGAATAGGCCGAGATTCGAAGCTGCTGCTCACATCATCTTTCATCGGAGGCGTAGCCTATGCATTCTACTTCATCATACAGCCTTTCTACTTGCTGTCGGCTGGCTACGACGCGACATGGATAGGCATCGTCAACGCCGTCTTCGGCATAGTGATGACCGTGTTCATAATCCCGGCAGGGATTCTCTCTGACGCATCCGGACGCAAGAGGTTCAACCTGATTGGCTTTGCAATCATGGGCATTGGTATGTTTGTGATGGCCTCAAGTCCTTCACTGCCAGCGGTGATTGGAGGATCAGCCATCGCAGGCTTTGGCGGAGCATTGACGTTCGCGTCCGCTGGCGCGCTCCTTGCAGGTTCTGTCCACGAACAGAAGATGACGACCATCTTCAGCTACTCCTATTTCCTCAGCACATTCGCTTCCTCACTGGGTTCCACAACGGGCTGGCTTCCCGCGATATTTACCGAATCTCTCAGTCTGGAACGTCTGTTTGCTCTGCAGGTTACAATGGGTTTAGGTGGTCTTGTCACCTTGCTCGCTGGACTCCCCATCTTGTTCGTTCACGAGGTCAGAAGTGAACGGAAGGGAAGAGCCAAGTTTAGCCTTGAGTCTCGTGGGGTCATTGCTAAGTTTATGCTCGTCAACATCTTCATCGGATTCGGAGCAGGTCTCACTATCCCTCTTTTCCCCGTATACTTCTGGAAGAAGTTCGGAGTAGATAGTGGACCCTTTGGCACACTACAGTCTGTCTCGAATCTCGTTGCGGCGCTCGCGTTCCTTGGAGCTCCAAGGGTGGCTTCCCGAATAGGCAGAGTCCGCGGGATTGTCATAACCACAGGAATCTCGGTTCCGTTACTGGCATTGATACCTCTTGCGCCAGACTTCCTGAGTTCGTCACCTCTGTTCGTGGCACGTCAGGCAGCCATCAACATGAATGTTCCACTGATAGAGAGCCTTCTGATGCGTCTGGTGAGGGAGAATGAACGTGCGACGGCGTCTGGTATCTCTCAGTTGTTCTGGAATTTGCCCAACTCTTTTGGGCAGCCTGTCGGAGGTTACATGATTGACAGAATCTGGATCGACGCACCGCCATTCTCGACGGCAGCTTTCTACACAGCCTACACAATGGCCTTCTGGATAATGTTCAGAAGGGTGAAGGATTGATGCACTGCGTTGCTTTGCACGTTTGGAACTCGGTCTACGTGTTCACGATGAAGAACATTGGGCCGCCGACTACGATCATGCCCGAGATCTAACCAAGCACCAACGACAAACTGTTGCTCTTTGCCCGTCCGCAGAGGGTCATTTGGATGACGGCGATGACACGGAAAGAGCTGATGGAGCTCTCGGATGGATCCTGGCCTTGCGACAACGCACGAAACGTGAGGACACCGACTGAGCCATATTGTTGTGTGCCGGTCAACCTCGTGGCTTAGTGGCTGCGAAGGTAGAGGGAACGATCCTGTACTGCGCTGTCAGTGTATTACGAGAACCGGACACGGAGCGTTGCGTACGACTGTATCGCAGACGCTTCCCACGGTCAGGTTCCTTATTAGACTGTGACCTTTCGCACCGAGTGTGATCAAATCGTATCGTCCGGATTCGGCGACTTCCAAGATTCTCTGAGCCGGGTTCCCTTGAGTCGTCTCCAGCTTTGTCCTGACGGCTGCTCCCTTGCTCTCGGCGATCTCCTTTGCTTTCTCGAGTACGTTCAAACCGGCCTGTTCCAGTGGTGCCAAGTCTATCGCCTCCGGCTCGACCAGCGAGGGACTCGGCAGTGTCACGACATGGATCATGGTCAATTCGGAACCGAGCTTCCTTGCCAAATCGCATGCGTAACCGACATTTCTTTCCATGTATTTCGAGCCGTCAACTGGCAGCAGGATGCCATGCACCAATCCTCATCCACGCTCTCTTCAGTCTTGAATCCACAGTCTCCTCTGTGACAGGAGATAAGACTATGGTCAGACGGGATGAAGGTTGAAGCGCTTAGCGGCATGCATTCTCCCACCGAAAAAAGGACAAAGCAACATACCCCGCTTGTGATGGGGCAGGATGTTCGAAGACGCAGATTGATTTCGAGAGAGTCCTCTTCAAGTTCTGATGATCGGAACTGACTACTCCGATCACCACATGCTGTCAGGTAAGGCAACGTACCACAGTTATGTGAACTTCAACTATGCGCTGGCTATGTGACTGGAGATGCGAAAAGGGAGTATCGTATCTTCTTGCCAATGGGTGCGTCAACTATCAGCCTTCGGTTTAAGAGGCATCCGGTAAACCGAGCATAAATGGCGGGCGCGGTCGGGATCGAACCCGCCCAGTCGGAGGTTCAATCGAATCTCTCTGCTCTTACAGCGCTTCTAGAGCCTCGTCTGGGTTGACGACTCTAATGTGTTTCTCGAAATGCTTTCTGCACTCGGACCTCAGCAAGTGCTTCTTATCCGTTGTAACAAAGAAATCGCAGCCTTCCTGAATGGAGGTTGCTACATGGTGGAAGTCGGCGGACCCGATTTGCCACTTGGCCTTCAGCTCACGGAATTCGAACATGAGGTCTCTCGCTCGGTCCACATAGGCTTCGAGCTCCATGATCTTGAGATTGAAATTTACCTGAAGCGATATCGCCACTTGGTAGATCTTCTCTATCGGCATCTTGGTTGAAACCAAAGCGCCAGGGACTTCAATCAGGACTAATGCCGACGCAAGGCTTGACACGTCTGCTCGCGATACTCTGCGTGCAAGTTCGATGGCGGAGTCGTGATATGGTTCTCCGAGTTTCTTGACGGACGCGACTAAGACGTTTGAATCGAATCCGACGTTCAAGCCTTCCTGCGTTCCTTCTCTATCATCTCAGCCGCAGTCGCGGTCTTTGAGAAGTATTGCGCCAACTCGTCTGAGAGCACTTCAAGAGGCAGCGGCTTGATCCAATTCGGAACTCGGAACGTCTGTGTCGAGGAGCCCTTCGCTTGATATATATTGACTCGGCCCTTCCTCACAAGAACCGCCTTGCCCTCTCCCACAAGCTTGAGAAGGTGCCCGTTGGCCGTTGCCCACGAGATGCCGAGCCGCTCAGCAACCTCGTCCGGCGTAACCGCGTCTCTACGGAGAAGCTCCAGAATGCCAGTCTCGAGGTCACGCATCGAGATCTATGGTGAGATATATCTTAGGCTATAAATAAAGATGCACGCCGCCCTCATGTCCAACTTCGGGGCAGATACTGTCTCAGGCAGCCTCGGCGCTGTCTCCGTGACAAGTCCACCAAAGGCGTCGAGCTTGATGACTTAGCACAGAATCGAGGCGAATCTCAATACTTCGTGGGACTGAACTCGTCCACATCAGAACAGCGACAGACCTCATAGAGAACACGCCGTCATCACTGGAACATCTAGGCAGGTCAAAACGGTAGGCGGATGCAAGAATAGGCCGACTTGATCAAACATGATGTGCGAGGACAACTAGCCGTACCGAAGCCCTTTCTGGCTCCGAAGTGCGAACCACTCAACAACTACGTAATTGGTTAGATATGTGGCGACAAGATCCGCACGAGCAAGAAAGTCGCAGCTGATCCCGGCATTCCCTGGTCATGACAGCCCCTGTGAGCACTTCTGAAGATTGCAGATGCTTATGGCCCGTGGTGCAGCACGAGCACGGGACAGAGCGCGTTGTGTACGACCGTGTCGCAGACAGTTCCCACGGTCATGTTCCTGATGAGACTGTGACCTTTCGCGCCGATGACTATCAGGTCGAACTTTCCGCTTTCCGCGCCTTCTAGGATCTCTTGTGCGGGATTGCCTAGTGTTCTCGCCAATTTAGTGTCTGGATCGACACCGTTCTTGTGCGCGATCTCTTTGGCCTTCTGAAGAAGCATCCGTCCGGCCTCCTCGAATGGTTTCGGGTCGATGAACGAGGGAAGTGCGACCGTAGGAGTCATCAGGCCAGGTCCGACAACAGTCGGAAGGATGACCACATGAATCAGCGTCAGCTTCGAGCCCATGCTCTTTGCAAGGTCACACGCATAAGCTACGTTATCTTCCATATACTTGGAGCCATCAACCGGTACCAAGATGTTCGTGGGCAATTACTTCACCCTGCCACTATTCAGAATCCAAGTTCCATTTACGTATGTCGAAGGCCATGAGGATTGTAAGACCTCAGTGGCCGCTAGCTTCGGAAGAAGAGAGTTGCAGGGTTCCTGGAGGTCCTAGTTCTCCACTCTAGTTCCCTACATAGCATACGAAGAGCGTGGTGCGCATGCTTTTCTTTGCCCAAGGATGTCACTACGGCAGGTACGCAACTATGTGATCAAGACGCTGAAGACAAGTGGAACCATGATTACTCCAAGCACCGTGTTGACAAATGCTATGGTCGAAGCGGTTTCGCCGTCACTCCGAAAGCGCGTCGCAAAGACGGGGCCGAGCGGTCCTGATGGCATGGAGCTTAGCAGCACAAGGACCTCTTGCTGCTCCGTGCTGAGCCGGTAGAGTCCAGTTTGGAGATACGTGAGATAGGGCTCGAGCCCCATATTGATCACCGAGGAGACGACAACAAGCGGCAGGATCTTCCTAGGGGACACCAGACGCAATTGGAGGCCGAGCACAAACGTCGCGAGGAAAGGAATCGCGCTGCTGATCATGTCCAACGCAACAGTGAAGGGTGCGACAAGAGGGTTCCGCGGATTGAGAGAGAACGGCGAAGTCGCTAACCCGAGGACGACGGCGATGAATATGGGAGATCGGAAGTACTGCGTGGCTGTCTTTTTGATACTCGACTTGTCTTGAGATCCACTGCCGAAGTACATGGCGATCATGGGGCATAGGGTGAAGAAGGGCAATCCCATTCCCAGACCGCTCGCAAGAACGGCGTCCGTCATCGCCTCAGGATTTCCGGGGAAGGCATACTGGACTAGAGGATAGCCCAGCAGCGTCGAAGAGCCAAAAGTAGAGACTATGATCAGTGCCCCGATCGTTGGGCGCGGAAGTCTTAGCGCTCTCCCGGCAGCCCACGCCGCAAGCAGGGTGGCAAGCACAGAGACGAACATGACGACGACCATTAACAACTGACGCGGAGCGATCGTGTGCATTGCAAGTTCGACAAAGATCATCGCGGGAGCCACAATCTGTGTGAGGAGCTTCGAAAACAGCGTGCTTTGCTCCTCAGCAAGAACGCCATATCTCTTGAGAAGGATTGCGAGAACGACGACGAGCCAGAAGCCCAAGACCGTTTCGAGCACAACAAGGTCAATTGGACTTACCAATACGCCAATCCATCCGAAGCAGAAAAGGGCGATACGTCATCCTAATGAACTGCTCGGCGAAATATGTCCCGTCTGCAACCGCCTGCGTTATCGGATCAATCTTGTTCTAGGCGTAAGTTGCGTTGCCTTTGGTCCGGATGCTGACCAGTTTGCGGTAGTGGATGGAGTACAGGTGCCTCCGCCGACTAGGCGGATCACCACCACTTCACCGATGCACAATGTACGATCTCCTATCCCCACCTTGTTGACCACTCTGCATTCGATGGCAACCGTCGAGCCTTCGATGATGGAGGCCTCGCTAGCTTTGATAGCATTTGCCTTGACGCCTGTCAGGAATCAAGGAGAATCGCGGATCAGATCAGACGCTTGATGCGTGATACAGTATCATGTTGTTGGGGATTGGCAGTGGGAAATGTGGGGTCTCTTGACCCTAGTCAGGTAGAAGTAACGCCCTCTCAGACGACTTCGGCACGTCAGTTTGTGACCTTAGGTTTGGTCCATAGGACCCAAGCGCCGTCTCAGCTTTATGGGATGGTTGATGGCTGGATCTACATTGCAGGTCTCTCTTGGCTACGACAAGGACAAAATCCAAAAATCGGATGAAATGCAGGTCATTATCATCTCACGGAGAAACGGACAGGAGTGATGAGCGTGATGAATAGACAGGAATTCGAAGAGTACTGTAACGAGTTTAGTTCCGGAAGTGAGAGGGCGGATTTCTTTGACCGGTACTATGATCCAGATGCGGTATTCGAGCACCCGTTGAAAGGAGCGTTCAAAGGCAAGAAGGCCATCGTCGAATTCTGGACGGCAGGGCATAAAGGCATACGCGAAGTGCTCAAACCGCAGAATGTGCTGCTAGATGCTCACCGGATTGCCGCCGAGGTCCTTGTCGAATGGCATTGCTTGGAAGACACCGACTATCTTGGCCTCCGCAAGAAGGGCCACGTCTATTACGCCGAATGTGCCGCATTTTTCCATTTGAAAAACGGCAGGTTCGCTCATGTCAAGCTCTATCTGAACGAAAAGAAATAGCAGACAACCTTGTTTAAGCAGCGCCAATTCGTGGAATGGGCCTGATAGCTGTCTGGACAACTCCTGCTCTTTTCTGGAGCTTGGGCTTCTTTTCACATTCAGATTCTGTCCAACCCGCCTAGATTGCTCCCGCTTTTCTCAGGTTGGCGATCCGTGCGTCGTCGTACCCGAGCTCCTTGAGTATCGCATCTGTAGAGGCCCCCAGTTTCTCGCCTAGTCTGGGACGGATCTGCTCGCCCTCGAATTGGAAAGGTGAACTGATGACTCTCACCACTCCTCGTTCAGAATGCGGAATCTCGGCTATCTTGAGATTATCGCGAACATAGGGATTATCAAGTGCATGACCGATGTCAAAGACCGGCGCACAAGGCACCCTTCCCGCAAGCTCATCCATCCACTCGGACTTTGTCTTCTTCCTGAATATCTCATCGAGAATCTGCGTGAGCTCGTCCCTGTATCTCAACCGGCTCTCGTTGTTGACAAAACGGGGGTCGGCGAGGAGGTCCTGACGATCAATCAGCTCGCAGAGCTTCTCCCAGTATTTTGGCATTAGACAAGCGATGTATATCCACCCGTCCGATGTCCTGTAAAGCTGACAAGGGACCTGAGAGGCGTGAGCTGACCTAGGTTGAGTTCTCTTCACAACGCCCTCGTCGAGGTACCATATCCCCTGATAACAGAGACTGTTCAATGCTATGTCAAAGAGATTTGTGTCTATGTCCCTGCCTCTCCCCGTCATTCTTGCTGAGACCACCGCGGCGAGGAGTGCAAGGGCACCGTAGACGCCGCCCATGATGTCGACAACAGACACACCGACGCGCGAAGGCGCACCACCAGGCTCGCCGGTGACAGACATCCAACCACACTCAGCCTGCATCAGGAAATCATATCCGGGCCAAGTCCGCCTAGATCCTGTCCGGCCGTAACCGGAGCAGTGAGCGCAGACAATCCTCGAGTTGAATGTCTCTAGCGTCTTGTAGGTGATTCCGAGGTTGTCTGGTACGTCGCCACGCAGATTATCGAAGGTGGCATCCGCGCTTCTCACAAGGCCGTGGAGAATCTCCTGTCCTTCCAGCGTTTTGAGGTTGATGGTCATACAGCGCTTGTTCAGGGCTGAAGCTTCAAAGCCTTCGCTCTCCTTCTTGTCCGTGTCGAAGTAGTAAGGTCCCATGGCACGTGTCGGATTCCCTCCCGTTGCGGGGTTCTCAATCGATAAGACATCAGCCCCAAGTTGGGCAAGCATCATGCTCCCGAATGCTCCAGCGCCCCATGACTCAAAAGCCAGTACTCGCAAGCCCTTCAGTGGTGCCGGCATCATGACTGATCTGTCACTAGGGATCTCTGTCCCCAGTATTCAAGCTGATCAGCGTCTGGCAGTGTGTCGTCAACGAAAAAGCGCAAAGGCGTCCTCGTCGAACATGTTAAAGAACGATTACGACTGTCGTATGGTTGGTGAAAGGCCACTTCGTACACAGTCGGTGCCAAGTTCGGGTAGGTGCCACTTCTCCGGAGGACGCAATGATATGTGCGGAGCTCAGGCGCACCATGACAGCTGGCGTGAGAACTACAAGAAGAAACTGACAACTGCTGAAGAAGCTCTGCAAGCCGTGAAGTCGCGCGACAGCATCTACATCCACGCAGGCGCAGCCACACCATTCCCTCTCATAGATGCCCTAGTCGCATCCGCTGACAGACTCCGCGATGTAAACATCATCCATGCGCTCACCTTCGGGGATGCTCCATACTGTAGACCTGAGTACTCGAAGTCGTTCCATGTGAATGCCCTCTTCATAGGTGCGAACGTACGAGACGCGGTCAACGAGGGAAGGGGAGACTATACGCCGGTGTTCCTGAGCGATGCACCCTACCTCTTCACATCTAGAGCGGTGCCGATCGACGTCTGCTTCGTTCATGTTTCCCCTCCCGATGCTCATGGGTACTGCAGCTATGGTGTTTCAGTCGATGTGACCTCGGCCGCTCGAAAGCAGGCCCGCGTAGTGATTGCTGAAGTGAACAAGCAGATGCCGCGAACTCTCGGCCGTTCCTTCGTTCATGTGAGCCGTCTCACACACATCATTGAATCGGACAGACCACTACCTGAGCACGTTAGCCCTGCCCCATCTGAGGTTGAAAGACGAATTGGCGAGCATGTTGCCTCACTGGTTGAAGACGGTGCCACCTTGCAGACTGGCATAGGAGAAATCCCCGATGCTACTCTAGCTTGTCTGTACGACAGGAAGGACTTGGGAGTACACACCGAGATGTTCTCCGACGGTGTGGTTGATCTGGTGGAGGCCGGCGTAATAACTAACGATATGAAGACAGTCATGCCTGGCAAGATAGGGACCTGTCTTGTGCTCGGAACCAAGCGTCTCTATGACTTCGTTGACAACAACCCAGGCGTGGAATTTCAGACAAGTGACATCATGAACAATCCCCACATCATCGCTCAGAACTACAAGATGACATCGATCAATTCCGCTCTGCAGGTCGACATAACGGGTCAGGTGTCAGCCGACTCGATAGGCTATTCGCTGTATAGTGGCGTTGGCGGTCAGGTTGACTTCGTGCGAGGTGCCTCCAGGTCAAAAGGTGGTAAGGCCATAATCGCGTTGCCCGCGACCGCCAAGAATGGCACGGTCTCCCGAATCGTACCCTTCCTAGACCCGGGCGGAGGAGTAGTCACCTCTCGAGCGGACGTGCACTACGTGGTAACGGAATACGGTATCGCCGACCTCTTTGGCAAGAGCGTACGAGAAAGAGCACGAGAACTAATCAATATCGCGCATCCCAGTTTCCGAGGAACTCTTGAGAAGGAGTGCAACAGAATCAAGTGGCTTCAAGGCCCTGCCGTCCAGTCAGCCTGAGACGGCCTACCTCCACCGCCTCGACGAGAATCAGACAGCAATTTAGGTCTATGCAAACGAATCATACCCTCAAGTAGGGAAGTGCGCGTTCTGAGAACTTCCGAGTACCTACTTGAGAGACTCGCAGACCATAATGTGGTCCACATCTTCGGAATTCCAGGCGATTATGTGGTTCCGTTCTTCGTTGATGCAGAGAAGAACGGCGTCTCCGTGGTTACGACGACTCACGAGCCGAGCGCGGGATATGCAGCTGACGCGTACGCTCGAATAAGAGGGTTAGGTGTGGCGGTGGCGACTTGGGGCGTTGGCGCTCTGAACATGGTGAACGCCGCCGCTCAAGCATTCGCCGAGCGGTCGCCAGTCCTGTTCATCTCGGGAGCGCCGGAGGCAAAGGGGAGAACCGCCGACAAGCTGCTCCACCACGAGGTCAAGGACTGGGATAGTCAGCTTCGGGTGTACAAGGAAGTTACCTGCGCCTCGGCCAATCTGACGGACCAAACCCAAGTGTGCGAGCAGATAGACGCCGTATTAGACGAAGTCGTGAGGCTGAAAAGGCCCGGATACATCGAGATTCCGCGCGACATCTCGAAGAGCGATGTCGAGAAACGAACGACAACACAGAGAGCTGCGAGTAGAAGCCTCGAGTTCCACGATCTACTGAGTAAGGTCACGGCACAGGTTGTTCAGCTCATCAACCAGAGTAAGAGTCCAGTGATACACGCTGGCGTGGAGATAGAAAGGTTCAATCTGAGGAGTGAACTGATCAGGTTCGCTAAGGAGGCCAACCTTCCCGTCACAACTTCCCTTCTCGGAAAGAGCGCCTTCCCCGAAACGCACCCCAACTTCGCGGGAATCTACATGGGTGCCGTCGGCTCGCAGACGGCGAGGGACCTAGTTGAGAACTCTGACTGCGTCCTTATGCTCGGAGGGTTCATGACAGATCTTGACAGCGGCCTCTTCACCATGAGAGTCCTCGATGAGAACCTCATCCTCGCAGACGCAAGCCACGTCCGAGTACGCGGGGAGACATATCCGGACATCACTCTCCCTGATCTGATTCAGTCCTTGCTCTTGAGCCCCGGCTACAAATCGCGCAGTCTACCTCGTCGGAAATCCGAGGCGAAAGGGACACCCGCCTTGAGCAACGGGTTGACAAGTCAGATGATCATTGAGGAACTCGGCAATTTCATAGGTGATGAGATGGTAGCCGTGGCAGATGTTGGAGACTGTCTCTTCTCTTGCGTTGACCTCCAAGTGAACAGATTCGTTGCCCCCGCCTTCTACGCAAGCATGGGGTTCGGCGTCCCCGCCGGAATCGGCGTCATGCTCGCTGATCCAACGCGTAGGCCAGTCGTTCTGGTGGGGGACGGAGGTTTTCAAATGACCGGAGTGGAACTGTGCACCGCAAGGAAACTGCAGCAGAACCCCATCGTGATCGTCTTCGATGACGGTTACTATGGAACACTCCGAAACATCGGCCCAGACCTGAAGAGCTTTGAACTCGCTCACTGGGACTACGCCGCTCTTGCAAAGGCTCTAGGATGTGACGGCAACTCAGTTATGACTCTCTCGGAGCTGAGGAATTCGCTAGGCGTAGCGTTGGAATCAAAGCTTCCATATGTGATAGATGCCAAGACAACTGGAAGACCGTCCGAATTTCTGCAACGTCTAACTGAGCTGATATCAAGGAAGACTAAAGAAACCCCCGCCTTAGAAGCTCAAACGCCCTGAGCTTTCGCGAAATCCTGAGACCACTCGAAGACCTTTCGCAACACCGTTCAAGAAATCGTCAAGGCCACTGAAGAAGGAGAGTTCGACTTGGCCGTGATCGGCGAAGGGTCCGAGTCTGCTGAGGAATCTGATGGTTGGAAGCGTCTGTGACACAGTTGTACACAACATCCCGTGTCCCGTCCCAGCCCGCTACTCTTTCTCTCCTGCCTTGAGAGTCCATGGCTGATCAACCCACCGTTTACTACGCTCACGCAGATCAAGATCCGCATAGATGATTTCTTCGGTTCCGGTTCCCGCTTCTGCGAGAACCCGACCGTCATGACTGATGATTTTGCTCTTGCCAAAGAAGGTAAGCCCGTTCTCGGTTCCGACACGACTAACCCAACACAATTGACACGATTCTCCTTGGCTCTGGCTCATATCCCAACAGGGTGATTAGGCAAGAGCACTGCACAAACGGCAAAGTGATCCTCTTGAAGATCCGAGAGAGACTGTCAGCAATCGAAACGATACTCGATTCAGGCATGGACGCGAGCCGAACCTGTGAAGTCCTCAAACTCCTGGGTACAGGAAGTCTTTCCCCGGACACCTTGGGTGAGTTGAGCCTCTACAGCGAGCGCTTGCCGATTGTGGATGAAGTAGGTTACACTCCGCAGCAGAGGTACATGCATTTCCTGTGGGATGCATTGGATAAGCTTCCAATAAGCATCATTGTGGACTTCTCGATTCCGTTCAGAAGGATGCTTGCCAAGAGATTGTTCGCGACCTGCGGACGCAACTTCATCGCCGAGGAGAATGTGCGATTCAACTTTCCGCAGAATCTCGAGGTCCGTGACGATGTGTTTCTGAATCGCTGCGTGTTTCTCGACACAAAGGGCGGTATCACACTATGCGACTATGTCGGCTTGGCCGAGGATGTCCAAATCTTCACACATAAGCACTCAGAGTCAGACCATGTTGTCAGGAAATACGAAAAAGTGTTATTGCAGGATTTCGTCATGGTCAACTCGGGCGCAATGATCCTGCCAGGCGTCACCATAGGTGAGCAGGCGATTGTTGCCGCTAGGGCCCTTGTCCACGATGACGTGCCACCCAATGCGGTGGTGGGCGGAGTACCTGCGAAAGTCTTGCGTGATCGCAGGACAGACGGAAGAACTCGAAAGGAACTAAACCATATCTGGCTACGCAAATCAGCCTTCCAGGATGAGTAATAGACTTGTCCGCGCGACCAGATAGCTTCCATGCAGATCTCTAGTGATTTCGTGTGCGGTCGCACCGTGTCTGCGCAAACGTGATTGTCAGTAGACATGACTTGCCATCGAAGGGAAGGATAACATCTCCGTCAGACAATCTGAGGTCAAATTCTCTCTTCCCGCCATCTGAATTCACATGCAATGTGGCCGGCAGGCTTTCGGAGCATCCCTCGTACGTAATCGTGTGTGCCCACACCTTGAGCTCGCGAGACTGGCTCGCTGCTAATTGGACCTTGGCGTGACGTAGCGAAGAGAAGGAGGAGATCTCTCCGGATGCAGCTTGCAGCTGTTCTTCCTTGTCGGGGTACTGCAGCGAGACCTCCGCAGCCTTGGGCTTACCGCCCTCCGTGATAGCGAAGAACGCTCGTCCACTTTCACGTTGATCTTCCCGCAGCTCAAGAGTCGTCCGCTTCACAAAGGCCCCATGCTGCCTCATCACTATGGTCATGCTGACCGTGAGAACGCCGACGAGAAGAACGAAGACACGTGACACAGTGTCCTGCCAGATGACCAAGCCATGGAGGAAAAGGGTCGCCAGAAACAGGAGATATACGCCCGCCGTGATCAACGGATGACCAAGAAGACTGTAGTTTACAGATGGCAGGCGCTCGCCTTTTCTCCGGCTAGCGATTATTAGTAGATCCGGGAAAATCCCTCCCACCAGCGGAACAAGAATCACCCCCATGAGGCCGAGCATTTCACCAAAAGAACCGGCTCCGGTCACAACGAGCCACTCAGTAAATAGGAAGGCACCGATCGCCGGGATCAGTGGCAGGTACGAGCGTCCAAGTCCACTCAGCATGGCTTCTGTCACCCACTGAAAGAGACGCCCTCTTCCGACAAATCCGGCTTCAGTTCTTATTGGCGTCTCTCCTTTCTGCAATGCTTTCCAGATTTCTCCAGGAATCTTGCGTCCACTCTTGAGTTTGAGAGAAAGCTGATAGCAAGTCTCACCACTGCCGGCCGCGTCTTCCGACGTTTTCACGACACCTTCAGATGCCAACGCATCCAGCGTATTGCGAATCTTCGTCTCATCCTGGCCGAGACGCGTTGCGGCCTCGGTCGCGGTCACTGCTTGCCGCTTCATGGTCCCCTGACGCAGAAGCAAGTTGACAAGCCGTCGCTGGTCTTCAGGCAACGCGACGAGGTCGGCTATGGTCAGGCCAACGGTGTCCCACTCCCCCCTCGGAGCTAGCTTCAATGACGAGTCAACGCGCACGAGAACGCTCTCTTGACTTGCCTCCTGAACTTGCAGAGTCAGGAAAGCGCCGCGTTTGCGGAGGTTTGGCATCTGTTCGAAGATTGTGGCAGCGTTCCACGTTTCCGCGAAAGCTATGTGCGTGCGGTGAATGGCACCGTCCGATTGTATGTCAAGACGGAACTCGGGCCTGTCACCACTGAGCCCGAGATACGTGAGGCCAAGGTGAAGCCCGGCTCCTTGCACCCCGCCGTCGGCCAGCCTCCCCTCGTTGCATAGTAGGAGCAGCTGTCCTCTATCGCGAGGCAGTCTCACAACTGCGTGCCTTCTTCTGGGAAGACACTCGCGAGTCAGATTGAAGACGCCTAACGCCGTAATGATCGAGCCCATCCCGAGTCCTAGTATGACGAGTATCGATCCAAACAAGAACACGATCGGACCGATAACGGCAATGAGCGGAACCAGCGCTGTACCTGATTGTCCAACTAATGCTTGCGGTGCCACAGCGCCGTTTACTGCCAACACCCATATACAATAGATGACCACGGCCGTCGTCATCCCACCAACTGCGCCCCAGATCAGAGAACGACCACCAGGGTCGCGGCGGAGTACGACCTGAGCGCAGCTACCCAACGAGGTGTGACCGAAATAGGAGAACAAGACAACGCCAAAGATCACGTACAAGACGGAAGGATCGAACGTACGGCCGCTAAAGAGGGGTAGATTCACATAGAGTAGATTTTCCGGTTGGATGTGGCCCAATGCAAGTAGAGAGAGGATGAGAATTAGAGCAATGTTGATCGTACCAACTACAATTGCAGAAGCCACAGTGGCACCGAGCGATCTGAATCGTACAAGATAAACGCCAACGAGGAAGAGCAGCCCGACCCAGAGCTCTGCGCGTATCCCTGTGGCATCTGCTAGGGTGACTGCAAAGCCGATGTAGTATGCAACGAGGCCAAGCCAACAGAATGCGAATAGACTCGCTGCCAGTGTGAAGCTGCCTAGTCCGCCTAGGTAGTCGCGAGCCAGACGGCCAATGAAAGCGCTGCCGTAGCGAATGCTTCCGTTGCGGGTAACCGCTTCGGATAAGAAAGCAATCGTCAACACGTTGACTAAGCCCAACACGACTAGGATTACTACTCCAGCTAGAGGGCCGATATCGGCCAGCACGATCGGCAAAGCCAGATAGCCCGCCCCCGCAGTCTCCGTCAGCGTCAGCGCGAAAGCAGTCCAGAATGGTGCCAAGGAGTCAATCCGATTTCCCAACCGAGTCCAAGCCCGCCGAATCGAGTCGGTTGCCCTATCCAGTGTAGCAAAGACCGTATCCATCGATTCACCGTACATTTGCCGGTAGGTTTGCTTGACTTGGTTCCCGTCCAGCTCCAATGCTGCCCAAATTCCTTCCACATCCTGTCGGGTGAATCTGTACCTCTTGCCCAGGATGTGGGCGAGAGCAGCTCGAATCTTGGAGTTGTCTGGCACTAGGAATGTCCATTGCGGCGCGTAGCGCTCCAAGTCTTGGATTGTCGGACGCAGCGGAGGCTCACGACCCAGAGCTAGAGCCTCCAGAAAGGCGAGGCTGCGCTCATCGGCCGCCTCTTGCGTGAGAAAACGTTCCATCATTTGCCTGGATTGCGCCTTGTGTCGCGCCGTCCAGCTCTCAATGGCGAAGAGTAACGT
>Ga0209725_1000395_pt1 | contig 27039 bp, 27 predicted proteins | sample I18A1metaG_FD_184145 | JGI IMG/M metagenome (GOLD analysis project Ga0209725, IMG submission 184145) | Lake sediment bacterial and archeal communities from Gulf of Boni, Indonesia to study Microbial Dark Matter (Phase II) - ​I18A1 metaG... | ecosystem: Environmental > Aquatic > Freshwater > Lake...
TCATCGCAACACTTTCGCTCTTCGCTTGGTACTTCATAGGGAGAATGAGCTTCATCTTCGCTCTCACAACCTTCATAGCAGTATTGATCATAGCTTGCCCTTGCGCTCTAGGCTTGGCAACTCCAACGGCCATCATGGTCGGGACTGGGAAAGGCGCTGAGAACGGAATCCTCATCAAAGGAGGAGAATACCTTGAGAAGGCTCATAAGCTTCAGATCATCCTCTTCGATAAGACTGGAACCTTGACTAGAGGTCAACCATCAGTCCTCGACATAGTTGCTTTAGAGAGCTGGAAGACGAATGATGTGCTTAAGTTGGCTTCTGTGGCTGAGAAGGGTTCAGAGCATCCTCTTGGAGAAGCTGTAGTCGAGGCTGCAAGAGAGAAGGGAATCGAGGTCCCTGATCCTGAGTCTTTCGAAGCGATTCCTGGACAAGGTGTGAAAGCCAAAATTGACGGGAAGAGGATTCTCCTCGGAAATCGAAAATTAATGGCGAGCGAGACTCTGAGCATTGAACAGCTCGAAGATAGAGTCAGAGGACTTGAGGAAGAAGGGAAGACTGTTATGCTTGTGGCTTTTGAGAACAGAGTTATCGGCGCGATCTCAGTTGCAGATACATTGAAGGAACATTCTGCCAGAGCGGTCAGTGAACTCAAGAAGATGGGAATCGAAGTCATAATGCTCACTGGAGATAACGCGAGGACCGCGAAAGCCATAGCGAAGCAAGTCGGCATCGAAAGGGTTCTAGCTGAAGTACTGCCTGGGCAGAAATCCGATGTGATCAAGAAACTTCAAGCAGAGGGCAAGGTCGTCGGCATGGTCGGTGATGGGATAAACGATGCCCCAGCTCTAGCTCAAGCAGATACCGGTATAGCTATCGGCGGCGGAACGGATGTTGCCATGGAGACAGGAGGGATAGTTCTGATCAAGGATGACCTCAGAGATGTAGTTGCAGCAATCAAGTTAAGCCGCCAGACGATAAAGAAGATCAAGCAGAACCTCTTCTGGGCATTCTTCTACAATACAGCGTTCATCCCTGTAGCTGCGGGACTCCTATACCCAATCCTCGGCATTCTGCTGAACCCGATCATAGCAGGGGTCGCTATGGCCTTCAGCTCGGTCTCCGTCGTTACAAACTCGCTCCTTCTGAAAAGGTACAATCCTAAATTATAGATGAAGAGGCGAATCTGGTTGGCTAAGGACCCTGTATGCGGAATGCAGGTTGACGAAAAAACAGCGAAGTACAAGACAATTCACGAAGGAAAGACCTACTACTTCTGCGCTCCTTCATGCAAAGTGGAGTTTGAGAAGAACCCGAAGAGATATGTCAAGTAAATCTATTGGAAAGAGATCAATTCGGAGTTCGTGAGCACGCCTTTATAGAGTGAAGCTATCTGGCGGAGGGCAAACTCCTGATCGACATCGTTGAGCGCAGCGATAGAATCCATAGGGACGACTGCTTCGTATCCTCTCAAAGTAGCTCCTGAGACAGCCTGAAGAACACAGATGTTTGAGACGGTTCCTGTAACAACCATAGTCTTAACTTTCAAGCGTCTCAAAAGCTCTTCAAGCTCTGTCTCAAACCAAGGGTCGTAACTCTTCTTTCTAACTAGGAAATCTCCGCTGGCCGGCTTTAGTGACTGGACGATCTCGGCTCCGAATGTTCCCTCTATGCAATGAGGCGGCCAGACTTTAAACTCCGGATCGTCTTTCCCATGCCAATCTTGAGTATAGACGACTGGAACATTTTTCTCCCTCGCTTTCGCTAGCGTTCTCTGAATATTCGGGATTATCTTCCTCACAGAGTCTCCGACATACAGTTTTCCATCCTCATTGACGAAATCGTTTTGCATGTCAACTACCATAACTACTGTGCTGTCTCTCAGCAGCATGAGTGTCTTCGGTTCAAATATGGTAGACTTGGATGCGGTTGACATTTGCAGCTCCTCGAGTTTTCTCAGAAACTCGCATGTTATTAAGCTCTTTCTACGAAGATCATTATCTAAGATCGGTCTATCACAGAAATTATGGCTGTCTACGCGGAGAAGCTTGAGAGATGATGATTAGAGCACATGTGTGGGTCAGTGGTTTCGTTCAAGGCGTCTTCTTCCGCTACGAGACGAGAACTGAAGCAACGAGGCTCAAATTGAACGGTTGGGTCAAGAACTTGAGAGATGGAAGAGTTGAAGCGGTATTTGAAGGAGAGAAAGAATCCGTTGAGAAGATGATTCAATTCTGTAAGGTGGGTCCTCCCGGTGCTGAGGTTTCAGGAGTTGAGGTCAAATGGGAGGAATGGAAGGGTGAGTATGAGGACTTCAGAATCGTCTACTACTAGGCTAATCAGCAGCGAGCTACAGGTACTCTCATAAGACTTATAGACTTGGCAAACTCGGTTGGGATTGAGGTTAAACTTATGGGAATAGAAAAGATTGAGTTGAAAGAGACGGCCTTAGTGCTGATCGAGCTTCAGAATGAGTTCATGTCGCCGGGAGGCGCACTGTATCCAGCGATCGAGAAGGTCATTAAGGCGCATAATGTTCTAGAGAATGCGTCCGCGGTCCTGAAGAAGGCGAGGGAGAAAGGCGTCCACATAATCCATGTTCCAATCCACTTTTCACATGACTACAGAGAGATCCGCAAAGACATATATGGAATCTTGAAAGGCGTAGTGGACAGCAAAGCCTTCAAGATGGGCACTTGGAACGCTCAATTCGCGCAGCCTGTTAGCCCTCTGCCAAATGAAGTTGTTATCGAGGGAAAACGGGGGCTGTGTGCGTTTGCTACCACAAACCTGGAATTCGTTCTGCGCCAATTGGGCGTGAATACAGTTGTTTTGGCGGGAAATCTAGCTAATGTCTGCGTCGAGTCGACTATGAGAACAGCTTATGAGAAGGGCTTCGACGTGATTACGTTGACGGATTGTGTAGGCGCAACCTCAGAAGAAGCACTTGAAGCCACGGTCAAGATCAACTACCCATTGTACTCTTATCCGATGACTCACAGCGAGTTCATCAACCTTCTTGAGGGAAAGAAAGTCGAAACAGAGACAAGAGCCTACAAGTGAGAACCCGACGCTCTACATAGCCGCGGAAAGGCTTAAAGTCTAGAGAACTTGCTTTTCTACGGTGCTCCGGTGGTGTAGCCCGGTTAGCCGAGCGGGGCCGATAGCATAGCGGCCTTATTCGCTTACAATGCGAAGGCCAATCGAGCCGCTGATCGCGGGAGACGCCAAACACATACTGCGTCCGCGAATTCGAATGTAGAAGGGTGAAAGAGCCTTCTGCTGGAAGTCCCGCCCGGAGCACCATCAAAACATTAGAGTGCTCAGGATAGTTTGATTCAATTCAGAAACCAATTTAAACCGGTCGGATGGAATTTCCAAATATGAACAGACCGATTACTATACTCGGCTTTGCCGGCAGTCTGCGTAGAAATTCCTACAATAAATCATTATTGCGTGCAGCCAAAGAGTCAGTGCCAAAAGATGCGGTAATCGATATCTTCGATCTCGAAGGAATTCCTCCATTCAATCAAGACTTAGAAAACAAAATGCCGGAAAAGGTCAAGGAATTTAAGGCAAGGATCAAGGCGGCTGATGCCATTTTAATCGCGACGCCAGAATACAACTACTCAATACCAGGCGTTCTAAAGAATGCGATCGATTGGGCTTCAAGACCTTATGGAGACAATTCTTTCTATGACAAACCTGTTGCCGTTATGAGCGCATCCATAGGAATGCTTGGTGGTGCGAGAGCGCAGTATCATCTTCGACAGACCTTCGTCTTCCTTAATATGCATTCCATCAATGCTCCAGAAGTGACTGTAAATTTTGCAGATGAGAAAATAGATGAAAACGGTAGAGTGACAGATGAAGAAACAAGGGAGAAAATCAGACAACTACTTGAAAACTTAGTTGCTTGGACCAAAAGATTGAGAAGGAAGTGAATTACATTTGAACCTTAGAGGTTTCAATAAGTCTCAGCTTCTTGAGACCGCGTTCCCAGATTTAGAATTTCTTAGAATATCGTGATGCCAAGGAAATGAAGAAAGGCTTCTTTTTCTTCATCAAGATATTAAGTCGGTTATAGCCTAGGCAACATTATCGAGTCTATTACGTGTATTAACCCGTTACTGCATTCAATGTCTGTCTTTATGACTTTGGCTTCGTCGACTTTTACGCCGTCTTTTGTGGTTACGGTTATTTCTTGCCCTTGAACGGTTTTGGCTTTCGAGAGTTTGACGACATCTTTAGCCATGAGTTTTCCAGGAACAACGTGATACGTGAGTACAGCAGTTAATTTCTTCTTATCCTTAAGAAGCCCCTCAACTGTTACCTTAGGCAGTTTAGCAAAAGCATCGTCAGTTGGAGCGAAAACGGTGAAAGGTCCTTTGCCGCTCAGAGTCTCTACCAAACCTGCAGTTTTCACTGCTGTAACCAATGTATTGAATGAGCCAGCTGCCACCGCAGTTTCGACAATATTTTTCAAATATGCACCTCCTTTCCAAATTCACAATCATCGGCTTGTCTCTATCTTGTGAAAGCCTCATATGGTTTTGTTTGTAACACTTGTTAATTCAAATTGAAAAAACCTAGAACTATTCGTTTGAAATATTTTACGAGAGTTTCAGATTTTTATTTTCAATAGTTCTTCAATGTCGTCCTTTCCGATGTTTTCTGGTTTATATAACATGATACCTCTTGGGCCAGTGAATATGGCCCATCCGTGCGCTCTAATCAAGGGCATTATCGTCTCTGAATATCCGGTTTCAACGATAGTATTTACGTTATAGGCACAGATGGCTTCCACAGGAATTTCAATCACTTTCTTAGTGAATGAATATTCATATCTTAACAATTCTCTTACTTTTTTATGTTTGAAGAAGCAGGCCATATCCCCTGCTATTCGGAGACCAAAACCTCTTTTCCTGAATTCTTCGAACGCATCTTTCCAGAGACTTAAGATCCTGAGAACCTCAACTTGGCCATTTACAATGTACCATTCATCAAATCTACGAATTACCAGTTTTTGCTGTTTTTCGGCTTCCAACAAATTTATGTCGAAAGATATCATTCGATTGCGAATGTTTTCAAGTGTTTCCTCTGAATAGACATAGACAATACCTTTGCCATGAGCTAGTCCATCAGAAAAGAATTTGAAAAGTACATTATTCTTGTCCTCGAGATTATCATAGAATAGGATCACATGATCTGTAGCTCTTAGATTTTCAATGAAATGGCCGATATCCTGAGAAGCTTCCAAGGATACCACTAGGAATATACGCGTTTCTTTAGCTATAAGTTTTCCTTGTTCAGCTGTTGCAGGAACGCTTCAAGTTTCGATCCATTAAGTGCCACTTTTAGGCGCCTTCTGAAAGACCGAGAGTTTTTATGACCCGACTTGCCTCATTGACTATTGCCGGCGCCAATTCTTCCGGTTCCTTTGCATGTATAAGTCTAATACCGTAGAAACTGGCTATTCTGATTTCTTCTTCGTTGAAAGATCTACTTGCAACCAGAAGTCTCAAGGATTTCATTGCATTACTTGATTTTGTTTTCAGTTCAACTATTTGCCCTACTGCATCATCTTCGATCAATAGGTCGAGAACAAGAGGGGTTGATTGTGCTTCCGGGCGCTTTGCTACCATGTTAAAGTAATAATCTCCGTCTTTTCGTTCGTCTATTTGACCAGGCATACTCACAATCCAACCTAAGGTCTCTAGAGTTTTTGCCGCAAGTCTCAAGCCTTGCTCAAGTACTTGCTGTTCAGCAAATTTGGGAAGAATCTTCTTAGCTGAGACAGCGCTGGCCCAGGCGCTTTCAAACACCTCAAACATTGCTCGAACCTGAGGTTTTATGTTAGACCATGTCATGTATCCACTTTCGTAAAATCTGACCAATGCTTCCCTTTTGTCCACAATTACCATTTGCATTTCAGACATTGTCGGATTGTGCATAATATCAGCAAATTTTAGGAGTTGATTTATGTACTGAAATTCGTCCTTGCTAACCTGGGTTAGAATCTTTACATCGACACCTCTTCCTGCAAGCGCATCCAAATCCTGGGGCTTAATCAATTCTTCCTTGAGATACTTGTTCATAATTACAATCTCTGATTTGCTTGAGTCGACCATATCCCTAAAGGTCTTGTAATACTCCTCTTCCGTTCCAATTGCTCGGATCTCTTCTAGAGGTCCGCCAGTTTTTAAGGCGTCCATGACCTCTCGTGCATTGGGAGCCATTTTCCAAAGAGAATCGAAAAAGGTTTTCATAGTCTTCACATAAACCTCCGAGTCAGTCCACAACGCAGTGTCTTCATATGTTGTCATACTCATAGAATCATCCATGGCGAAAGTGCTCAAAACTTCGCCGTCGACGATAACAAAACGTACATTTGCGGGCATAACGACGTGACGGACTTCAGCATTGCCCATGTAACTCTCGACCACTTTAATCGCTTCCTTATCGATTTGCGTTAGGATCTTCTTCGAAAATTCTCTTGGTTGAAGATTCCTTAACTGCTCATCTAAGCCGGAGAAAAACAAACGTTGAAGATCATTTCTCGTAGTAAAGATTGAAATCTCCTTCTTGATCCCTCTGATCATTTCAAACAAGAATTCGTATACCTGTTTCCGACGTTGTATAATTCGGAATCTAGGTTCTTGTAAAGCTTCAACCTCAGTTTGGGCTTTTCTCCAATACTCTTCAATTTCTTTTCTGCTTTTTTCCATCTCAAAAATCTTCGTCTTCTCTTCTTCTAGAAGCTTCTCGGTAATTCTCGTAAGCGGAACTGCTACGAACTTTACCGGTCGACCTACGATTACCTCAACCGCGCCTCGTTCCTCCAGAAACTTGAGTATCCTATAGGCCCTCATCCTGTAAAACCCAAGTTTCCTAGAAACTGCACTGGCTGTACAAGGTCCGGCTCTTAGGATTGAGAAGTAAGTCTTCGCTTCATCTTGAGAGAAACCGAAGTCCAAGAGCTTTTCGGAGATTGTTTTTTCAGACAATTTACATCCTCTTAATTGTGCAAGGCGTATTTCCTATAACGCGTTGCACTAACAATTGTTACAAACAAAGGCATATGAACTTTCCACATCCGAGTATTCGATTGTCTACGGAAAGGAGAAAGACCCTACCGTCGACTCCTGAACGCCGAGGTGGGGCGCGATGAAACAAGTACCAATAATCATAGGAGATGAAGGAAAATGACAAAAAAGGATGATAAATATCGAATAGACAGAAGAACCTTCGTCAAGCTAATGGGTACCGCAGTAGGCGCAATCGCCTTAAGCCGCTACCTACCAGACCTTATCCCTAGCGCATCCGCGTCGATACAGGTTACTCAGACTCCTCTCCTCGGAAAAGCCATCCCGAAGTACATGACTCCTCTACCAACATTTGGCCCGACGGCCCCCAGCCTCCCTAGGGTCGATGGTACCGTACCGCTCACGGTGACTATGAAGGAGTTCCAGCAGAAAGTCCTTCACGACGCTTTCTACACTCCTTTACCTACTCCATATAACCTAGGAACATATGTATGGGGCTACAAGATAGAGGAAAATCCCATCGGCGCCTCCCCGGTCGTGCGCGGCCCTTGGTATCCCGCACATACTATCGAGGCCATTCGTGGTACGGCTACGACAGTGTCCTATTTCAACAACCTCGGCACGGATTCTCCACCGTGGCCGACATTGCAGAAATACCTGACGGTGGATCAGACTCTCCACTGGGCAGACCCATTGGTGGCGCATCCTTTAATGACACCTTACACTGGTCCTGTTCCCGCGGTGGTGCACCTGCACGGCGGCGAGGTCTGGTCGGGCTTCGACGGTCACCCGGAAGCTTGGTGGACCCCTGGAGCTGAAGGAATTGGCCCTCTGCCGGCGGGGAGTTATAGAGGTTCAGCGTATTCTACGAACATCTACAATTATCCTAACCAACAGGAAGCGGCCACGCTGTGGTTCCATGACCACACGCTAGGCATTACCCGTTTGAACGTCTACGCCGGCTTAGCCGGTTTCTACTTGCTGAGAGACTGGGCCAAAGAGCCTGTGAACCTCCCTGGAGGGCCTAATGATACTGGGGGTTCAAAATACGAGGTCGAGATCGTTATACAAGACCGTATGTTCGACACCAATGGTCAGTGGTACTTCCCAGATCTCGGCATCAACCCGACGGTCCATCCGTTCTGGATCCCGGAGTTCGTAGGGGACGCCATCGTGGTCAACGGGAGGACCTGGCCTTACCTGAGTGTGGACGGCCGCCGCTACCGCTTCCGCTTCCTGAATGGTTCCAACGCTCGATTCTATAGGATGTGGCTTGAGAACATGGTCACCGCCACGCCTGGTCCGGTTTTCTGGCAGATCGGGACGGACGGCGGCCTGCTGGATACGCCTGTAAAGCTCGACCCGATGGCTCCCGTTATGCCGCGCTTCTTCTTGCTAGCTCCAGGTGAGCGAGCCGATGTCATCATCGACTTTAAAGGGTTTGAAGGACAGACGTTAACCCTTAGAAACAACGCTAGGGCGCCCTATCCAAAGGGTGCCGCTGCTGACCCGCAGACGGTCGGTCAGATCATGCAGTTCCGCGTGAATCCGACGCCTGTGCCAACGGACCCCAGCCTCGATCCGTCCACCCTTCCTAACCTGCGTGCCCTCAACCCGATCGAGAGGCTTGTCAACCCAGCAACCGGGATCGCAAATGTTATTCCGGATGTCAAGCGGCAGTTGACCTTGAACGAGGTTATGGGTCCTCTCGGTCCGCTTGAGGTGCTGCTCAACAACACCAAGTGGCACGGCCTGGATCCAAGCCATCCCAGTTATGCGCCTATGGTCATGGAGACGGAGATGCCTCGAGTGGGAGCAACCGAGCAATGGGAAATCATTAACCTAACCGCTGACGCCCATCCGATCCACCTGCACTTGATCCAGTTCCAGCTCCTTAACCGACAGAGCTTCAACGTAACCAAGTACAATAAGGCTTATGCGGCGACTTTCCCAGGAGGCACGGTCGGCGGAGTTACATATCCTGCTGGCGTCTATATGCCCGCCTACGGTCCCCCTTTGGCTTACAATGCCAACCCGAACATCCTTGGCGGGAACCCAGATGTCACACTATACCTGCAAGGCCCCGTTCGACCGCCGGAGCCCAATGAGGCAGGCTGGAAAGACACAGTCATCATGTACCCCGGCGAGGTAACACGAATCCTCGCTAGATGGGCGAAACTGGACGCTACTGTCGGAACTACTACCCCAGGAGTCAACACTTTTCCCTTTGTCCCTACAACCGGGCCGGGATATGTCTGGCACTGCCACATTCTCGACCACGAGGACAACGAGATGATGCGCCCGTACACAGTTCAGCCGTAGAAGAAGCTGAAGAACTAACTCCCCTCTCTTTTTTTTCTGAGTCTTGAGGAGCTCCTACTTTTTGATGGTTAAGAGCACATTGTCCAGTTGAGAGATTGGCAGGTAAGAAACGAAGACCGGTATTGCCTGTAATGGTCGTCGCGTAACATAGGCTCTATAGGCTCTCGGAACCAGTAAGAGCTGTCAGAGACTAGTGAACCTGACTTCTGCATGGCGAGCGTGAGCAAGCCTGCGGCATAAAGAGTGTTGGATGATTCTCTAAAGGTTCGATCTTTCAGCGAAAGGGTACCGGGTTGAAGTATGTTGAGCGATTCAGCCATGGCATCGGTGAGACTCCTACCTACTCATATTGAAAGCGGGTTTGCTCGTCTTCGTGGAACCAAAGAAGAGATTTTGAGAACAAAGAGCTTCCTCCAAGATACGCCAGAGAAATTTACATTTCCTTAATTGTGCAAGGCGTATTTCCTATAAAGCATTGCACTAACAATTGTTACAAACAAAGGGATATGAACTCTCCATGTGAACACTATTCGCTAAGTGAACGGTCTTTTCCGGAGGACAAGTTTCATGTCTGACTACCAAAATTCCGATAGGACTGAAAAAAAAGTTTCTAGAAGGAGATTCATCGAAGGAGGCGCTATCTCAGGAGGCGCAGCAGTCGTTGGATTATCACAAAAAGCAGCAGATGAAAAAATTCTGAGAGAAAGGAACATGGTGTCACGCCGAGATTTCTTGAAGGCGGTCGCTGGTGTTGCCGTTGTCGGCTTGGCATTGGCAGTTCCCTTTCCCAAGGTGCTAGCAGGTTCGGGAAATGACAAGGACACCAAATTAAAATACAAGGGCAAAATTACGCCTGCCGAGAGGAAGGCCGCAGCAGCGCGAATCAAAGCGGCTGGCCTTCAACTGGCGGTACCAGCGCTCGACCCTGGCGGAACACCGCATTATTTCGGGCCATACCCGAATTACGCCAACAGCCCGCTCCCGACGGGTGCCGTTACCAGCATCACGCTTGCAAGCGGAGGCACTGGCTATACCGCTCCTACCGTCACCATCGCGGATGTTTACGGCACCGGCATAGACGCCACTGCCACAGCAACAGTGGTGGGTGGAATAGTGACTGGCATCACGCTTCTGACCGGAGGCAGTGGGTATACCGCTCCCGTTGTCACCATCACAGATCTTACAGGCACAGGCGCAACTGCTACAGCAACAATAGGTGGTCCCTTCAGCGGCGGCATTAGGAAATTCGTTGACCTACTGCCCGGTCTCCCTATCGCCGTCCCTGATACTACAACGTATCCAGGCTGTGATTACTACGAAATCGAGCTACGAGAGTACACCCAGAAGATGCATACGGACCTCTTCCCGACCAAACTGCGCGGTTACGTGCAGGTCCAAAACGGCGTGGACGTCGCACAAATCCATTATATGGGACCTATGATAGTAGCCCAAAGAGACCGGCCGGTGCGCATCAAGTTCACCAACAAGCTTCCCACAGGCGCGGGAGGCAACCTCTTCATACCCGTGGACACCACAGTCATGGGAGCGGGGATGGGTCCCCTAGATATGCCGGGGATGCCTGGGATGAAGGAAAGTTACACGCAGAACCGCGCAACCCTACATCTCCATGGCGGCTTCGTCCCGTGGATAAGCGACGGCACACCCCATCAGTGGACCACCCCGGCGGGAGAAAGCACCTCCTACCCGAAGGGCGTCAGCGTGTACAACGTTCCTGACATGCCGGATCCCGGCGATGGGTCGCTGACCTTCTACTATAACAACCAGCAGAGCGCTAGACTGATGTTCTACCATGACCATTCCTATGGGATTACACGCCTCAATGTGTATGCCGGTGAGGCTGCGGGTTACCTGCTGACGGACCAAGTAGAACAAGACTTGATCAACGGCAGTAACATTTCCGGCGTCAACCCTAGCTCAGCTATGGTCCTCCCTGATCTCGGGATTCCTCTGGTCATCCAGGACAGGACCTTCGTAGACGCCACCACAATCGCCGTTCAAGATCCTACTTGGAATTGGGGAACAACTCCCCCGATACCGAACACCGGCGACCTCTGGATGCCCCATGTCTACATGCCGAACCAGAACCCATATGACATTGACGGGATTAACGCTTTCGGCCGTTGGCACTATGGTCCGTGGTTCTGGCCGCCCACCACGAATTTGCTGCAAGGGCCAGTTCCGAACCCCTACTACGACCCCCTCAATCCGTCTCCTTGGGAGCCGCCGGAGATGCCTGGGACGCCAAACCCATCTATGGCGATGGAGGCTTTCATGGATACGCCGATCGTCAACGGCACCGCCTACCCATTCCTGGAGGTGGAGCCAAAGGCCTACCGCTTCCGCATCTTGAATGCCTGCAATGACCGCTTCCTTAATCTGCAGTTGTATCAGGCCTATGACCCTGCTACCCTCACTGTCGGTACCGGTACGGAAGTCAAGATGGTTCCTGCAGTTCCGACCGCGGGCTTTCCAGAGGGCTGGCCGACCGATGGAAGAGATGGCGGTGTGCCAGATCCGTTCACGGCGGGCCCACAGATGATCCAGATAGGGACCGAAGGAGGCTTCCTGCCAGCGCCGGTGGTGCTGCCCAACCAACCGGTCGCTTGGAACCTCGATCCGACAACCTTCAATTTCGGGAATGTCTCAAGCCACACGCTTCTATTGGGGCCAGCGGAACGGGCGGACGTAATCGTCGACTTTTCCGCGTTTGCCGGACAGACCCTCATTCTCTACAACGACGCTCCGGCGGCATTCCCGGCACGCGATCCGCGTTATGACTACTACACGGGCGCCCCTGATAACACCGACACGGGTGGTGTGCCCACGCCTCAGCCGGGCTACGGTCCCAACACCCGCACGATCATGCAAATCCGAGTGGCGGATACTACTCCGGTTCCGTACGATCTGGCTGCGTTAGAAGCAGTGTTTGCGAAGACCGGTACGAAGAGAGGCGTCTTTGAGTTGTCCCAAGACCCGATCATCGTGCCCAACTCCGGTTACAACTCTGCCTACAACAAGAGTTTCCCCGTCGATACTTTCGTGAGAATCCATGAAAACTCCAAGACTTTCCAAACCGTCTCAGGCTTGACATTGACGCTTCCGCTTGAGCCGAAGGCCATCCAAGACGAGATGGGTGAAGCTTACGACATCGAGTATGGACGGATGAGCGGATTCCTCGGGCTCGAACTACCACGTACCGCGGCCGGAGCGCAGAATTTCATCCTGTACCCCTACGCATCCCCGCCTGTCGAGATCATAATTGACTCCGTGACGCCCTCAGAGCCGTTGGCTGGCGATGGGACCCAGATCTGGAAGATCACGCACAACGGCGTAGACACCCACACCATACACTTCCACCTGTTCAACGTGCAGGTGATCAACCGAGTTGCCTGGGACAATAATATCAGTCCGGCTGATCCCAACGAGCTCGGCTGGAAGGAAACCATCAGGGTAAACCCGCTGGAGGATACGATCGTAGCTTTGAGACCGGTTTGCCCCACGCAGCCTTTCAGCCTCCCCAACAGCATTCGCTGGCTCAACCCTACGATGCCGCCTGGCGAAATCTTACCAGGAGGACCTGGAGGGTTCTTCGACCCGACCGGACAACCTGTTACCGTCACCAACCACTTAGTCAACTTTGGCCATGAGTACGTTGTGCACTGCCACCTGCTGGGCCATGAAGAGATGGACATGATGCACGCGTCTGTGTTTGCGGTTGCGCCGGAGGCGCCTACCAACCTCGTTGCTACTTTAAAGGGGAGCACGGCAATCTTGACTTGGATGGACAACTCCCTAAACGAGACCGGCTTCATCGTTCAAGGAGCCGCCGCCGACACTGGCCCATGGACTACCTTGGCAACATTGCCAGGAGTCGCAGGGAAAGGGCTGGTGACATACGAGTACAAGAACAAGTTCAAAAACAAGGTGACGTACTACTTCAGAGTGCTAGCCACAAACCTTGTCGGCGACACTGTGACTATCGGCTTCCCCAGCAAGTCCATGGACTCCGCACCTTCCAACACGGCCAGCTTTACGAAATGAGAACTGGTTTGATTTCCTATGTGATGCGGCCTCACAAAGTCGTGCCATAAGGGTTGAACCACCCCCTTTTTGTCTATTTTTTGAAACTTCTGCCAGCTCAATGTCAACCGACATTCTATGAGTTTGACTTGATTACTCTGCCCTATTAGGTGATTTGGGCTGAAAGGGGGATTCGGAGGAAGACGAAAGTTCATGATTTTCTATATATATGATGATAAAGATCAGAACGTGGAAATCGATGAGGATGAATTAATTGATCTCTCAAAGGTTCTTAGCCACCTGAATTTGGGAAGGTCCGTCTTTATAACGTGTAAAAAGAAAGCCTAGGCACATTGGTACCAAAGAAGTTCTCGGGTTATCATAATCTTGGGAGGGATAATAATCAACATACCGTCAATAATTTTTTCGTCAGCATTGCTCGGATTGCTCGCCCCTTCTTGGTTTTCTTTACCTCTAGCCATTTTAGTTCCATTTTTCCATATGTATGGCTCTATTCCGCTTATCTTCCTAAACTATTGTCAATTGAAAGCTTTCGAGCGGCATCATCTTGAATCTATAGATGTCTTCTTCAAGCGTGAATGTTGAATGCACCCAACTCATCGTTGATGTTGGAGCGGTCGATGAGACGTTTATGATTAGCTTCACTGTGACCGGTTTGTTCGGTTCCAAAGCTACGAATTCACTGTCAAATTCCGCCGTTACTCCCGCTGGCAACTCTGTAACATTTAGAGTCAAATGCAGGGCGCGATCCGCTGTCGAGGTTAGGATTATGGGTAGTGTTGCGGATCTACCTCTGGACATGATGAAGTGCCTCTCTTCAGGATACGTCCGATCGAATCCATAGGATGAGTTGATGTCAAACTCAATTTTGATAGGAGGCAAGGTAAGGTTTGGCATAGCGGGCAACACATATAGAACTTCGCCGCTGCGGGCGTCAACAAAAGACTGTTTCTTATATGCGATTATCTCCCAGATGTAGTAGGCTTCTTCATCGCTAGGAACAATGACAAGTGCGATTGGGACCCCAATTTCTCCGCTCGGGTATATGGCTTCATACAGTGTGCCGTCGGAAGCATGATAAAGATAATGCCCTATCGATCCATCTGCAGCCTTGTAGGACGGCTGCTTATAATCGTTCATCCAACGGTATTCTTTGAAGTCGCTCCATCTCTCGATAGGCTTTGGCGGGTTTCGTACTGAGGCCAAAGCTTCTTCGAAGCTTATATGCCTGTAGGGAGTAGGAGTCGGAGCAGGACGCGTTGCCAATTGAACTCCATACGCCAACAGAACGACTATGACCGCGGCCAAGCCTAGAACGATTAGAAGCCTTCTCCTCAAGTCGAATCTGTGAAATTGGAAAGATGTCCTCGATTTAAATCTAATTCATTACATTTGAAAAATGCTCAGGACATACAGTCAGTCTATGAGATAGAGCTCTCGATATTGGCTAGTTTCTAGATAATGTTTCAATAGCCTACGTATTCCCCTTCCAGTGATTTCTGAGAGTCGACAACTTAATTCCCAATCCACTTGCTTGCTATATCGATCTTTCTTGGGTAGTCGAAGAAAGTGAGCTTGAGTCTCACCAGCATAAGCACTCTTAAGGTTGGCTTCGTTCATCTCCCAAACCATCTCTCTTCAATCCTTTCTTCTCTTTTTTCTTCGATAAATGTCCTATTTCTCCCGATAACCAGTATCGTCCTGAGAAAACTTAAAGCAGTGAGGATCTCAACAGATTCTACGAGCCCTTATGCGGGGGTTGCCAAGTCAGGTCAAAGACGACCGCTAAAGCAGGTCGTTGAACGCGCAGGGCTTAGGACCCTGTCCCGTAGGGGTTCGTGGGTTCAAATCCCACCCCCCGCACTTTAGCATGTTGTAAACAACTCGCTAACAGCCAGTTAACATGGAAACGCTACGCTCTAGATGTGAAGAAGAACTTGAATGACCCTTGCGATCAACAATGCAGCAACCGAAGCCGCAATCAGCGCAAGCTTTCCCACCAGGGGATTCGCAATCGGCCAAGTTCTAATTGACATGATTCTCCTTTCTGTAGCCTCTAGTGTCAATAGCTTGATCATATTTTGGTCATCTTTTTCACCGGGTTCTCTGATACTATTGATGAGTTCTGACAGTAGTTTCTCTGATAACGCAATTTCAGCCTTTTTTGCTTCGAGCATTCTATTGTGCGTACTCACCAACGGCGCCATAAATAATGCTATACCGACAGGAACTAGGACCAGCATAGCAATCACGTTTACAGTAGCGGTCTGCCCTGTTAACCCTCCGAGGATCATATGCCCGGCAAAAAGAGTCAATCCCAAGAAATATGCCGAGGAGAATGAGAAGGACAGGGATCCCAGCTTCTTAGTTCCCAGCATTAGATCCTCTTCATAGGATTTAAGCCTGAGACTCTGTTTCCCAAAGCGGTAGAGTCCCCATAGAGATGCACAAAATAGCCAAAGCATGGAGCCAAACATTACGGAACGAAGGAAAGAACGGAGAATATACACAGACGTGCTGACGGCAGTAAGCTCACCTTTGCCCATCAGCTCTGGTACAGACGTCGCATAGACCAATAGGAAAATGGACGTTATCACCAGCTGAGGAATAGTTTTAGAAACGGTCTTGAAAATCTTACGGACATCTCTTTCTCCATTTGGAGCCAAAGATACTAACTCTGGTTCGGCTTTGACCAAACGAATTCGAAGATAATGTATAATGAAGGCCACATAAAATAGGAAAACATACCATAGAACGTTACTTGCTAGAGAAAACCAATTGGACTGTATTGCCTCGATGAATCCAGATTCTCCCGCATTCGTGGATATGAATGTCCCATAGAAGGCTTTTATGACGTTGTTTGACACAGAGTAGAGGTAAAGGAAATTCCCAAGTGGTCCAATAAAAACTGCAACAAGTACGGTCCCAAGCACGGATGGTAGATGTGAAAGGATCAACATGTTTTCAAACAGGGTTGGACGAAAGCTGTCTGTTTCCTTCTTCATATGACTCACCCCTCTTGATTCCGATACCTGCTTTGAGTTGACCTTGTACTGGTTCTTGAATATGCGCGGTTTGGGTTTGGAGTCTATCGTGTGTATTTCCGGCATTTGAGGAGCCCTGTTTCGGAAGCTCGCAAATTGTTCATAATTGAATCCGTCTCCATAATCCTCTTCACAAATTCATGGCCACTATGATTATGCGAGCTATCGTTATAGCTGTCGTAGAAAGCAGAATTGTGGATATACGACTCAACGCCGCTGTGTCGAAGGGCCAAGTGCGGATTCTCTCAAGTCTCCTCTCCATATAATCTACTACTAGCTTCTGCATGCAGTTAGAATTGGAATATGAATTCCCCAAGGCTCTACGTTCCTCAAAAAGCCTGCGTCTCTCCAGTTCCTTTTGTTCAACCATTTTTCTGTGAAAGACGTTGATGGTAAGCAGGAACATAATCAATCCAAAAGCCATGAGGATCAACTCAAATGCGAGGTTTATAGCCATCGGATGGGTTTCAACGCCGGAAGCAAAGATTCCCAGTCCTCGCAAGCCTAATGCTCCAAAGTATATTAGGGTCAGAGCGAGAGAGATAGAACCGATAGGACCAAGGCCGAAAAGTGAGTCTTCTGAAGAAGGTTTCAACTTCATCGATTCTTTTGCCAGTTTACGCAGGCTCCAGATTGAACTGAAGAATAGCCATATTCCTGTTCCTCCTGCAAAGTAAAGTGTGACTTGCGAAAGCACGATGTGAACGGCGCTGAAGTATCCTAATGAGTTCGCAATCATTCTGTATGCACTTGGTGCAAAACTTGCTCCGACTATCGCTGAAGTCGCGAGTGCTCCAATTCGACTCGAAACAACGCGGAAGTCCCTATCGTATGCTTCTTCACCGCCTGTGAGTAGGGGTGACAGTTTGATTCGTGCCTTCACTAGTTGCAGTCGAAAATACCCTATGAAATAGAAAAGATAGAAGATGAAGACAATATACGCTAGAATCCAGTTGAACACTACAGCGCGCCAGTAGCTTTCTGAACCAGTTACAATTCCAGCGATAGAGAACGTCTGGGAAAGGTCGTGGGAATCAAGGTATCGCGTTAGCAATGTGCCTGGGATTCCAAGCGCTACTGTCAGAAGAATGCAGCTTGCAGTGTAGGGAAGGCGCATGAGAGTTACGAATCTTTCGAAAAGAGTCGCTGTTACGAGCTCTCTCGGCGCTTTCACTGAGAGCGGACGCATCTGAATCTTCTTAATGCCTTGTAAGGTATTCTCATATTCATCCATATTCTTCACCTCTAAACTTTTTCCTCCGAAAATATATTTAGTGGCTGCCGGCATTAAGAATAGTCCCGAAGATGTTAGGGATTAGTATGAGGCATCCATGGCGTGAACCCTACCATGCGGTTATTGAAGTGGAGAATAGGCGATGCAGAGTACTGGGAATGCTGCATTCCTATGGTCTCCAGCAGTTTAAATTAACCGAGGTCAGAAGTTCAAGCACAGGCTCGACCATACATCTAGTAGAGCTCCTTCCAGATCAGATTAAGAAGATACCTAGAGAAAGGCTCGTGAAAACGTGGGAAGGTGGCAGGCGAGGAGGAAAATCATTTGTCTGGTTTGAAAGTGAAGGCTGTGATGTTTGCAACACTATATTGTCCCACGGCTCATTTCTAACAGCGGGGAGAAATCTCCAAGATTTCACCATCGTATACAGCTTCATAGCGCCCAGCTTCGACGCTTATGGAAGCATAGTATCAGAGTTGGAAAAGAATGATTTGAAAGTAAAGGTGTTGAGTGTGGGAAAGTTTGAGTCAAAGAGAGAGATCCTAACTGAGAAGCAAGAGAAGATATTTTGGCTAGCATTGAAAGTAGGCTTCTTCGACTATCCTAGAAAGGTCGATACAGTAGAGCTTTCGCGTAGATTGGGAATAAGCCCATCAACACTTTCAGAAATCACCAGAAGAGGAATACGAAGACTATTAGAACACTACTATGAAACCTGAGTTCTAATAGTTGGTGAACCCATTAAGCATCCATTTCGTGAGCATTACCCTTTTAGGCATGTTTCCTACCACATGAAAAAGCGCCGTGAACGCTTGATGGCGATCCCCAACATTTTCGGGGGTATTCTTATTGCTGACAGCCGCTGAGTATTCTGTCACGGAATGGGTTTGATAGAAAAGAGGTGAATAGTATGTTGTTCATGATTGTGGCTAAGCACACCGCTGAAGCATGCCCAGGAGGAATCGTAAGACCTGACAGAGAGTTCACTGCCAAGTTGGACGAGCAAATGAAGAAATCAGGGGTGAAGCTAATTGAGGGCTGGCTGGATGCACCAGGCCATGTATGGTACTTTGTCCTTGAGGCAGACGATAACAGAGCCCTTAACAACGCTGTTGAACCGCTAAGGCTGGTGGGAGATGTCCAGATGGTTCCCGTGATGAAGTTTTCAGAGGCTGTTGCTTGGGCCAAGAAGATAGGGATCCAGAAGTAGAGCATCACGCCTGTTGGGTTCGAGGTGGAAAGAATGTCAACTGCTCTAATGCCGTTTGAAACAAGCGGTCCTGAAAAAGGATCACCGATTGTTCTAGTTCCCGGAGGACTCAGTGGCTGGGTTAGCTGGAAGCCACATGCTGAAGTCTTGTCAAGAAGAGATAACCAGTATTGATAATAAAGGAGGTGAGAATCGTTGATTTTCATAAATCTTGGCAGATTTAGGAAGAAACCGAGCAAGGAAGAGGCTGGTGACACCACCAAATTAGTGCAAGAGTTCAAGAGGAAGGGAATAAATGTTCTGAGCTGGTATTGGACGCTGGGGCGTTATGATACAGTCTTTATATTTGAAGCGGCAAGTGAAAAAGAAGCGCTGAAAATGTCTATTGATATTTCGGAGTGGGTAGCTACAGAAACCCTCGTAGCCATACCGAGGCAGGATGCAGTGAACCTCCTATGAGACGTTAGGTGACGAGTACTAAAGAAATCGCAAGTGAGGGCTGTTTCAACTTTCCCCTTTTTTAGCAGAAAATCTGACGACTCCTGCAAATTACTGTTTAAGCGCGCGCTAAGCAATGGAGATATTAGACATTAGAAGCCCGAGTTCGGAAGACATCACTATTGAGCTATGTTCTATCTGATTTCCGATATCTTCTGCTTCAACTCTCCGCTAATAAGGTTCAAGTACGGTGACCCTCGTCAAGAATCATTCTTGATAAAGACAAAAAAGAGGGGATTTGCAGGAGACATCGCCACGTAGCAGTGGGTTCAATCCCTGCACCAGCGGATGACACATGAAAACTGTTCCCTATCTTAGGGGATTGAGGGCGTTCAATGGTTCTGCTCTTTGCGCTTTCTCGAGTGCCCGAGCAACTCTATCCAGATCCCATCAGGATCCTTGACGAAAGCGAGTGTTGTGCCTCCTTCGCTCCAAGGTTCGACTGCAAGCTTAGCACCGATCTTCTTCAAGCGCTTGAGGCACTCTTGAACGTCTTCAACCTGAAAGCCGAGATGATCGAGCTCGCTGCCGTTCTTGTACGCCTCATAGAAGCGACTTCCTTTAGGATAGTAGTTCAGTTCAAGCATCTGCGGCGTGAACGGCATCTTAAGCTGTACATAGACTCCTCCATGCTCCATCTTCCCGCGGTTGGCAACCTGGAATCCAAGCGATCTATAGAATCTCAAAGATCTCTGAAGGTCCCTGACACGTATACCAGTGTAGATGAACCGCATCTTATGAGGACTCATGGTGTGGACAGAGTGGAGACACCAATAAGAGCTTTTCGCGAGTTCGATCGTACTAGATTGGACCTTATTTTCTATGCTATTTACGATTTGAGATATTCAGAAAAAATACGTCTTTGAGCGGCTCTCATAACCTCGGATAAAGTTGAAATCGATATGCCAAGTTTATTTGCCAACTTTTCTGCCCTCATCTTTCGGGGGAAATCGAAGTATCCGGATACAAATGCAGTTCGGATGACCTCCTCTTGCCTTTCTGTTAGAATTCCTCTCTCACCTAAAGTAGTCACCCTCTCGATCTTAACATCACATTCATATTCCTCAAGTCTTTCAGAGAGCTTCCCGATAGTCCTATTGTTATCAGTAATGAGTAGCCACTTCATCCGTCCCTTCTGGATATTGACAGGGAAAACCATGAAGGCTTTCGATCTCATCAGTATCTGACAGGCTCTACAGCGCACTACATCTACCAGAAACGAAACTGAACCCTTCTGACGGTTTTTTATATCAATATCGCCGACGGATGGATGTTGTTTGATTTCTTCCAGGATTTGCTTGAGGAGATCGTCCTCGCCTTTGATGGTGACGATCCCCCATCCCGCCTTTTCTGTTTGCCCGCCGATCTGACAGGATAGTTCAATGTCGTACTTTTCGGTTATTGGAGTAACCCAGAGCTCTGGAATTCTGATGTTGAGTACCGCTTCGATCATTCTAAGGTCGTCTACCGATATAGATGCCGTATCCTAAATATTTCCCTGTTTCCTTGAAAAGACCGGTGACATCCTCCGTCTTTTTCTTTACTGCCTCATCACGAATAGTCTTAAGAGCGATCTTCAAAGTTGAGAGCAGCCCCTCATTTCTAAGCATTCCTTGAAAAGAGAAATTGAGGTTACGAAGCTCTGAGTCTACGACCTCGAAGCCAGATTGCGTTAGCAGACTTATCCAACCGGTATGAAGTTCGGCGTTAACTGCTGCCTCACAGAGGACTTCTTGCACTCTCTTGATTACTTGATTGGGAGGGGGCGATTTCCATGCTAACTCAACAACACCAATAAAACCTTCTGGCCGAATTTTTTGAAACAGCATCTGTAAGGCTTTAGGTTTTTCGGTGAATATTAAGGTGGCTTGAGTGATGGCTCCATCGAATGTTTCGTCTGGAAAAGGCAGGTCGTGAATGTCTGCAAGTCGAAAAGCTGCCTTATCGGCAATCCTTCTCTTAAGTGCCGCCTCATATGCTTTTAGAAGTAGGCTCTGATCTATGTCAGCCCCGATGACTCTACATCCATAGCGCCTTGCCAAAAATATGCTACTGCTTCCGCTTCCACAACCCGCGTCAAGAATTGTCATATTTCTTGAGATGCCGCACCTTTCAGCTAATGTTTCTGTAGCATCGAGGCCGCCTGGGTGAAGTACTTTCATCCCAAGTTTCTTCGCCATAAATTGGAAAGTATCACATTCCTCAGGCTCACAGGCACAAGATTGTTCTATTTGAATTTGTTTCATTTTGATCATAATGTATATTGATGTATTTTGGGATAGACTCTTTCCCGAAGAATATCGGGATAACACGAATAGTACGAGGTAGAAAAGTGAGCCAAACCTCAGTTCCAAAATCAACGTAGATCAGCGGGATAGAGATAGGTTGTCAGGGGATTCTTCCCCTAACGTGAGGAAAGAAAGTGTGTGTATACATTTAGCGGGCTTGGTTGAATTTGAACTATTGATCTTTTGTATGTGCGCACCACGCGTCTTGTGGCTGGGTTCTATGTCGTCTTCACGATTGGCAAGAGCTATAAGCTACACAGCGAGCAAGATATGGTTCGGCGCCTAGCTATGGTTTCGCATTTGAGCCTTGAATTGGCCAAGGCTTCTGAGGTTCTTGTTAGAGATATGATCAAGGTTAAGCCTGATGAAGATGTCTTGATCTACGCTGATACGGAGAGCGATAGGCTTGTTGTGGAAGAAGCTGCTAGAGCTGTAAGCAATGTCGGCGCTAAGCTTGCTGTCTTGTGGTATAGAGCGCCTTTAGGAGTAGGTGAGGCTGCTGACCAATATCTTCCAAGATCTCTCTCCGCTGCTATGGCGAACTGTGACATTATGATCGAGTTCTCGAACAAGTATCTGCTCTATTCAACGCCTTGGAGGAAAGCTATGGAAACTCAGAGGGTACGGTACATCTGCCTATCCGGAATGGATACGGATATGATGGTTCGCTGTATAGGCCGAGTCAATGTGCCAGTCCTCGTGGAGTTTCAGGAGATGTTGGCCGATTTGACTATGAAGGCGCGGGGCATGCGCGTCACCACATCTGCTGGAACAGACGTGACCTTCGAGAACGACCGTGATAGACCGGTCTTTCGTGAAGGAATCGTCTCGGATAAGCCTGGTGAGTACATGTTGATCGGTCAAGTCGATTGGGCGCCGATAGAAGATTCTTTGAACGGAACTATAGTGTTCGACGGTTCTATTTGGCCTCCAGAAGAGTTGGGGTTGATCAGGACCCCGGTCACTCTAGAGGTTGAGAAGGGCAAGGTCATCGAGGTGAAAGGAGGCTGGGAGGCTAAGCTGTATGAGAAGTGGCTGAAGAGCTTTCAAGATCCAGCAATGCTCAACCTAGCCCATATCTCCTACGGATGTAACCCAGGGGCCAAACTGACTGGACAAATGGTTGAAGATGAGAGGGTTTGGGGGTGCGTACAGTGGGGCCTCGGTTACCAAGCTGAATCATTCAAAGGAAAGGCTGGACCAGCCAAATCCCATACAGACGGAACCTGCTTGAACCCATCCGTATGGATAGATAATGTCCAGATAGAGCGGGAAGGAAGCTACGTAAACGCGGATCTAGCTACTCTCGCACGAAAACTTGGAAAGAGTTAAGGCTCAAACAGGTCTTTGTGATCACTGTAAAGTGAAATCAGTGTGACACTAGGTTGACTCTCATCCAAACCGATCAATGCTACTAGTGAAATTCAAGATTTTTCGCTAACCTGGTTTAGACGCAAAGATTTATACGCATCAAAGCATTCTCATGCCGAAGAAAGTGATACAGATATGACAGTTCCCGCTTCACTTGCGGCTGGGACACCGCGTGGAGATGACTTGGCTACTTTCGGTTGAGAAGTGGCAGTGATTTCCAAGGGGTTTGACAGAGATTGGAGAATGCGATAGAGACCTTCGAGCTAACGAAGCAGTTTAAGGATCTCACAGCTGTCGACCGCTTGAACGTGAAGATCAAGCAGGGCGAGATCTTCGGTCTCCTCGGGCCGAATGGCGCAGGTAAGACTACAGCTATCTCTATGCTCTGCACCATTCTGAACCCGACTGGAGGAACAGCCATAGTCAATGGTTACGATATACTGAAGGAACCTGACGATGTTAGGAAGTCTATCGGCATAGTATTCCAGCAACCTAGCGTAGACGACATCCTCACCGGTAGGGAGAATCTTCGTCTCCACGCGATGTGGTATGGGGTTCCGAAGGGTATACGTGGTGAGAGGATAGATGAGGTTCTTGAGCTGGTCGGCCTCAAGTCTAGGGAGCACAGCCTAGTCAAGACCTACTCCGGGGGCATGAGGAGGCGTCTGGAGCTTGCGCGTGGGCTGCTTCACCTTCCAAAGGTTCTTTTCTTAGATGAGCCGACCTTGGGGCTGGACCCTCAGACTCGCGAGCACATATGGGAGTACATCGAAGACCTTTCTGAGAAGCGTGAAATGACAATTATGCTGACGACCCACTACATGGAGGAGGCTGACAGGCTCTGCGATAGGATCGCTATAATCGATCAAGGGAAGATCATCGTTATGGACACGCCTGAGAGGCTGAAGCAGACTGTTGGCGGAGACATCGTCTGCTTGAAGACTGTGAACGCTGACATTGAGCGGTTCAGGAAGATCGAGAGCGTCAGCAAGATCGAGGTGAAAGACGGGTACATCGGCCTAACCGTAAGGAATGCGAGTGAGAACCTTCAGGAGATCCTTAATTTAGCCGGTAAGATTGAGAGTGTCGAGATCCGGCCTGCAAGCTTGAACGATGTCTTTCTAAGCTACACTGGTAAGGAGATTAGGCCTGAGACTGGTGAAGGCGGGATCGTCCAGAGGATAATGAGGGAGAGGACATAGAGATGAGTCGATTCGAGGGGATCTATGCTCTCTGGCTTAGAGAGTTCAAGGTCTTTACACGTGAGAGGTCGCGTGTCGTAACCTCAATCTTCACCCCTATACTCTGGATATTTGTCTTCGGAGGAGGCCTCGGCTCCGCCGTGGATATCGGAGACGTCAACTATCAAGTCTTCATATATCCAGGCATCTTAGCGATGAGCGTTCTCTTCAGCTCAGTCTTCTTTGGAACCTACATAGTCTGGGATAGGAAGATCGACATACTCAAGGAGGTTCTTGTAGCTCCACTCTCAAGAACATCTATCTTCGTGGGCAAGGTTCTAGGCGGATGTACAGACTCGATGATTCAGGCTTTCATCATGCTTTTGATAAGCTTCGCTCTTGGAGTCTACCTTTCTCCCTCAGCCCTTCTACTGGCCATTCTGCTTCTCTTTCTCTTGGCTCTGAGTCTAGTGAGCACCGGGCTGATAATAGGTTCACTCATGGAGAGCCCAGAGGGATTCAACATGATCGTCAGCTTCCTCGTCTTCCCCCTCTTCCTCTTCAGCGGAGCGCTCTTCCCATTGGAGAACCTACCCCTCTGGCTTAGAGCTATGACCTACATAGACCCTGTGACCTACGGCGTCGATGGTCTAAGAACCGTCATCATAGGTGTCTCGCAGTTTCCGCTCTATTTGGACTTAGGAGTCCTCGCGGGATTCGCAGCAGTAATGTTCACGATCGGAACGAGAGCTTTCGAACGGATGAAGTGAAAACCGAGAGCCAACATGCGCTAAGATATAAGCCAATTCTACTAGAATTGAAGGGCAAGCAAAACTGGCTGCTGTGTGGAGCCTTTGACGATAGTGATAGATGACGCTGGTGTCGGCGATCTCCTAGGAGGCATCGTCGTCGGAGCTTACCGCCTAGAGACCGGCCAGTTCGCTTACGATCTAGTTGACGTGAAATTCTTCCAGCGCCCCAGATTCGCGTCGAAGCAATATCTACCAGAGGTCTCCAGGATAGTCTTCGATCTGCTGGAGAAGCTTGAACGCAAAGATGGGGAGACCATCCGGATTTGCAGAAGCTATGTATTTGAAAAAGCCTACAAGAAGCTGAAAGAGAAGTACGGTGTGGAAACTGTTGAACTGATTAGGGTCGTCGGTAGACCGCAAGAGTACGTAGAGACAGCATACTTGGATGAGCTGAGAAATTTGGGGTACAACGCGATCGCGAAGCGGGAGACGCGGAGAGCGAAAAGCTTCTTTCATATGATGAATTGGGTTAAGAGAAATCCTTCACGCTGGAGATTCGCTAAGACTGGTTGGCCTCGATTAAGGAACTACCGCGCCTACAAGACGTTCAGTCACGGTCGTAGTATGCAGCGATGAACGCGCTAACGAATCTATTGGCGTGCTTTTCGGTGCCTCTATGTTCTCCAGCTTTAGTTCGCAGATGATGATAGAACTCGTGGAGAACTATTCGAGGGTCGAAGAGGCGCTCTCGACTTGTCACATATATCGTCGCCTTCGAAGCAAGATAGCATCCGACCTTCCCAGTATGTCTCTTCGGCATCCCAACCTCAAGTCTTGGTATTTCGACTTTGAAGTGGTCGCTCAAGATCTTCAAGGCTTGCTCAGGCCTCCCTTCCAAGATCAAAGCGACGACATCGGCTCTGAAAGATTCTTCTCTCGCCGCTCTTTCCACTTCGACCACCAGGCAATGGAACTAGCTATATCGAGTAAGCCTAAGAGCCATAAGAATATGAACATAACCTAAATAGATGGTATGGAATTGTAGCGTGGCGAATGAGTGAACATTAATTCTGGCTATTGTGTGACATCAAACATGGATCCTATCTCACATTACTTGTTTGCTTGGTTTATTGGAAGAAAGCTACGGATTGAACGAGCCTACCACAGGGTCCTCGTGTTGGCCGGATTGCTTCCAGACATTGATGCTCTTTCTATCGTATTTGGCATCGAGTATGTAAGAGAGTTTCACGGGACGATGACTCATTCCATATTTGTCGCGGTCCTGCTGGCTCTAGCGTTGGCTCTTCTGCTAGAGTTGACTTTCAAAGTCGAGTTTTGGAGAAGCAGCGTGTACGCGGTCTTAGGCGTAACAAGCCACGTCTTCCTCGACATCTTCAATGTAAGTTCATTTGCCAAGTATGGAGGAAGATTCCTATGGCTCATGTATGCTGGGAGCCTTTTCCTTCGAGAATTCATCGCTCTTGAATACGCGAACGCAGTCCATCTTACCGTTCTAATGCTGCTTCTTCTCGGAGGAGGCTACTTCATACTGAAGAAGATCTATCCTTGGAGGATATGGCTTGAACGGTAGAGAGAGAACGCTTTGATCCTCTTCAAGATGTGATTTGGAGGAGCTAGATTCCGAACTCGTAGTGAGCATGTCTCTTATGCTTCTCAGCCTACGTCAGTATTTCTCTAGGAACCAGACTTTGTCGAACTCTTTGATCTGTGAGACCGTCGTCTCAGGCTTCCATACTACACGCATCGCGATGTCCTTGGAGATATCGATCATCTTGTAGAGATCAGGCCATATGAAAGCGGGTATCGTGTACGTTGCTACTGCAAGCTTACTCGCAGCCTTCACAAACTCATTGTACTTCTCTTTCTTTATGATGTATGTACTGTCGAATGTATACTCCAAACCTAACACTTACTCCAATCGACACTTCTTGGAAGTCAAACTCTATTAATGCTTTCGGAACACTGAGAAACGTTACTTCTTCCCACTCAACTCTCTTAAAGCCAAGAACA
>Ga0209725_1000396_pt1 | contig 27036 bp, 28 predicted proteins | sample I18A1metaG_FD_184145 | JGI IMG/M metagenome (GOLD analysis project Ga0209725, IMG submission 184145) | Lake sediment bacterial and archeal communities from Gulf of Boni, Indonesia to study Microbial Dark Matter (Phase II) - ​I18A1 metaG... | ecosystem: Environmental > Aquatic > Freshwater > Lake...
GAACGCCATGGGACAACCGACTTGGTAGCTGTCCCACGCCGCTCCGCTGCTTGGCGCAAGGACAGGCCCCCCGGTACCGAGATATTTCGACCAAGTCTGAACTTGGCCACTGACCGGCTTGATTGCTAGATTAACAAACGTAAGAGTTAACACAAGCAGCAACGCGCACATGCTAGAGGTGTGACGCACAAAACCCATCAGATGACACCAACAATAACTACCATTGCTGAGCTAAAAGGACTTTCCAAGAGAAAGAAAGATGCCTCTCCTAACAGGGAGTGGTGAGAGCCAAGTAAAGCAGCATCCGAACTCGAAGGTGCTCGTCTTCACGCAGTAACACCGCCTCGTAGTTTCCCCACTGTACGCTCGGCTTGCCCGCTGTGAGCATCCGTACCTGCCGCTTCTGCACGGAGTGTATTATATCCCCGGTCTATGGAATGCGCTTCGTGGGTCGCGTACGCAGACGCCAAGGCAAACCCAAACAGTATGACCAGTGCAAGCAAAAGCAGGGTCCAGCAGGATAAACTCCAGCGACCCTCAACTCTAATCCGGTTGAGCAAGATTGGACCGAAAGTGCATATGATCCACAATGGATTTAAGCCCATTAAGTCAGCCGCGGAAGCATCCACACAATCCTTAAACAGAACCATCTATCTATGCGCACATACGCGCCTAGGAAGGCAACGAACCTGCACTCGCTTCCGGCGAGCCCGCCCCGATCTGACAATTGAATTTCGCTTGGCTGGAATTGACCGCAAGATGCAATGAAAGATGTATCCATTGCTATGCGGACTCGGGGGGCCGCCGCCCAAGGAAATGTCGACGGATCTAGGGAAGAAGATTGTTCACGAAATCAGAAAACTTGGTTGTAGCAGTATCCAGCTCATAGGGGCGAACTGACGCTCAGAAATGATCTACGTGAGATGATCAGGTATGCCCACGATTAGGGGATAGCCCTTCACAGAAGTCTTCACTAATGCAACCCTTAGTGTGGGAACACTTGTTGTGACCTGGTGCACTGTTACGGCCGGCCGTAATTCCAGAAAGGTTAATACGGTAGTTGACGTGAGAACACGGCACAATACGGTAGTTGTGGCAATACGGGAGGTGAGTAGGTTTGAGCGAAAAAGCGTCGTTGAGCGAAAAAATGTCGCCAAAGAATTGTTGCTGTCTTGTTACTGCGAGTGGGAAAATAAGTATTGTTAAGAATAAGAATTTCAGGCTATGGATATGGTGGCCCCGTGATGATCCTTCCCCTCTCCAGGCGCTACTAGTAACCATTGAGATGGATTCCAATTCTGATCCGTGCGATGTATATTGGAGTGGAGCACTCTGGACCACAGTTTATGCCGGCCAGTCCTTCACATTATACGGAAAACCTACCGATGTAAAGGTTGGAGCCCAAACGGGATCATGTAAGGGTTCTTACAGACTAACGGCGAAGATAGCGAGCTGATTTTTGGCGTAGTATCTCGTTAAAATTCCCGGTATTTGATCTAAGACTGTCATCCGTACCAGATAGCTTTATTTGTAGGTGAAAAAATTGGTTATGGGGCAAAGAAACTAGAGCAGTTTTCTTGTCGTACCCTGCGTCTATGGCCGGCGGTATAGGCCCGATAAAGGGACATATCAAATCAAGGCTGAGAAGCTTAGGCGTCGCCCGAATCGAAGTTTTGAACCCTTTTGAGTCTGAGTCCTGCCCGGTCCGCCACTCTCGTGCCGGCAATTACTGGTTCATGAATCAGGCGAGCAAATGATGTCTGCGTGTAAGAGAGATCCCCTGGCTTATGTGCCAAAGCTCTTGTCTGAAGGTTGTACATGTTCCGGACAGACCAAATGAGATGGGGATACTAAGCTATGCATCGACTGCATCGAGTCGTAGAGGATTCGATAACCAAAAGCATTCCGCTGCATTGTCACAAAAAGTTCAGATTTGCCTGAGTTCCTCTGGAAGCTCGTGAAGCAGGTCGCATTTGCACAAGAAACCAGTAGTCACCACTTTGGGCCCTGGAATTGGACTTCTGCGACAGCCTGTGCTAGCACCAGTTGCCTTCTTCTCCGATCGGGCTCAGCGGAGACGAAGTTCCATCTTGAGATTGTCGATGAGAACTTGAGTGACGACGAGTTGAAGTTGTTGAGGGCAGTGCTGTGTTCGGTTGGGCGATCTGCATTGGATGGAGGTTCGACGAGAGGTTTCAGGAAGGTGAAGGTGACTTACAATAGCTTGGTCAGCCGGCCTGCGCACGTGCATCGAGCTGATTCCTTGACCATAGATGATTCGCCTAGGTGGTCAGTTCTCTAGTCGTTCGGGGAAGGAGGCATATACTTCTAGGCAACAGTGGCATGCAGGCATGGTCAGGCAGCTGATTGAAGCATCCGGGCCGATGAGAAAGCGCTCTACATGGATGGTGTGGGAGGGGGAATTCGCAGGCCAATCTGCCAGCAAGAGTCCACTTGCCAGTCTCTCTGCTTCTGGCCCGACAGGGGGAAGCGCTCGGAAAAGTTCAGCTAGGTTTTCTCTAGGATTACTCGCTTGAGCTTTGGGTCCACCTTCACTGCTACCTGGTCGCCTGCTTTGAACGGAAAGAGTCCGTCTCGTGCTATCTCCGTTGGTACGTACACGAAGAACTTGTCGTAGACGCGTTTTCCCGTCTGTGTTGGGCGGTTGATGAATCGTCCTTTTCCTTGCAGCATGGCGGCGTCCCTTCTTGGTATCACAATCTCACTCTCGGTAATCGGTTTCCGAGACACAATCTGTGCGCCGAATCTGGTAGCACAACATATTTAACGACAAACGGAGCATCCTATACCGAATATTGGAGGGAAATGGGGTCCGTGATGGCCCTTCTACTCCTCAGCCTCACAATAGGCCTCACCCTGGGCATGTTAACCAGATTCGGAGTTGACTCCGTTCGCACAAAAGCGAGACAGATCAGACATGAGAAGTTGCCGAAGAAGGAGGCCCTAGCCCTTTTCGCGGTGGCGATTGTGGGCTTCACGGCCTGGCTCTACCTAACGACCTTCGCGGGGATCATCGATCTCGCGTCCAGAACAGGTGAAGTCATAATTAGGGCTGACAGCCTGATGCCAGTCGAGAGCGTTCTTCTCCTCTGCATCAGCAACGGCCTAGCCTTCATGGCAACATACATCTTCACGACACACCTGCGAAAGCCTCGACGAGCATAGGGAGATCTACGGCGCTGTTGTGAGATGCTTGATCCGGCCTCAATGAGTCAGGCAAACCAAGGCAGGCGCCGTATGAAGTTTTCTTCGTTCGGTCTGCCCAGCTCTCAGCCTTGATTCCCTCATCCTCATCATGAACCGCTAGAGTGGTGGGCCCGAGGGACTCGGACTCTTGCTACGGCATCTGGGGTGGATTTCTAGGGTTCGGGGGAAGGTGCATCCCAGTGCTTAGTATCAGAGAATTGAGCAGAATTCAGCACAGCACAAATAGCGATCTATACCCTGAATACTTTCACATTGAGTTCATTACATGTACTTGCTATTTCTTCATCGATCGACTCGCAGACTATCCCGGCTCTTACGACTTCAGCCGAGTGCTCGGACTTGTATAGATGCCTATATACTAAGACCGCCCCTAGGGCCTCATAGTTCAGTTGCCTTTTCACTTCAAGGACCCAAGTCTCTGTGTCACTCTTGCAGACCGCGTCCGCTGCTTTTCTATAGTCAAACGTTGCTTCTCTTCCTCGAACAGTTTCTGTAAACACTTTTCTGCCAACCTTGATCTCTCTACCAAAATCTCCAGCAAGAACTCCAGATGCAATGAACCTATCAAGTATCTTTGTCTCAAGTACACTTACTCCTTCAGTCTCTCTGCAGAGATCTTGGATCGACGAGGGACCTTGCTGTAGAACTGCTCTAAGAAATCCGACTGCGTTGTCCTTGTCATAGCTCTCAAACGTTTGCCCGTAGTTTGTGTACCACTCTACGTTATCGTTTCTGATAATGGCGATAATTCCAGCAAGATAGTAGTGGCCGCTCTTGCTGCGCAGCGCATCCGAAAGAGGAAGACCTACTCTCTGTTTGAGTATCCTTGCCCTTGGCTTGAAGTCCTTCTCATAGATTTCTCTTTCATGACCTTCGTCGACCCGCTCTCCATATTGGTCTCTAGTCTTTCTGATTTCGACAATCTCGAAGTCCAGTCCATGCCTTGACTTGATTTCAGACAGAAGTTGGACCACAAGTTGACCTTGGTCGTGGCGAGGAGAGTAGTACCGAAGCCTGTACTTATTGCTCATATTGCAAAAGAGTCTTATTCTCTACTTCAAATCTCTTTTGAGCTAACAGAGGAGAACCCCAGGAGAGTAGGGCGCACAGAGATGAAACAGTAGCTCTATACGAGAGGATGGGCAAATGTCCAGTGAAGATGTTGGCTTGCCATCTCTGGATCGTATCAAAAGGGACAAAACTGTGTATTTTTCTACAACAGGTTCTACACGTGGAATATCGCACACAATCTCTAAGGAAATAGGACTAGGTTTCCACGGTAATTGATCTAACGCTTTCTCAACAAAGAGAGTCTTAGATGGGAAAATCGATGGTGATCTACTCTTGGTAGGGGTTCCGGTGTACTATGGTACTATCCCCTCGATCATGCTCAGGCCTCTGCGAAACCTCCAATAAGATGGGAGACGGGAAATGGGCGATCCCAATCGCAACATACGGGAATGTGACACTGGCACCCAGGGGTGGCAACGACATACTCATGCCCCCAGCCCACAATTCGCCGTCCTTCAGGCGCTTGTAAATCTGTTAGGCCGATATCTCGGCATCGACGACATTGCGGAACTTGTCGAAGGTCATTGCAAAGGACCTACGCTGTCCTTCAAGACCTTTGAAGCTTCCTTTTATCTTGATCCGCTCTCCTTCGGGCTTTATGGACTCAACACTCACATCTAAGACGAAGACCCCAACCATTCCCTGAAGGATCCTCTTGGCCTTCTCGCTAATCTCCTTGATTTGATATTCACTTAGTGAGCTCAAATACACTCACTCCTGTTGGATTTCCTTGGCCTGATCGTCCAACTATGCTTTGCCATTCTCTGGCAGCGTTGTATCCGTAGGTCTCCGCTATAGTGTTTACGCGAACTGTCTCTCTCGCCGTCTCGCCCAGAGCGCGTACGAGAGCATCGGCAAGCATAGAGAATTCTAGGTCACAATCATGCACCCTTCTTATGATGGCATCGATGTAGTGCTCCAAGATGGGCGCCGGAAGGACCGTGGCCGCTTGCAACACACGAACAAGGCGGCGACCTGGCTCCTGAAGCACAGCGAGGTCGGCAAGTACCAGCAGCAAGGCTTGTCCGAATTCTGCGAGGTCACGGCTACGCCCAGAAATCTCATCAAGTCCCCTCGCCAGCGTCTCAGCTAGCTTTGTGATTTTCGCGTCAATCTCTGCTATTCTATTCTCTGCCAAGAACGTTCACCTTACTACCTGTGGGTTGCCCCTTCCAATTTAAGCTTGTTTTGTGTTTCTGTCAGGTTGATGGCACTTATTGCGCGATGGCTCCGAATGCGCTCTTCTCTTCTTCGAGGAAGCTCAGTTCAGTGAAAGGTTGCACCTTAAGAAAGGCGGCCCTTGGTTCACACTCCCATGGTCTGGGGCGCATACCCATTTGGGTTTCAAATGCTGTACTGGCGATAGCTGCCCACACTCGTTGACTCCCTGACCGTAGGACAGTCTATGGACCGGTGGGAATCACCTCCTGAAGGCTTCAAAGTGCGGGGTAGGTGAGACGACAGACTCAGATAGTTATGTGTCTGTGGCCCTCTCATATAGATTACCGATGACCCGGCATTCTGAAAGATCTGTGGGCTTTTCGAGATCAATGAGTTACTTTCCGAAGGTCAAGACAGTGAAGAGAGAGGCTAATCTTCTTTGGCCTCTTTTCCACCAAGTCGAAGGCTCCTTGGCTGAGTTTCTCGCTGTAGATTGCTTCTAGCCTTGCAAGACATTCCTGTAGTTCTTTGAAGTCTCTTTCTTGGGGTCTAAGCTCTCACTGCCGGCCGGACTCGGCAAATTGGGCCGACCGTAACCGTGGCCGTGATGCTCCCAGGTGCGGAGAGATCTCTCCTTGCGAAACCTGCTTCAAACGATCCTCACAGGTCGGCCGGCCCTTTATGCCACCGCCATAACTAAATAGGCCTTCTTGACTTGTAACTTGCGGGGGGGAGACGTTGTCTCAGCCGTCGGTTGATCTCTCGATTGATAAAGCGCTTCGTTTCATACAATCGCTGGCGAAGGATGATGGGCTTGAGTATTGGGAAGTGGCAGAGGAAGATGACCGCGAACATTTTGTTTACAACCAAACTCAGTATCTTCTTTCAGTCATGTTCAAAGCAGCTGGTAGGCAAGATCTTTTCGAGAAAATCAGGAGGAAGCATCAGCCAGAGGAACCTGACAACGATCCAACGAAAGGCCCAAACCGAATTGCCTGTGATAGATGGTGCGTCTTGGATGGGGAACTAGGCCGCTTCTATCTGTTCAACGAGAAGAATGTTGAGGGAAAGGGCAATGATGAATATGTGCTTCTAGCAATCCACTGGCTATTGAGGAAAGAGCGAGCGTCTAGGATTGATCTGAGACGGCGGGAGTACGATCGTAGAGCAAATGAACTGTACAGCACATTGAGGTCTCGATATGATCCTTTGAAAGGAGTCTTGGAAATGGACAAAGCAGACACAGAGAAGGGAACCTATTCTGTCTTCAAAGTCGCCCTCTTCGGTATCTTGGCAAAGAGAATGAAAGACACTGCAACCTTGAACTCGGTTCGAACCGTCATTAAGACTTGGCAGGACGAAGAAAGAGGTGGGTGGCGCACAGAAAGAACTAAGGACTTGAAGGCGGAAGGGTTGATTAACGCTGAAACTACAGCTTTGGCCATACTTGCTCTTCTTGACTAACTTATCCCTGCGTGTGTCTCTTGGTGTGCGCACACGCCTCTGCATCCTCGCAATGCTGATCACCGCTCTGCGGCCGGCGGCACGCTGTAACGAAACGCTGTCGTAAGTCTTCATCCGAAGGCAATCATCAGGCAGCCGCCGCGAATGGATCTTCTTGATAAGAGACTCGTCGTTAACGCTGAAAAGATGTTCTCAAGTAAGGCCGGCCGCCGCAGAGAAAGTTCAGAACCGGCGCCCTCAGCATCTTGTGGCATTTGGTGACACACTCGCCCTTCTTCCTTCCATGGGTTGAGATATGCTGAGTCGTTCTCTATTTCTGTTACGTGCTCATCCCTGTTGTGTCTGACGGCCGGTCATAAGGTCGAAGGTCTTGAGTGGCCTCATATGTGGTTCTTCGGAGCTATGTCGGCTCTTTGTTCTATGAGAGCCTTCATCTTTGGGGAGGGGTAGTACCTTATGTGGGGATATTCCCACGGATCGGAAACGTCATGACCAAAGTACTCATCCTCATACCAACTGTCTAGAACATTGTTACTTAGTTCCGACAATCTCATCGCGAGTTGGCTCCCGTACAGATGAGAACGTACGGCCGTATAGACATGGTAACAGGTGGCCACGGCTAGGGCTGGTCTCTTATCTTCGAACGTAACGCTGGCTATAGGAGCCTCTTTGACGCTGGCAATGTACCCGTGTTCGCCAAACGGATATTCCGGGGTCTTGCTTGTTCTATACGCTACCTGTCTAACTGCTAACGATTGGCGTTCGCCATAGATTTCAGTCTGATGGCCGCCTTGCAGGAGATTCCCTCCTCCAGCAACAACAAGTGCTGTCACCTTGTCATCTCTGGCGAAGGCGATTATAGGTTCGTAATCGAACCTATGGGTGAACAGATGCCCGAAGCCGAAATACTCTTTCCTGCAGTCTTGTTCGTCCCAATGAATGAAGAACTGAATGGCTTCCTCGTCTTTTTTCTTAAGGATGCGATAGTAGAGCCCCTCTGGTTTCGGACGAGAAGCATATCCCTTTGGATCATAGACTATGGGCAAAAACTTCCGGATCCTGTCTGTGTCGAACGATGCTTCAAGGCCATCTCTGACATACTTCAAAGCCCATCACTCATATCCGGCTAGCGAATTCGTATCCTGACTAATAACCTGAATCTTGGGAATGGAGATTAGATGTGTTATTGGAATGTGCTGGCCGTGTGCGTCGCCTACTAGTCCATGTTTTCCTAATGTCTTTCTAGGGAGATTAAGTGAACCCTGCCCTCTTTTGGTCATGTCATCGTAGCGCGCCTCACGACTGACTGTAACCCTGGCTTCAATTTCTCGTTGAGGAATCTTCCTAGAGCGCTTCGTGGGCTTGGATGAGGCATCACGAACAGTCTGGTCGCATGGTTTCCTAGACCATCAGATGTTGGAATGTTGATGCGTAATGAATCAAGGTCGATCTCTTTCCCTTGACAGATCGGTGACAGCTCTCTTTCCCAGACGTATTCCATCCATGGGTCTCTGATCTGTGCTTTCTCAAGAACGAAGTTACTTGACCATGCTCCAAAAGTCACAATCAATGTCGGTTGCTTTTCTTTTATCTCGTGAGCAATCCATTCCTCAGCGCAAACTTTGTTCAGCCCTATGCCGGCGACAAATGGGCATTTGATGAAATGCGTCCAGTAGTATTCTCCTTGCATCTTTCCTTCGTTGACAACGCTCTCAACGAATTTGTAGCCAAAGTACTCAACAAGTGTGCCCGTTGTGTCAGCGGCGAGATTCTGAGAATGTTGCTCTTTCTTCTCTTCCAAGAGGTTTCTCAGAGTTATTTTGAGGTTTGCTTTTCCGGCCTGACCGCCTTCGTTCGGTTGCTGGGTGAGTATCATTATCTTTCTTGTTCCGGGAGCATTGAAGACTAGGGGATCTGCTTTTTTGGACAGCACTCCGTAGCACTTGTGTCCGTCCTTATCTTTGCATTTGTTGATCTTTTCGCAGATGGGCATGACATATCCCTGATAACCTATTGCATAGCCCCTATAAGGAAAGAGCGGTGATTCCGACACGCTTTGGGAGAAGAGCGCTCAACCCGTTGGAAGCTGAAGAAAGCCATTACCTAGTTTCTGGGAGTTCTGAAATGGCGCTGCAGTAGGCAGCCCGATAAGTGAATATGACTCAGGTAGCTTCTCATAGCCACTCTACTAGTCCTGGTAAAGTAGAGTTGATTCTCCCTTAAGGCGAGGATCCTTAGAGCCGTCTTCATTATTCTGGTTCTCGGTAGTGGAGCACTGGCGTTCTGGTTCTTTCTCGGGGGTCACAATGCACAATCATCCGGCAAAAGGCTTAAAGAAGATGCTATGTATCGTGTTCTGGCGAGAGGGATGACGTTTTTGCAGTACAATGTGACTACTAAGGTTAAGGTGGCCGCTCTTGCAGTCGTTCTCGCTGTCATCCTTGGACTTGCAACGTATTTTGCCATGGTGCCCCCTGTCCCACCTGAGTCGAGAACTGTCAGAAGTGTCGAAAAACTCAATGACGAATTCATCAAGCAGATACGATTACCCTTTCAGTCTTTCAAACCTTCAATAAGGGAAGTCATCTTGACAAAAGAATCGCTGGAGACTAGGATCAACGACTTAATAGAACAATCCCTCTTAATGGATCCAGGGACCAACACAACCTTTGCTAGGTTCTACGCTCTTGCTGATTTGCCAGTTAAGCCAAAAGTTCCCAAACCAGACGTTGGGGAACTGAGAGGCAGGATTAGACTTGTCCTTGAGCAGATCGTGGCTCTAGGGGATGAGTTGGTGGCAACCAACTGGCGGCCACTTCAGCCATTCAGTTTTCCTCGTTCTTTCTTCACAGCTACTGTGGTGGATGGAAAGAGTGGACGACCCAAATTCGACACAGCCCTATTCTTTGTTCCTATCAACTCTAGCTACTCGTTTTCAATTTCGTCGGCTTCTCCTAAGACTGTGGAGGTGAAGGTTGCAAACGACAATATCTTTGGGTTCACTATTTTCACTGACGTTGTAAAAGCAAGCTATGATGACCCACCTGGGCTCATCACTATAACCCAGAACTTGAAGCGCCTAACTCTTTCAGCAAATTTCAGCCCGTCACGAACAGGAATACTGGGTGTATTCATGAATCTTTTTTCCGAGCCACTTGCCGGACTCGGAACACCGGAATCCGTGACTCTGAAAAAAGGCGAAAGTCTGCAGGGCGTTCGGTTAATTAGTAACATATCCGCATCAGGATGTGTTCGGTTCCGTGGGGAATGGAAACTTCTAGGAGAGAGTCAATTCGAATGCAGGTTTCAGGCTTCGCTAACACCTGGAGATCAGCTAGTGCGAGTCTCTGGTTCCTTTGTCTTCTTCGCTAACGGTGGTTCACTTCAGATAATGGGTGATGTGGACACAAGCGGAGTCGGAGATGGAAGCATAGTGTTTAGCTCTCTTCTGATAGTTAGTGAAAGCTGCGGACTAACTCTAAAGGGTTGGGCGCCACTTATGATACGATTAGATCTCAAATGCGGCTAATCAAGCCTAAGCCAGCGGCGAATCGCACGGAGAATTCTTGGTCTCCACTCTGGCTTAGCGAGGACTACCATTGCAGCAAGGAAGATATTCACGAAGGCGACAAGAACATCGTCCCATGTGAGAAAGAACCGCCTAGTGGCCCAGCGGTTGCTCAACAACACATAGTAGGCTGCTGCTGCAAGGAGTATGAGTCCCAATCCTAGATCCCTTGTACGTGGAGGAAATGCCAAGACCCCGCCCGCAAGGTAGACGAGTACCAGTAACAGAGGAAACAAACGTTCGACGGTTATCGGCAGATGTGCTAATGAGATGAGGGGAATTGCGGACAACAATATAGCAGCAATTCCTGCAGCCAGCACGTATCGTCTCGGATTCTGAATCCGGAGATGAATCTCTGACGGTTTACTAATAGCTCCACTCACAGCATCAAGTTGCAAAGTGCATTTGCTAGGAGCCGCACTTTGGGACACATCTAGTACCAAGTTAATTGTAGTCGACCTGCCAGATGAAGGAGTGACCTCACTACTTGGTTTGAAGTCGACGGTTACCCATGATGGAATTCGCGATACGTTGACGACAACCTTTGAATCGAAATGCCCTATCGGTGTGATGGTAATGCCTATCCTCCGACGACTTCCTTGATTAATTGTAATAGCACTATCTGAGAGAGACAACTGAAAATCAGACTGCGCTTCTCCAATCAAAATCGCTCATCTGGCCACAGGGCGGTTTCTTCTGCCAGCTTGTCCTTGGCTTCCACTAAGCCCACTATCCGACTCACTGGTTTCGAGGCGTAAATCGCCAGAACGTCGTCCGGAGATCCTGAGAGAAGCCAGAACCGGAACATCAGTCACACGGGCTCACGATACTATAGTCAACGACAGCTAAAAAGGCGCACGATTGAATACGTGCACTTTGGAGGTGAATTTCATGTCGAAACCGAGTGCCTCTGATGAAGGCTTCAATACGCTATGGCTTAGCGGAATCCTAGGGGCCGCTTTCTCTGAGATACTACGTTGGTTTCTGTCCGTTCGGGAAATGCCAGTCTTCCTTCTATGGATACCTGAAGGGTATCGCAGTGGTGCTGGCATCATATTCTGGTTCCTTGCGTTCATGATGTTCTCTTGGGTTTCTGCTGGCTGGCTAGTATTCGGAGTGCATTGTTGGCGTAGAATCGAGCGTCATATTCCTTGAGTGTCCTCTTAACCTCCAACCTCTTTCTTGATGTGCAAAGTTTCCAACAAGTCTGCAGATGCAAACATCTGAGACTGCCTGTTGAGAACTCGCTAAAGCCTGAGAATGCACGCGTCTGTTGACCTTCGGATGATATCCTTCATCGCGGCTTGCACTAGGATATCGATCTCGCGAATCATGTCGGCCTCGTAGTTTCTTGGTTTGGCTTCCGTTACGGGAAAGCTCCACATCTGCAAATCCCCGATCGTTTCAGCGACATTATACGCCAAGTTCGAGGCGTCGAACTCTGCAATCCTATATGTATTCGGTTGCTGTTCAGCAAGAATACAGATCAGCCTCAGTGATTTGCTGTGTTGCTTGTAGATGATCTTCGCCAGAGCGTTCAGTTGCATCACTCTATGTGCAGTGAACGCCTCAGCGGGAAAGGCAAAGCATAGGCTCCTATACTTTGGCGCATAGTCAATCATCTGTTTGACTGCCCGATCAAAATTGAAATCTCCACCCTTTGTCTCTATTATCTCACCGTTAAAGACGAAATCCGGTCCAGCGCCCTTCGACGGGCTCGCCTTGATCTTGCGGTGGACCCGTAGGTACCCTTCTATAACCGACTTCACAGCGTCCTCATTGATTCCTCTTTTCCTCTTTTTGAGGGCTTGCGCACTTTCCATGGATCGAACCTCTGAGAAACGATCTAGTAGGGATACAAGTCAGAAAGCATGTAATGAAGCTTTGGCGAACTCTTGGTCGTCAGTTGATTGCAGGTATCGGAGTCTTTCGATGAAGGCTTTCTTGGGGCCAAGCTTCTGGCCTTGTGAGGCGCTGTTCTGCAAGGGTTTAAGGGAACGCATTGCTTAGCGAACAGGTGTCTAGAGTAATTCAGATCCTGGTCGGGGACACAAGCTTGATCCAGAAAAGCGTCAAGACAGGTGCGGTCTTCTGGGCGGAAGCAGACCGCATCAAGAGACTGCTATTCAATCGCCTTAGACAGCTGACTAGAATAGACTACAAAGGGTACAGACGATACAGACAAGCCTTTGCTGCCATTCCTGATCAACTTGTGAAGGAATGGCAAGAAGCTGAAAAGAGAAGCTTGAAGAGGTTGAAAGGATACCTCTTCGAGGCTTTGTTCTACTTTGCCTGCTTAGAGTCTCAAGCCGCTTTCCTTGATGCGGAACTTGCTGAGTTTGGCGGAGCAACATTTGAAAGGTCGCCACCATGGATCGAAGCCACGCCCCTCTATGACATAATTCCAAGCCTACATCAGATAAGGAGAGAGAAACGATGGGAAAGAAAAGTTCCGCAGACAAGCGCTGACTTTCTCGTAACTTATGTGAATGACAGCGGGCCGAGTCCGCCTAGCCTAGTGGACGTGAAATCAAGGCCACCGAAAAGGAAGGAGATCAAAAGGAAAATGGGTTGGCAGATCACAGCCGCCATGAGACGCGGCTTCATATTTCAAGTTGCCTATCCCAAAGACCACACTGAATTTCCGAAATCCCTGGACGACTGGGAGATTAGAACACCCTGTTCTTCCTGTGGAGCCCTGAGCAAGCAGTATGACAAATGCGAGGCATGCAATGCAACTATCTTTTCCTTCAGCATAGTGTCCGGCCATTATGAAGCCAAGGAGTTATGGAAGACTCTAGGAAAGACGCGTTCAGGTCGCTTCTAGCTCGACATTTACGAAATGAAGCAAATAGAGATTCATCATTTCAGATGCGTCTCCGCTGTGCCGAGAAGACCTCCGCTTCCTAGAGAGAAGATACCTCTTCTCCGCAAATGTCAAATGCGTCGACCGCGTAGGAGGTAGGCGGCGAGTAGGGGGGCTGTGGTCAATCTCTGGCATTTGGATAGTTGCTTCTTCTGCGGTGAGAGAGCGGGTCTTTGTGTCGAAGCTATCTAAGTGGATTATGATTGGTTCATTGATTCTTATCGCCTCTGTGCTTCAGTCTGCTCCTATCATAGAATGTAGCGTTCAAGATCCTCGCACAGAGTGGAACAGCCTTCGTGTCATTGTGGAACTGAAGGACATCGATTCGAGACGCCAAACTGCTCTTCTCAGTGTCTTCTGTTCTGCGAATCTCCATCCTGGGCCGTCTGGTGGCTATTCTGACGTGATCGGAGTCAATTTTGACTTCTTTGATAAGTCGGGTCCTCGTCTTTCGGTTCAGACCATCGCCAAATGCGAGAGCGGAGTCTTCTATCAAGGCGCTAAGGTGTTTGAGGTTCCTTTGCCCGGATCACCGATGCTGTACCCGTACGATTCCTACTACTTCAACTTCTCCGTGTGGGTCACGACATCTCTAGTTCCTTTGAAGAATGTGGACATCAGTCCGGGTATGCCTTATGTCAGATCATCCTCACTAACGTCCGCGTGGCGGTTCAATTACGATTCGATACCCACCTTGGTGTTGACAAAGGATGGCTTTCCGAAGGCGGGGCCGTTCATCATGGTCTTTCATAGAACCGAAACGGCGATCTACAGAGTAGTCTTGCCGCTCTACTCGATTTTCTTTCTTCTTGGCGCAACTCTTCTGCTTGATTCCCGAGAATTCGCCCAACAGAGGTTTACAGTGTATCTTGCGGTGTTCATCTACGTCCTCTCCTTTCCAGCGATAGTTGCCGAGGAGATGCCGATGTATACTCCAACAATGGGGGAACTCCTAGCCTACTCGCTCATAGTGAGCACGACAGGCATGACCGTCCTGACGGCACTTTCACTATGTCTCAAGGAAACGAGGAAGCTTCTTGACCTTGTTGCTGCCTTATTCTCCTTGCTTGCGACGGCATCGATGACAAGGATAAGTCGAGAGGACACGGTGATCTACTCGATTCTTAATCTTCCGTCTTATGCCGTTCTGGCGATAGTGGGTGGATTGACCTTTGGACTCTTCTTGAGGGCGACAAGAGTTCTTGCTAAGGGAACAGGTTAACTCAAGAAACGATTGTTGGATTGAGAACATCTAGGTGTTCCAGACCAAAGATCGAGACGCTTGCAAGGGTTGAACAGGAAAGGCATCAGAAAGCTGCGTTCGCATTGGAACTCTTTGATCCAACCGACAGCGCAGTGTCCGCCGAAGACTATTCCTCGACTTGGAGGGAAATCCGCAGGGCCGACAGGCGTACGTCATTACCCTAGGTGCGCCTCTGCTTCGGCGAGGAGTTCCCCGAGCTCTTGGTCCTGTGTGCGCGATAGTGATAACTAGGAGACTGCGCCAGTAGGCACTAAGGGTGTTGAAAGCCTCGTGAACTCATGGTTTGATTTGGCGATGGCGATTGCAGCTGCCATACAGGCATTCACGGCCCTAGTCATAATGTGGGCAACAATCAAGATCACATGCTATGCGAAGGTTACGATTGAAGAAGGAAGGAAAAATCGAAGGAAAGACGCAATAGAGAATAAGCTGAAAGAAGCATATTCTCCCTTGTATGAGATACTGCGAAGGGCCCACATTGATAATTGTGTGAGAGCTGTCGTCCGACAGATTGATCCTGAGAAGAAATTTGTCTTTACCGAAGAAGAGTTCACAAAGATTTGGAGCATTGTCGAGACGTTCGGTCACCATCTAGGCAGCCAAGAGCGAATGGCTCTAACCAATGCCATACGAGAAGATAGAGTAGAATTGCATGACTTTCGGTTTCATGGGGGAATAGGTTGGCACAGATTCAAACATACCATCATGATTGAGCATTACAATCATGTTTACGGAATGTGCAGAGACCTGATGAGAGAACTAGACGTACTAACAAAAGCGTAGCTATGGTCCGTCAAAGGTCTCCAATGCACAAGGTGTACGTTACTCCCTATGAATTGGCAGGTCTACCACAAGTCATCGTCAAATTGAGCTAACGCTCAAAAAGATCCCTCAGCCATGAAGGTTAAGATTCCTTCTCGGCCGAGGCTTTGTTGTCTGAGATTGAGCACCTTATCGCTGGTCTCACTTTGGTCATCGCCATCAACGTGTACAAATGGGGCTTCGGGCAGAGGGACTCTAAAACCGTGCTGGTCCGGCTCATCACCTATGTAGGCCGCAATGAGTTCCTTAGGTCTGAGAGCGTCTTGGCAACCGGCTTCCCTTTCTCAGTGAGTGAGTAGTTCGACTGGATAGGCCGCGAGGCTATTACGTTCCGACTGAGGAGTCCTTCCTTGAGCAAGTCGTTCAGATTCGAAGACAAGGTGCCTCGGCTCCGGACCAAACTCTCAAGCTCACTGTGTCTAGCTTCCCCTTTCGAGTAGACGAACAACAGGATCTTCACGCATGGAGACTGGAGAAGAGCCCAGATTTTCACGTCTTCACAACCGGAGGAGCGAGAGCGAGGGCCGTTAAAGAAGCGGTAGCACTCCGAAGCGAGCTTAGCTCAGTCAATCGAGCCCATTAAATACGTAACGAGCAATATCCTTCCGCATGGAATACTGGTTCGTCCAGCATGACATCGATGCGTACTGGGATCGCTCGGACGCGATCGGCTCACCAAAGGCCAGAGCGCTTAGAGATCGAAATTTCAGACAGATGAGCAAAGGCGATAAAGTGGTCTACTACGCGAAGCAGAAGAGAACGCTCGGGCTCTTCGAAATATCGTCAGAGCGATGGCTAGAGTTGAAGAGCTGGAGCAGAAGCCGAAAGAGTCCCCACATGACCTATCAAATCAAACCTATCTACGCAGGAATCTTCGAGATGGACCCTTCCGATTTTGGCATCGGAACCACCAGAGGAAGGACCGTAATCCGCCTCACCAAAGAGCAGTACCGCATGATGGCAGCGCATATATTTGGCATAGAAGATCCAGAGAACCACGAGGGCACCGTCGCCCTATTCGCCAAACTCCACAAAGCCTGCGGATTCCCCAAGCTTCTCAAGGTAAGAGAAGCCTACCCTGACATAGTCGCCGTCGACGAAAGCGGGCACGAGACGAGAATCGAGGTTGAGTTCGAGAGCGCCAACTTCGAGAGAGAACACATAAGCGAGGCAGACAAATGCGATGCGGTGGTTTGCTGGCGAGACACATGGGGACGAGCAGCGACCAAACCAGTAATCGAACTAGCAAGCCTACTCTATTGACGAGTTGATCCAGTGACTTCAGTCCTTCAGTCATATTCAGCCACGAGGAAAAAGGCCCGTGCACAAATGGGAATGAAGCCTAGGTCCTCTGCCTATTCCTTTCTCGGCCTCTGCAAGAATCTCTCTCGCCCTTCATCACGGTAGTAAGGGGAGAATCTATCGAAGAGAGAAGGATATGTGATGACGAATCCGCTTGGTTTGGGCGGTGGGTGCGTGAAGGGCTTCATGCCGCATAGCATCGAGTCCACAGCATCGTCGTCCACTTTGCGAGGTTTCCCTTTCTCATCGTAGGAGTAAGCGATCATCTGCTGGACTAAAGTATAGAATTTCCTGCATTCAGCCAAGACATCCGGATCATCAGGCTTGAGATACGGATCGGGAAACTTGATTAAGCCCTTCTCGAGACGCCAACGCACATGCCCGATCAAGGCATCCTTGTCCTTGCCGAAGTTGACAGGCGTGACTTTCAAGCCCATCCTCTGCAGTTGATCGTTCTCATGGACTCCGGAAGCATCGGCATAGATTGGGACTTGGCCAAAATCTTCTTTCAATTCCAGCATGATGTCTGAGAGTAGGGTTTCCTGTCGAATTCGGCAGTCTCGAGCATAAATCGATTCGCCCTGCTTCTCCCAAGCGGTGATAACCGTGGGATGGAGGAAACCCCAATCCAAGCCCACGGACCATTCCGTAAGTTCCTTGGCGGCGGGTAAAGGAAAGACCTTGAACTGTCGGGGATCCACGCAAGCTTTACGGACGAGTTCAGGATCCCAGACTCTACCAATTCTCTCAATGATCTCACCGCGATATTCGACTCTGAATGTTTGAGAATCAAGAAGCTTCTCTGCGAGCTTAGCGTCTTCTCCATGAAGCCAATGACATTCTTCAGGAGACCACTCGTATCGCTTGAAGCCTAGCTCTTCGGCATTCTGCCATTTGTGCAGAAACCACCCCAAGCTGACCTTGGGGCTTGCAGTTGACATAACTACCCGTTTGGGTCGCCTAGATGTACGGACCACGGGCCAAGCGGCGTCAATGAGACTCTGCGGGATGAGAACAGCTTCGTCGAGACACAGGATGTCAACATGGCCACCTCTGCTTCTTCGTTCGCTAGCGGTAAGGATCTCCATGCTACCGCCCTGCTTGAACTGTGTGAGTGACCGCGTCGGTTCGTCGACTAACCAGTCTTGGGGCACTAATTCAGGATTCAAGATCATGGGCCGATAGTAATTGTATAGGTATCGGGCCTGCGCGAATGAGCCTGAATGGACAAAGATCTTCCAGGTCGGATCGAGCTTATGCAAGGTTGCGAAGGATACCGCTGCGCATATGGTTTTCCCGGCGCCTCTATGGACCTTAGCGATCAACTGCATGATCGAAGGATCGCAGATATCTCGCATGAACCTAGTTTGCCCGGGGCTTGGATCTATTTCAGGCTGAGCGAAGAGGAGAGCTATGCTCACAGGGTCGCTCAGGCTATGCTTCAGTGCGTTTAGATTCCAACCGTTTAATGGCTCGGGCGAAGAGGACTTGCTCATCGGGTCTTAACACCTTTCTGAGCTTCTCGATGTCGGCTTTGGCCGCCTTCTGGGGCTGGACGATTTGCAGCGGAGTTTTCTGAATCCAGCCATGTAATTCCATAAGGAGCCTAATCGAGCCGTTGAGCGCGCTTGCTTGCCTTGTTCCCAAGCGGCCTGTGTAAGTGCCCTTGATCACATCTTGAAGGAAACGATCCACATTCCCCATACTCTCAAGCTCATAGCCCGGCCACGGGGGGGACTTGTAGCTACCTCTGGGCACTCGCTGCCTTGCGCTTCCACGACTCGAAACGTAAGGAGGCTCCATTTTTTTTCTCACGTGCGCCCTCGGCTTCGAGGTATAAAACCCTTTCTAGCGGTGGTTCTGATAATTCTTCGGGGTGCGGGGGCTAATTTATGTCGGTGATAACTATCGGGGTAATTGTTAAATCTAGTTACAGAGACAGCAATACGCATGGCGCGAATAATCGCAATCGGGGGCGTGCTTAGCGGCGTGAGCGGCGCTCTACTGGCCATCTATCAGAACGAGGTCAGGGATTTTCTGGACAATCTGTTGAGCCAATTATTCGGCATCCCGAAGGGTGTAGTCGGATACTACGTTGTTGCGGTAGTCATACTCGCCCTTATCGTTTTCTGTGTTCTGGTCGTTTTGAATTGGCTGTGCAAGCGAATTAGAGGGCCTCCTAGAGAGAAAAAACCTGAACGGAAGGCCCTCGCGATTGAGTCTGGCAAATTCGAGGCGAGAATCCTCTACAAGAAAAGCAGTTATCGTATGGGAGACAAGATTACATTCTGGGCGAAATATACAGGTAAGCTAGACAAGGGCTATCACGTAATTCAAGTCTCCTCGCTTTCAGGCGCGACTATACCGAAAGGGAATGATTGGTGGTCAGACCCCGCTACTTATCACAATCCGAATGGTTCCGGTCACGTAGGAAAACTGATCGTGCCCCCTCCTTACGAATACAAAGCCAGTAGACTATTAACAGATTTTCCTATTGGAGAATATCAGATAGCGTTTGAAATCGGAGAAGGCAAACTCAATGAAGGAAAGCGACTAGCATCGGCAAAAGACATCTTTGTTGTGGGGTCGTCTGAGAGCGAAGTGAAGGAGAGCGAGAGCGCACAAGCCGACCTTAAGAGAAAAGAGGACATCTGGAAGGCAATCAAAGAATGGGTTGACTCGGCATACTCGACCGACTCTATACTGGGACTTGGTAACTGCTATGATTTTCCTCTAGGGAGAGCACCGCCAAAGTTGGCTAAGGAAATAGATGATTGTCTAAGTAAGTATCCCTCACTTTGGCATGACTTACAGGAGTTTAGAAACAAATGTGCCTTAAGGGGGCGTGTGCTTCGCAGTCCAATTCAGGATGCCTATGATGGATTTGTAGGAATGAATGAAAGGCTAGTGCAACGGTTCAGGTCTGAAATTCTTGACAAGCATTGGACTCGTTTGAGGTGCTAGTCAAGTTGAACGGAAGAAATATTCGCTCAGAATCATCCTTACAGTTTCAGGTATCGAGTCTAGGAGACGTTTCTTCCGCTCCGCTTCTAGCTTCTTTTCCATCTCCTCAGTTATGGCGAGGGTGTATCTCTTCATCAATTCATGCGCCAGCACCTATTGATGTCTATCGACATCCTTATAAGTCTGTCGCCTATACACATCTATTGAAGCCGATAGGTGCAGACGGTGGAGATAATGACCGTAACCTTGGAATCCCCAAGAGAGTTGAGAGGATTGCAGATACTTAGCAGAGGAGACCAAATCCGCAGAATAGATGCCAATACTTACAAAGTGAAGTCACAGAATGACAACGGCTCATACCTTGTGGTGCGAAAAGGGAAGGAGTGGACTTGCGAATGCCCCGACCACAATCACAGACAAACAGTCTGCAAGCACATATGGGCAGTTTACTTCTCTCTCAATCTCAGACACAGAGTAGTCACTACTGTTCAGCCTATCATTGAAACCAAGAGAATCGAAGGATGCCCGTACTGCGGCTCCTATGATGCGGTCAAGATCGGAATTAGGCATAATCTACGCAGAGATACCCAACGATACCTCTGCAAAGGCTGTGGACACAAGTTCATTCGCAATGAGGGGTTTGAGAAAGTTAAGGCTACGCCGAAAGCAATCACCATTGCCTTAGACCTCTACTTCAAGGGAGTTTCGCAGAGAAAGATTGTTGAACACTTGAAGATGTTTGAGGGAGTCAAGGTCACTCAACCATGCGTTTTGAAGTGGATAAGGAAATACATTGAGTTGATGAAGAATTACCTAGACAAGTTCACACCACAGCTAGGCGGAATATGGCATTCAGATGAAATGACAGTCAACGTTAGAAAGACTGTGCCGATAGATGGCAAGAACTACTCTTGGGCTTGGAACCTACTAGATCATGAAACCCGATTCCTAATAGCGTCGGAGATAACCAAGCACAGGAATATTGAGGATGCACGCAAAGTCTTACGGAAAGCAAAGGATGTTACCAACGGAGAGAAAACCGACTATATAGTAACTGACAAACTCCACGCTTACAAGCAAGCCATAACGAGCGAGTTCTACACCAACACCAAGCCACGAACAATGCATGTTAGGTTAAAAAACATCAGAGAGGGCACGAACAACAACATTGTCGAGAGACTGCATGGAACGGTCAAGGAGAGAACCAAAGTCATGCGAGGATTAGACCGAGATGAAACTGCTCAAAGAATGATGGAAGCCAACAGAATCTACTACAACTATCTGAGACCGCATCAAGCGCTAGATGGAAAGACACCTGCTGAGAAAGCAGGAATAGATCTGAAACTAGAAGGCAATAAGTGGCAAGAACTAATACAGAAGGCCAGTCGAACCCCGAAAGTAATCAAGGACAAAGAAGATCCATGAAACCCCGAAGAATTATCAGAACCGTTATTCGTTAATGGCTACGCATTTTCAAAAATACACGAATTAGTTCTCAAACACAAAAGGCCGATCTAAAGGATACTCTGCATCCAGCCACTCTCTGTCCGTCTTGTACTGGAGTCTCGTTAGGGGAATCCCCACCGTGTCCACATGCTCTTTCTTCATTATGTCTCTCATTATCTCTCCTCCTCTGAGATACTTAGAACCATAGAGCAAGTAGTACTGGGGGCCTCGCATGATGTTTCTGACAAGTATGCCCCCTATGTATTGGTAGTGCGCCTCAAGCCTTTGCGAGACATACAACCTCATGAATGCCTTGTAGTCACCACAGTCTAGGTCCTGCCATTCCTCAGTACCGAAGAATATTGACATTCTCGCCCTCATTTTCTCAGACGCTCCTCTATCTGGAAGTTTTCGAATATGGCCTGCGCACTCCATTATCGCCTGCAATGGAAGATTCAACAACAATTCGGTTCTAGGAAAGGTGGCGATTTTCTCAACTGTTTCCGCAGTCAATTCATCGTAAGTGCGATCCTTTCCTTGATATGCTAGTCCATCAGGATCGACGAAGAAGAAGACAAACATCTTGCCTTTTGGAATTAGAGACAGTATCCTATCTATCTCAATGTTACAATCTCCGAAGAATTGCGTCACATGAGGAATTGCTTTACATGAATCCTTGAGTAAAGTGAACCTCAGACGATCTATTTCAACAACATAGCACGGAAAGCTAGGGATGACCTTTGCCGCAATGAGTGTGGAGCCATCTGTCAAGTTGCCTGCGTCGAGAACCTTACCAGAACCTCCGTGGGTGTCAACGTATGCAAAGTTCTGGTATATGTTGCTGAATCGTTGGCAGGCCCGAAGGTATTTTCCAAGGATCTGGTATTTCTTGCGTGAGTGCTCTTTGATTTGAAGATAAGACAAGCTTACCACACACAGTTACATTTACAGTTCTTCCAGTCAAATCCCAAATTCTCCCACATCGCCACTGGTTCTTTGCATAGTGCGGTCTTCGTGTATCCATGCTCCTCTGTCAGATAGTCCAAGACTACACGGAAAGTTCGGCATCGAACCTCAAACGGTATTCGCCTACCCCATTTTGACTCCTCTGTCAAGTAATCGACCCAAGATTTGTCTTCGGCCTCGTTGATTGTGCTTTGTAGGCCTCTTAAAGAACCGAGAGTAATCCTCTCTGGATACAAATTCGAAAAAACATCGTCTATGAGTTTCCGGTAGTTTTTTGTCCACTCGCTTTCTGGGTAGGGAACTATTGGGTCTATCCTTATTCTCGTCTCATAGCCTGCTTCGAATATTTTTCTAGCGGCCGCAATTCTGTTGGCTACTGCGGGGGCTTTCTCCCATCTGTTGGCAACTGGCTCTGAGTTCAGGCTGAAACTCACTATTGCCTGACTGTGGGGATTCATGTTTAGGAGGTTGTCTACTCTATCGCCCTTTGTCAGGAATAGGACCTTGTGTTTCTTTTGCTTCTCAAACAATGACATTATGAATTTCGAGAAAGGCACATTCGTATGCTCTGACATGAGAGAATCTGCAAGTTCACCAGTATTCAACACCTCTTTCTGGCTTGGATAGTCAACTCTGAAGAAGCGCTGTAGATGTGATGCAATCTTCTCGTGGTTTTTGTATGTCGGATTCTTTTTGCGAATGTAATGGCGCATTGTGCCTCTCAAGTAGCACCAAGCACAGTCGAAAGGGCAGCCAGTAGCCCACTTCAATTCGAGGAAGTGGGGGCACACGATATCAAATGCTTTGTTGGGGAAAGGCGTCATGTCAAAGCGATTGACTATCGAACCATCGTTGATTCTCTTGATCAGTGTTCTCTTGGAGCCATCTAACATCGTATACTCCGACAGATGAGCTTCTAGCATTGAATTGTCCTCAAAGACATACTCATAATCTAACGTATTTTCTGACTGCTCTTCGAATTATCTCCTGAATTGTGAGCTTATTTGCCTGCGCAAGCTTGGAAAGAGCCTTGTAGATAGGGCCTGAGAAGGATATGGTCACGCTGTACTCGTCCATCTCTCTAAGAAAGGTTCTTACAGCCTGCCTTGCAGGAAGTTTAGGCTCTCTGCCAGCGTATTCTATTGCTTTCGCTGCTTGAAGCTCTGGCAGTTTCTCTTCGTAAATTGCTCTGGCAATACCCTCCTGCCGTTCCTTTGGTAGAGACGCCAGCCTCGCCCCTGTTTCTATACCAAGCTTCTTCTCTTGAACCATTCTCTGAACCGCTTCAGTCGTTTCTAGTAGACGCAACCAATCATATACTGTCCTTGCTTGCTTCCCAACTACTCTACTTGCCTCCTCCACTGCCTTAGTTCGCGGCATTTCTTTCTCTAAATCCTTGATAAGTTCCTCAGTGGCTCTGGCTCTTTCGATAGGATTCAGTGAATCGACTTGGATGTTCTCAGATAGTGATAAGATCAATGCTTCTCTGTCAGTAAGCTTGCGCTTGACTGCTGGAATGGTATCCCAACCCAACGCCTTGCAGGCAAGAAATCTTCTTTGGCCAACTACCACCTCTGGCTTTCCTTTGACCTCACGGACAACTATTGGCTGTAGTAGCCCTACCGATTTGATTGATGCCTGCAAATCGCCGAGATCGCCCACTCGCTTCCTCACATTCAGGGGAGAAACTTTGAGTTCCTTGATGGAAGTATGTTCGATTTGTGACATCACTGTTTCTCTCTCTTCTTTCTGGTTTCCCAAGCCCTCTTCGCTATCTCTCTACGCTTCTCCACTTTCTCAGAGTTCTCCTTCCTGATCGTCAGTTCTTGATGTGTGACTTCACCCTCAAGAAATTCCCCTTCCCCCCAACCTAGCTCTTCGATCTGCTTAGGAGGAACCGTGATCACCCATTTAGGATACTCTCTTCCCTTGTATTTCCTGGAAACCTGCTTTTGCAGTCGCAATCTCAATCCATATCCATTAGGTACCGAAACGTTAATAAACCTTTAGGTACCTACTGCACTTAGGTACCTAAAATGCCTGACACCATGCTTGACGATTAGCTCCGAGCGGCATGACGGACAGGCTTGAAAGTTGACAGGTTCAATGACGATTTGACTAGCGATCTTCTCTCGCAAGGCTATGCTGATCTCGATAGCCCAGATATGCTTGCACTTCAGGCCTCGATACTGAAAGTCAGGGCATTGACACCTTCACTCCGAATTGTCTTTGAGAACAAGGTATGATCCGTTTCCATTCTGCGACTTGACATGGTAGGTTCGATCATCTATTCTCTGGATTTGATTGGCCAAGTTGACGATTGCCCGACCCCTCAACTCTCGTGAGTCTTGGCTCATCTTTCATCACCAGTATTACATAACACTCGTATTACAGACATAAAGTTTGCGACTGTAAAGAAACCTTTATCTACTACCCAAGGACTGTAATACTATGACGAAAGATGAGTGACCGGAAGACAACTAGCATAAAGGTCAATCCAGGCCTTTGGAAAGAGTTCAAGAAACTCGCAATAGACAAAGACAAAGATATATCCGACATGCTGGAACAAATGATAAAGGAGAAAGTGAAGTCAGAATGACCGAAGACGAAAAGAAAGAGATTCTTCAAGCCGCGGAAAAAGTTCAAATGAGGCTAGAGGAATCCGTTCGACAGGCTGAAAAATTCATCGAAAGGAAGTCGAAGTAGACAGCATTATGGAATAAGCTTCTTCAATTGCTCTATGGTCTGTATGGCTTCCCTCAGATCATTCCGCATTCGTTCGACCTCCTCTGATGCTTCGACTCTTTCTCTTCTAGTTGCATTTTCCTTCTCCTCAAGAGTTCTCTCGCTGAGTTCGGTCAGTTCACCTACTCTTTGGGTTAGCTTCTCCGTTGGCCTTTGTCCGAAATAGAATCCAAGTATCGTACCTATGGGGCCCAGGAATATTGCGGATAGTGTTTTCAGGAGATCAAGATTCTCCGGGCAATAACACACAACTTCTGTAATAAGCCACATGAACCCTGCCATCATGACCAATGCTAGTAGGAACGGATAGAACTTGTCTAGGAATGCTTCAAGTTTAGAAAAGTCGGAGCGATTAGGTTCCATAGGCGCCCACACATGAGAAAAATCCCATCTCCCGTATATAAGGAAAGACTCAGAACTACGTCTTGTGAGAGCGTGCGCGGGTCCTTGATGCACGAATCCATTTCCTCAAATCCAAATGGACGCCGCTTGGCCAGACGCAAGCGTACTCTGTGAGGTTTCATATCGGCTTTCTCTCGTATCTATCCAATATCAATGCCACCAAGGCGCGTGGCCAATATCGTGTGTTCTTTCTGAGTAGACCAAGTTCTTCGCTGGTCGCCATCCATCTCTAGCACACGAGTTGGCTCACATCGTCATGCGCCGACAGTTAACAGTCCGAACGATGCGCTGACAAGTTAACAGAACTCTAGCGGTGCTTTAGCAGTGCTAGGAGGCATTGCCCTTTTGCCAAAGCACAGTATCAGCACACGACGCCTGAACAAGAGGACTCCATCTTCAGGATTCTCTTGAAATGTGGGGACGCCGACATTGCACAAGAGAAGACTTGGGGATGGAACTGCGCGGAGCCTGGACTTGAAGGGGGGATCTTCTGCAGTCACATGCCTCATGTCAGATCCGGTCTTTCGGCAGACTGGAAAGCCGAACCAAGCTCTGTACGAGCCTCAATTCGTTCAGCCCTCTTTGCGCATAGGTGCAACTGCCTTCTGTCATCTATATCAGACCTGGCGAACGCCATTAGGCAAGAGTTTTAGCGCCCACTCACCTGATAGGGTGTCAGATCCAATTGAGAGTCTGTTCAGGAATGAGTCTCAGCCTGTTGCGGAGAGTTCTACGCTTCCTTAGAAGGAATCCGGTTACTCTCATTTTCTTATTTGTGTTGGTCTATGGGTCGGCGCTGGGTCCTAGACCGAGTGGCTTGACGGGAAATAGTCCAATAGGTTTCGAGACTGGAACGACCACGATTTTTACAACCTCAACGACTGCAACTACGACTACTGAAACCGCTTCAGTGACGACCACAGCGACCACAACATCTACAACAACCATAACGACTACAACGGCTCCTCCAACCGTGACGACAACCCTGACTGTCACAACGAGGCGACCTCTGGGCTGCATTGTGGCCTCTGCTGCTTACGGTTCGGAGCTGGCATCTCCGGTACAGCTACTACGTGACTTTAGAGACAGGCAAGTGGCGTCGACGTTTGCCGGCAGCCAATTCCTTAGGGCTTTCAACGCATTCTACTACTCGTTCAGCCCAACGGTTGCTAAGTGTCTCGAAGACTCAGCCGTGCTTCGTGAAAGTGTTAAGATGGCGATCTACCCTCTGATTGGAGCTCTTCGCATATCTTCGTGGGCCTATTCTCTCCTAAGCTTCTGCCCCGATGTCGCTCTCATAGTATCAGGCCTGGTCGCGAGCTTCCTAATCGGATTGGTCTACTTCGGACCTCTTGTAGCGGTCACGGTCCGTTCTAGTACGCTACCTTTGCCGCCTGGCAAGTCAAACAGGAAGGCCCACAAGCTTCGTCGCGCCTAACGGACACCGTTAAGACGAGCATTGGAAAGGGTCCTCTTGTATTATTTGCTTTGACTGTGGCTGAGCGATGTCTCCAGATGTCGAAAGAGGCAGGGTTGCACGAGAGAAAGGGGATCTCACCTGATAAGGCCCCAAAGATGACGATATTCTTTTTCCGTTGCTCTACCAGTGTTCTCAAGGTGGAATAGACATGGGATACGCCGGCATGTCGATAAGCCCTGAAGACGCTGAGGAGATTATTAGTGAGGTTAGTCGCGCATATGCCAAGGTTCCGATTGTGTTTCGGTCTTTTGTTCCTTCTCTGCCTGAGCTATTGAGGAAGATCCCGG
>Ga0209725_1000397_pt1 | contig 27026 bp, 31 predicted proteins | sample I18A1metaG_FD_184145 | JGI IMG/M metagenome (GOLD analysis project Ga0209725, IMG submission 184145) | Lake sediment bacterial and archeal communities from Gulf of Boni, Indonesia to study Microbial Dark Matter (Phase II) - ​I18A1 metaG... | ecosystem: Environmental > Aquatic > Freshwater > Lake...
ATGCAAGAGGGTAGCCAGTCGCTTTCGACGCCAAAGCGCTCGATCTAGATAGTCTTGCATTTACTTCGATGGCGACAAATCTCTCGCTTCTAGGGTCAAGTCCAAACTGTATATTGCATTCTCCTATGATGCCCAAGCCTTTGATGACGCGGATCGATGCATCTCGAAGCATCTGATATTCAGAGTTTGTAAGAGTCTGAGTTGGAGCCACGACTATACTGTCGCCTGTGTGAATGCCGAGAGGATCGAGGTTCTCGAGAGCCGCCACTGTTATCGTATTGTCGACCAAGTCGCGCATCACTTCATATTCGATCTCCTTCCAATGCTCGAGGTACTGTTCAACCAGCACCTGGTGTTCCATACTTAGATTCAATGCCCTCTCTGCAATTTCCTTGAGTTCGAATTCACTATGCGCTATTCCGGACCCTCCGCCACCAAGCGTGTAAGCGACTCTAACGATTACCGGATAGCCCACGTCTTTAGCGATCTTTAAGGAATCATCGACTGAGTAGGCGACATCACTCAACGGCACAGGCACACCGATCCTCTCCATCGCTCTCTTGAAGAGTCCTCTATCCTCAGTCGCCTCGATAGCTTCTATTCCTGTGCCCAGAACCTCAACATGCTCATCCTTGAAGATCCCTTTCTTTTCAAGCTGAACCCCAACGTTCAGCCCTGTCTGCCCGCCGAATCCCAATAGGATTCCCTCGGGCTTCTCTACTCTTATTATCTGAGCGACCATCTCAGGGGTACATGGTTCCAAGTAAACTTTATCCGCCATTCGGTAGCTCGTCTGAATCGTTGCGACATTAGGGTTGACCAGCACAGTTTCTATGTTCTCTTCATCCAGCGCCTTCAAAGCTTGAGATCCACTGTAGTCAAATTCAGCCGCCTGCCCGATGACTATGCCGCCGCTCCCTATCACAAGAACTTTCTTCAAGTCCGCCCTCCTCGGCATCCTTTTCACCTTGACATCTTCTTCGCGTCTCTTGTCATCGCCATGAACTTATCGAACATGAAATTAGTATCATCAGGGCCCGGGGATCCTTCTGGATGCCACTGGGTTGCGAACGCAGGCAGATCTCTATGCTCAATGGCTTCGACTGTTCCATCATTCGCGTTGACATAAGTGACTTCGAGGCCCGTTCCAAATAGAGAGTTAGGATCGATAGCGTAACCGTGATTCTGACTGCTAATATAGCATCTGCCAGTTTTCAACTCCAAGCATGGGTGGTTTTGACCCCTGTGGCCGAACTTGAGTTTGAATGTGTCGCCGCCGACGGCGAGGGCAAGGACTTGCGCTCCAAGGCATATGCCGAATACCGGCACATGCAGTTCGATCAACGACTTCACAGTTCTTATCACATCCTTGATGCGTTTTGGGTCTCCTGGACCATTTGAGAGAACAACGCCATCAGGTTTGAGTTTCGAAATCTGATCTGAAGATGTGGCTGGAGGAACCTGAATTAGAGTTGCGCCTCTGCTGGTGAAGTTGCGAACTATGCTATTCTTAACTCCGCAATCTATCAGTACGACTTGACAATCTTCGCGACCAGGATAGCGCTTGATTTCTTTTGTGCATACCTCGCCTACCAAGTCTCTCTGAGCTGGATCAGGCATTGATTGAGCTTCTCTCTTCAGTTCCCTTAGGTCTGGTTCTTCTCCTTTAAAGTAGACTTCAAGTATGCCCAGCATGACGCCCTCGGTGCGTATCTTCTTCGTTAATGCTCTAGTGTCGACTTGTTCGATTCCAGGTATTCCATGCATCTCGAGGAACTCGTTCAAAGTCCATCTTGATGACCAATGATTCGGGCTTCCACAAACCTCTCGAACGATGTATCCCTCGATCTTGGGGCCGCTCGACTCGAAATGGTCCGGGCTGACTCCATAGTTTCCGATTAGGGGGTATGTCTGCATCAATATCTGACCGTTATAAGATGGATCCGTTATCGACTCTGTATACCCAACCATCCCTGTGTTGAAGACGACCTCTCCCTCGACTTTCTTAGCCGCACCGAACCCTCGACCGCGTATGATCGTGCCGTCCTCGAGAACTAGAACAGCCTCTTTCTCTACTTCTTTACGATCACATTTGGAGTTTGGCAGAGAACCCTTCTGTACGTGATACCGTATCTTCCTTTTAAGCTTTCTTCATTTATCGCTGGCTTGATCTCTTTGCTTTCCTAAATCTTTTCAATATGGTTAAAGTCTATAAAAGAGAGATGGAGGCCCTCTGGTTGGGCAAGATTAAGGTCGCAGTAGCTGGAGTCGGGAACTGCTGCTCCGCTCTCGTTCAAGGAGTTCAATACTATTCAGCGCCTAAAGATGAAAGAGGAGTAGGTATTCCGAACGTTGAAATTGGCGGGTACAGAGTCTCAGATATCGAGTTCGTAGCCGCGTTCGATGTGGATGAACGGAAAGTTGGCCAAGATCTCGCGAAGGCTATATTCGCTGAACCCAACAACACTATCAAGTTCTCTGACGTCAGCGAGTTCGGGGTTGCTGTTCAGAAAGGAGAGATTCTCGATGGGGTCGGCGAGTATGTTAAAGATAGAATAAAGGTATCTCCTGCGAGTCCTGTCGACATTTCTGAATTTTTGAAGAACGCTGGGGCGGAAGTTCTCATCAACTTCCTCCCTACAGGAGCAGTGAAAGCATCAAGGTATTACGCGGCTGAAGCCATAGATGCTGGCTGCGGGTACGCAAATGCCACCCCGGCAAAGATCGCAAGCGTCAAAGCTTGGCAGAAAAGATTCAGAGACGCCAGAGTTACGCTAGCTGGAGACGACGTCATGGATCAAATCGGTTCGACGATAATACATAAAGCCGTTCTCAAGACACTTGTCGAACGTGGAATTCTAATCGACGAGAGCTATCAGCTCGACATTGGCGGAGGGACGGAATCACTAAACGCCCTGGAGAGAACGAGGGCCGAGATAAAGAGAGCCACAAAGAAGGCGTCAGTTGGATCGGTCGTTCCGTACTCGTTCCCACTTGTGGCAGGATCATCAGATTACGTCGACTTCATGGAAAACTCTCGAACAAGCTACTTCTGGATCAGCGGGAGATACTTCGGGAGCGCACCCTTCACTATGGATATTCGATTAAACACTGTTGAAGGCCCTGCATGTGCGGGAGTAATAATAGACGTTATTAGAGCGATGAAAGTCGCTGTAGATAGAGGAATCTCAGGGCCGCTCCTGAGCGTATCCGCTTTCGCCTTCAAGATTCCTCCGAAAATGGCGCCTCCTGAAATTGCTCAAAGATGGTTCTATGAGTTTGTCTCTGGAAAGCGAGACAGATGAATCTCTAAAGTTTACATGTTATGGCAGTGACAAGTATGCGTAGTTTTAAAGAAAACATCGAGGCGTACTCTCGAGAGAAAGAAACTAACATAATCTTGGCATTGGACCTTTTTCTAACCGATAAGAAAGCTCAACTTGAAAAGAGCATGGCTATCCTTGAATCCGTACACGACAATATCTGCGCCGTGAAATTGAACAGACAAGTCGTTCTTCCTTTGGGCTTGTATTCAGGAGCGGATAGGATAGTGGCGCACGCACATAGATTGAATATGCCTGCGATTATGGACGCGAAGATCAATGATGTAGGCCATACGAACACCGCTATAGCTGCATGTTACTTCGACGCGGGATTCGACGCCGTGATAGCTAGCCCGTTCGTCGGATGGGAGGATGGCCTACAACCGGTTTTTGAACTTGCGAGAGGGCAATCGAAGGGTGTTCTCGTACTCTGCTATATGAGTCATAAAGGAGCAGCTGAGGGATATGGGCAGACGGTGTTAGATTCGAAGACTGGAAAGCTGAAGGCCCAATATGAGGTCTTCGCGGATAGAGCTCTAACTTGGGGGGCCGACGGCTTGATCGTGGGAGCCACCTATCCTGACAAAATCTCTAGGATACATGAAATCGTCAAAGATGAAATTCCGATCTACTCGCCTGGTGTCGGGGTGCAAGGAGGAGATGTTGAAATCGCCGTCAAGGCCGGCGCGAGGTATCTGATAGTTGGAAGAAGCATTTATTCAGCTGATGATCCGGGAGAGGCGTCCCGAAGGTTTCGGGAGAGAGTTCGTAAACTCATGTTCAAACTCAATTCTTGAGAACTTCTTTATATTCGGTCAGTCGTATCTTGAGGGAGGATGTAACGATGTCCGAGATTCGAGTTGCTATAATCGGCGTTGGAAACTGCTCATCGGCAATTGTGCAAGGAGTTCAGTTCTACCAGAACATTCGTGAAAACCAGAATGTTCCAGGTCTTCTGCATGTGGACTTCGGAGGCTACAAGCCCTCGGACATAAGATTCGTTGCAGCTTTCGACATCGACGTAAGGAAGGTCGGAAAGGATCTCAGTGAAGCCGTCTTTTCATCTCCAAACAACACTAGGCAATTCGCAGACGTTCCGAAGCTTAATGTTGAAGTTATGCGTGGGCCAATTGTCGACAGCATTGGCAAATATGTTAAATCCATGATCAAGGTTGATCGCGGGCAGAAGCCTGTGAGTGTAGCCGAAGTTCTGAGAGAAGCAGATGCCGAGATCGTTCTGAACTATCTGCCGGTTGGAAGCGAGAGGGCTTCGAAATGGTATGCAAAGCAAGCTTTCAAAGCGAAATGTGCACTCGTCAACTGCATCCCTGTCTTCATAGCATCAGATCCCGAGTGGCAGGAGAAATTTCGAAGAGCACGGCTGCCGGTAGCCGGCGACGACGTGATGAGTCAGATCGGCGCTACCGTGCTCCACAAGTCGTTAGTGAAACTTCTTGTTGACAGAGGGGTTGTTGTAGATAAGAGTTATCAGCTCAACATTGGAGGAGATACAGACTTCCTGAATATGCTAGAAGAAGAGAGATTGAGGTCGAAACGAATAAGCAAGACGAGCGCTGTTCAAGCTATGGTGCCTTATCAAGTCCCGTTGCGAATCGGACCAAGCGACTTCGTGGATTTCCTTCTCAACAAGAAGATCTGCTACATCTGGGTGAAAGGGAGATACTTTGGAGACACGCCGGTTAGTATCGATGCAAAACTCGACATTTGGGACGCTCCGAATAGCGCGGGTGTAGTCATCGATGCGATTAGAGCGACGAAGATTGCGCTAGACAGAAATATAGCAGGTCCACTTATCAGCATCTCTTCATACGCTTTCAAACACCCCCCTGTGCAAGCTCCCTACGAGGTCGCGAAGCAATGGGTCGAGGAGTTTATTGAAGGAAAGAGAGCGAACTAGTCTCTAAGGAGCTTCTGTACGCCAAAGTTCTCGCTTCAATAGATCCCTAACAGCCGCTCTTATCGCGGCGCTTCGGCTCTGGTACATCCCAGCTTTGACAAGCTCATCTAGACCGTCCAAAAGCGCCTCAGGCAATTTGACTGTAACCAGCTTCATTGGTCGTCACCGTATTACAATTTAATTACTCATCATTCCGAAGAAGACAATAAGATTTTCCCCAAACGTTTTTATTGAGCCATCTTTTTGATAGTGAACATCGGTGAGCTGGATGGGCGGAGCAAAAAAGAAGAGTATGGCTCAGATGGAGAAAGCGCAGATTCTTCAAGAGAAGAAGGACGAGCCGACGAAGAAGACCAAGGGAAAACCTGTTGTAGAGAAGAAGTCAAGGGGAATGGATATGCCAGATGTGAATGATTCGAAATTCCTAACGGAGCTTACGAAGATCGGCGCCGTGACGCCCTACGCCGTCGCATCACATTTCAATCTTCGAATAAGCGTTGCCAAAGACCTCTTGGAGGAACTGGAAAGAAGGAAGTTGATAAGGCCGATCGGAGGCAACTCTAGAGTAAGGATTTATCAAATTGCCGCTGCCTAGACTCTTTCTACTCTCACTCTCGATCCTTGCTTCGCTTGTTTGAAGAGTTCAAGATTCTTCGTCACTTTTCCGAGCATGTTTACGGGGCTGTAAGGCTGAGATTTTCCATAGAAAATACAGATGGCAGCGCCCATCGGCCAGTAGGCGATGGCGCCAGTTTCCACGGTGGATCTAGGTTTCTCGCTTCCCACTTTTACCGGAGTCTCAAAGTAGACCTCCTCCTTCCAAACTGATAGTCGGCCGTCTATCGGCATACTCTTCACCAGGGCTTCAATCGTTCTCGGAGCCAAGTACCTCACCAGCTCACCTTCCGCTTCTCCTATATTCTCCAGTAAGAATCTGACACGAATTCTAGAGAACTCGCCGGACATTATCGATCGACTCGGTGCGTTTCCTTGCATTTTGAATAAAATGAAGTATTCCTTTCCCTTTGATAAGCCTTAAAATCGAAACAACCGGTAGAGTCTTCCTGAACTGGACAGGCTGCTGAGAGAGTGATAGTAGAGTCTCTGCTGGTGCTCTCGTTGATATTCGCGATCCTCGGCGCAGAATCGAGTAGCTTTGCATATTCAAGGTTTGGAACCGGCTTCTCTGTTCTCTTCTCGTCTTTTGCAACTTTCTTGCTCGGATCGATTTCTTTGGCGCTATTTCAACTCGTTGTACTTGGAATAGTTATGTTGACGTTAGTGGCGGTGTTTGAGAACAAGTTCAATGTCACTCGGGACTTGGATTCTTTGAAGAGGCCTATATCAACGATAATCTTGGTGTCGGCCGCGGCAAGCATATTTTTAGTTGGCTGCACCATTTCTTCAAGCTTTGCCATCGGCGCTGCCAGCGCATTGCTTTCAGCCGCATCGTGTGCTCTGATTTTGAAGCAAAATATCTTGAAGACTGTCATTGGTCTAATTTTTCTCCAGTGTGCCGGTTCTATCGTGATGATGCTTCTAGGTATGTCAGCATTGCCAACCGTTACGGTATTCAATGTTGCAGTTTTGGGGCTTGAGTTCTTTCTACTTAACTATGCTTTTGGCATCCAACAGATTCACGGCACACTTAACTATAGAAGATTGAGGTTGACATCTCGAAGCGATCGACGTCGCAGCTAAGATTGAGAACCTTTTCTTGTAGCTCAACCTACAGGATTTCCTATGGATCTTAGCAAAAATAATAAGATTCGACGGGCTATACTCGCGCGGAAGGGAGGCTCAATGAAGTCAGATGGAAAGGTCAAAGTTATTATTATGGGTGCGGCTGGCAGAGATTTCCACAACTTCAATGTCTACTTTCGGGACAATCCCTCCTACGAGGTTGTTGCGTTCACAGCATCTCAAATTCCTGGCATAGAGAAACGAGTATATCCGCCAGAGCTCTCAGGAAGTCTGTATCCCCGTGGAATCTCCATCTATCCAGAGGAGGAGCTTGCGCAGCTCATTAGAAAGTACGATGTTGACGAGGCTATCTTAGCTTACAGCGACCTGTCTTATCAGGAAGTGATGCATAAGGCGTCAATAGTGACAGCTTACGGAGCGGATTTCAAGCTGATGGGTCCTAAGACGACGATGCTTCAAGCCAAACGTCCAGTGGTCTCGATATGCGCGGTTAGGACTGGAGCTGGAAAGAGCACAGTTGCACGGAAGGTCTGTAGGATATTGAAGGAGAGAGGCAAGAGAATAGTAGTCGTTCGCCACCCGATGCCCTATGGAGAACTGGCGAAGCAGATCTCTCAGAGGTTCGAGTCTTATGAAGACCTTGGCAAGCAAGAGTGTACTATAGAAGAAAGAGAGGAATACGAGCCTCACATCGACTCGGGAAATGTGGTCTACGCTGGTGTCGACTACGAGAAGATCCTGAGAGAGGCGGAGAGAGAAGCCGATGTGATCGTCTGGGACGGAGGAAACAATGATATTCCCTTCTATAGGCCAGATCTCCACATAGTGGTGGCGGACCCTCACAGAGCTGGACATGAGGTTGCCTACTACCCAGGGGAAACAAATCTTAGAATGGCCGATGCAGTCCTTATCAACAAGGTTGATACGGCAACTCAGGATAACGTTGAAAAGGTGACTAGGAATATTCAAGCAGTAAATCCTAGGGCGTTGATAATTAGAGCATCGTCATCTATCGTTGTCGACGAACCGTCCCAAGTAAGAGGGAAGAAGGTTCTCGTGGTCGAAGACGGACCGACAGTGACCCACGGTGGAATGGAATTCAGTGTAGGAGCAATAGCCGCGAAAAGGTTTGGAGCGAAGGAAATAGTCGATCCTCGAGCTTACGCGGTCGGTTCTATCAAGAGCACTTTCAGAAAGTATCCTCACTTAGGGTCAGTGCTACCCGCGATGGGCTATGGAAAGAGACAGATAAAAGAGCTTGAGGAAACGATAAACGCAACTCGCTGCGATGCAGTGGTTATCGGGACACCTATCAACCTAAGAAGAATTGTGCAGATTCGGAAGCCTGCCGTAAGGGTCGGATATGAGATTCAGGAGATAGGGAAGCCGGATTTGGAAGAAGTCTTGAAACCATTCCTTTAGAGTTGCAGTTTAGCTACACAATGACTTTCTTCACATTCTCAACTATGTAATCCAGATCTTCTGGAGATAACTTGGGGTGCACCGGCAAAGAGAAGACCTGTCTTGCAGCCTTCTCGGTCTCTGGGAGCATTCCCCGCTTGTAGCCGAAACTATTACGGTATAGCGGAAGCAGATGTACAGGCGTCTCATAGTAGATCGAAGCCTCGATGTTCTTTGCACGCAACTTCTCCACAACTTTGTTTCGTTTACCTGCATTCGCGCCTCTCAGTCTCACGGTGTAAAGATACCATGAATGTTTTCCTCCTTCAGGCTCTCTAGGGAGGGCGAGCTTTCCTAGCATGCTCAGTTTCTCGGTTAGCGACTCAGCATTCTTTCTCCTTTTCTCAAGGAATGAGGGCAGCTTCTTCAATTGAGCCAAACCGATTGAGGCAGCTATCTCAGGCATACGGTAGTTGTGTCCGAGTCTAGTTATCCAGTAAGGTCTTTCTTCGCCGTGAGTCCTAATCATTCGCAATATCTTGGCGTAGTCATCATCATTAGTGGTGATAATTCCTCCTTCACCTGTCGTAAGGTTCTTTCCGGCGTAGAAGCTGAAGCACGTCATGTTTCCAATGCTTCCTACGTTTCTTCCCTTATACGCAGCGCCATGCGCCTGTGCAGCATCATCAATAACAATCAGGTCCCTTTGGTGAGCGAGGTCCATTATAGAATCCATATCCGCAGGCATTCCATATAGGTGAACAGGCAGAACGGCTTTCGTTCTTCTTGTTATTACACTCTCTATACTTTCTGGCCTCATGCAATAGCTCTCTTTGTCGATGTCGGCGAACACAGGCCTAGCTCCCGCCAGTAGAACTGCTGAGGCTGTGGCTGCAAAAGTGAATGAAGGTACTAAGACATCATCCCCGGTTCTAACGTCCGCAGCCAACAAGGCTGCATGCAAAGCTGCTGTTCCGCTGGAGAGAGCTATTGCATGCTTCGTCCCGACGAACTTCGCAAAGCTTCTCTCGAATTCAAGAACTTTTGGACCCATCCCACTCTTTTCTGTCAGAATCCCGGTTCTTATAACTTCAACAGCTGCGTCGATCTCTTCTTTGCCGAGAAATGGTTGATTGATCCTGATCAAATCTCGCAAATCTTCCTCATCGCCGTGGATTCAATAACAATAGCTTGTTACTAGTCCCTCGTAACTTTAAAAAACCTTTGTGGAAATCACTCGACAAAAGCGCAGCTTAGACATTCTGCTTTACGCAGGGGAACACTCGGTTGCGAATCTTCGGTTGAGTCTGGAGCGTGCAAGTTTACGTGGGAAAAACGGTGATTCGGCGAGGCTTGAACGTCGTCTGTATTCTAGCGGCAGTCATATCGTAAGATTTATATTGGCTTCGCTAATTTTCTTCGTTACTCGCTTATTTGGGAGTTAGACAAGATTGGCCGCAGCTGAGCCGGCAAACCAGCTTGCACTGATTCTGAAGGAAGGAACGGCACGGGCAACAGAGGCTCAACATGCTAAAACTGACGCTGCAAGAATCATGGTCGAAGCTGTCAATAGCTCGCTGGGCCGTGAATAATATGCGAAAACGTAATCTGTACGAACCGCTTGTCGTAAGAGTGCAGGCGTTGAAGTCTGCGAGCGAGGCTACGGGTATGGTTCTTAAGATAGACGATTTGATGGCGGCCTTGAAGAGCGAGGAAGAGAGGAAGCTGTCAAAGGGGCTAGAAGAAGGTGCCGAAGAAGAAACCGGAGAGCCCTAAAGAATTGACTTCAGATATAATCGGGCCAAAGAAGCTTACGCGCTTCGAAAAGGCCCGAGTAGTAGGAGCGAGAGCTCTTCAGATCGCAATGGGAGCACCTATACTGATCGATATTCCGAGGGGGTCGGAATCGCCTATCGATATCGCTCTTCTCGAGCTTGAGCAGGGCGTACTTCCAATAAGTATTAGAAGAACTCTGCCTGATGGGACGAGCAGGAATATCCCCCTTAGACTTCTTCTCGAAGAGGACAGAGGGCGCTAGCTTATCTCAGACACCGTTAGAGTAGTTGATTGAATCTTCGTGATGATGAATCTAGTCGCCGTGTGAGGAAGTTGAGCACCAGAAGAGAAGAAGCAAGAAGTTGGACATATGCGCTTGTTATTATGTCAATTGTATCGGTAGTGATGGTCGCTCTTAGATTCTTGAGCATACCCGCGTTTGCGTTGGAATTCGAACTTTGTATGTTCTACTTGCCAACAATAGTCGTCGGAGCTGTTTGTCTTCACTTCAGAGGATCGGCGTAGCCTTCCCGTCAACTCAGCCTCTCTGATGAGTCAAAGCATTCTTCAACCAACGTTGCCACTGCCTTCTGGCAATCTGAAGGTCATTACGTACGCATCTGCTCCATCAAAATAATAATGAGAAACTTTTCGGGCGATACCAAAGCCGAGCTTCTTATACAAGTTTATAGCTGGCTCGTTCGTCATCCGTACCTCAAGGAAACACTCTTCTGCATTGTGCTTCGATAACGCCCTAAGCGCTTCAGTCACGAGAGCTTTGCCTATACCTGCTCTCCTATATTCCGGGAGCACTGCCACCGAGACTATGTGCCCTTTCTTAACCAAGCTGAACCTTCTTGTCTCTGAAAGCCCATGCTCAAGTCTACACATAATGTACCCTACAACTTTTCCATCAACCTCAGCTACCACGAAAGCGTCAGGGCAATTTCTGTGGATGTCAAGAAAGAACATGGAGTTATAGTTTTCAGGGAGGCAAGTTCTGTTTATCTCAATTACTTGAGAGAGGTCATCGGGGATAAATTGCCTGAACGCGAAAACTCGGTCGCCCAATTCATATCATTCCAGCTTGATCTTTGAATCTCCAAGGTATAAGATTTGTCGGAGAACTCTAAAGGCTGCAATAATCTTAAATGGTCAAGTGTTAATCGTTAATCCTCGTAGAGGTTCGGAGAAAGTCCTATTGCCAAATTGCCCGCCTTTGAACTTTGCATCCAGCTCGTATATTCCAACGTTTTCTGATCTGAGATCGCTAGTCTCATCTAATTTCACCGTCCAAGATGCCTATGTCGACATGCACGGAGCCCCTGTATTCGTCGTCTCCGTTGAGCCGCTCAAGAAGAAGTTCAAGCAATTATTGTCTGAGATTTCCAAGTTTAACCTCGTCGCTGCTGTTCGACAGAACAACAGTCAATTGGTGATAAGGATAATCCCCAAACCATTCGTGAAGCCAGCGAGGAGCAAGATAAACATTGGGCTTTTCATCCTAACGGTTGCGACAATAACTGTTACTGGATATGAGATCTGGAGTTATAATAGACTTTGGAAGGAGATACTTTCGCCGAACGCCAACGCAATCGTTCAAGCCGCCATATTCGCAGCTTGCATGCTTGGAATAATCGGTCTTCATGAATTCGGCCATAAGATTGCATGCCGTATTCACGGCTTGGATGCTACGTCGCCCTACTTTATTCCGGGTCCGCCACCATCTCTAGGAGGCCTCGGCACTTTCGGCGCCGTCATATCACTCAGAGGGGTTCCGGTTGACAAGGACCAACTCTTCGACATCGGCATCGCGGGGCCACTTTTAGGCTTCCTCGCTACGATATTCGTCTTCGCCCTAAGTATCGTCATGGGGGCGACAGTTTCTGAGGCCCAGGCAGAGATATTCCGGGGGATGGGTCTAATCAGTTTGGTGTCTTGGCCTTCTTCACCGCTGTTGCTTATTCTCTTATCTGAGCTTATCGGCACCCTAGGAATAGTCTCGGTTCCACCTGGAAGTATGCTGATATTATCTCAAGTGGAATTCGCGGCAGAGATAGGTGCTCTAATAACATTTCTCAATATTCTTCCTATTTGGCAGCTCGACGGAGGGCACATTTCAAGAGCTGTCTTCGGCGCGAGCGGTCATCGAATAGCAACGATCGTCGGTATCGTAGTCCTCTTTGTGAGCGGGTACGGATTCTTTGCTGTATTCCTTCTGCTCTGGATGCTCGCAAATAGGCAGGTTCTAAGAGGGGTTGAACCTCTAGACGATATCTCGCCCTTAACGCTTTCAAGAAAGCTGCTGTTTCTCCTAGTTCTGGTAATTCTAATTCTTTGTTTTGCAACCCCATTCACAACACGTCTGTGAGAAGTTTCTGTTGGTTCGACTGATCTTACGTCTCCAAGCGCAAATTCTCTGCAGACGGTTTCCAACAGCATGCGAGTGTTCGGAGGTTTAAATGGTGATGCGAGATTTTCTCGTAGGTCTATTGGAATCAACTCTTGGCCGAGCACGGGTTCCCGTAACTGATCTATGCGAATCAATCCATCAGAGCGCCGATCTAATCCAAAGAAATATAGAGGCTTGCGAGAAGCTCGGTTTACTAAGACGTATCGGTGACTGGATTGAGGTTGATTCAGAACAGCGACTGATGCTGGCGACAGAAGCTTTGAAGGCCAACGCTGATGTCGGAAGGGTCTGTAGGAAGCTTGACTGGAGGGAGTTTGAGGAACTGGCATCGAAAGCTCTTGAAGCGAACGGCTTCAGCGTGAAGAAACATCTCTTGTTCAAGCACAATGGACATAGGTATGAAATCGATGTTGTAGGGTCTAAAGAGCCACTACTGATGTGTGCCGATTGCAAGCGCTGGAGCTGTGGTTTAGGGCGTAAAAGGGTTCAGACCGCCGCGAGAAAACAGTTCGAACGTATGCGCTCCCTAGCAGAAGAAACGCCTAGGCTAGCAAGCCGATTGGGGATTATGGCATGGAAGAGAGTGGTCATTCTGCCGACAGTTATTACCTTATCAGATACCACTCGTGGCCTGCATGAAGGAATCCCTATAGTTCCTATATTGAGACTCAGAAGCTTCTTGAAGGAGCTCAATCCGCTAGATCCCGAACTAGCATCGATAATCGTCGATCTCAGGTAACTGCACAACGAACTGTGATCTCGATCATCGGGAACTCTTTCTCCCAGAAGCCAAAGCTAATTAGGAGTTCACTTCACTTAGCCTATTGCGAATTGCTTGACAGGTGAGTTTCATGTCCCAGCTCGTGAAAAAGTCTTCTGTCAGGGTCTTCTTCGAGCCGGAAAGTGTGGCAATAGTCGGAGCGTCAGGCACTCCAGGAAAATTCGGTTACTTCTTACTCAAGAACCTGGTGGACATAGGGTTCAAAGGCAGAATCTACCCTGTCAATCCGAACCTTGAGACGGTTTTGGGCTTTAAGGCGTATCCTAGGGTTGACGCAATTCCATATGAGGTCGACTTGTCTGTAGTAGTTATCCCGGCTATCTACGTTCCCGAAGTTGTGAAGGACTGCGCCAAAAAGGGTGTCAAGGGCGTCGTGATCTGTTCATCTGGTTTTCGAGAGCTTGGAATTGACGGCGCTCAGAGAGAGAGGGAGATAGTTGGAATAGCGAGAGAATCTGGAATGCGCATCGTTGGACCTAACACGACAGGAATTCTCAATACGGAGAACAACTTCACAACAACGTTCATTCCCATTCCTAAGCCGAAGAGGGGTCCTGTAGCATTCATCGCGCAAACAGGTCTTTTCGCAGCGGCGACACTTTACTGGATCGTTTCGACGCAGAATTTCGGGCTGAGTAAAGTAGCTGGCTTGGGCAACAAATCCGACGTCGATGACTCGGATATCCTCGACTATTTAGCCGAAGATGATGAAACGAAGGTTGTAGCCATCTATATGGAGGGATTGGATAAGGGTCGACGTTTTCTCGAGACTGCTGAACGTGTTTCCAAAATAAAGCCAATAGTAGTGCTTAAAGCTGGAAAGAGCGAAGCGGGCGCCGAAGCAGCAAGCTCCCACACGGGATCCCTATCGGTGAACGATCGTGTTTTCGAAGCCGTCTGCAAGAGAGCTGGAATAATTAGGGTTGAAAACCTAGAGGAGCTCATCGATATCGCCAAGGCGTTCGCGTATGCGTCTATTCCTCGAGGAAATAGAATCGCCATAATATCTTTTACTGGAGCTGGAGGGGTTATGAGCGCCGATTCCTGTAGCAGGTACGGGCTGAGCGTTATCGAACTCTCAAGAAGCACTATGACCCGACTTCAATCGAATCTTCCAAGCTGGGCTAGGGCGGGGAATCCGATAGACGCTGAACCTCTATTCGAAAGAGTTGGAGCTGAATCTTCAATAAGAATTGCCCTAGAGGCCGCGCTCGAGGACGATCGAGTTGACTGCGTCTCGTTGGTCCTGGTCTCGATGCCTGTATTCGACTTCGACATAAGTAGACTGATCTCTGAATTCAAATCAAAGTATTCTGAGAAACCGATCGCTGTTCACATTATCGGACGGAAAGATTCGGTAGATTTTCATACGCGTGAACTGGAAGAGCGAGGCATTCCAGTTTACTCGTCGATCGAAAAAAGTATAGCGGCACTCTCAGCGTTGTATAGATATAGACAAATACAGAGACGAAAGCCAATGTTGGACCCGGGCTAAGTCGGCTTGGCCAACTGCACTCTTTTAAAGCGTTGTAAACGGGAGAGTGATCTATGCATCTATGCAGATCGTTTCAACTCTTCATCTTTTAGCACTCTTCTAAGGATCTTCCCAACAGCTGTCTTCGGCATCTCTTTTCTAAACTCTACATATTGCGGAGCCTTGTAACTCGCTATTCTATCCTTGCAGAACTTTATCACTTCTTCTTGAGTTACCTTGCCTTCATACTCGTGCTTCAGAGATAGAAACGCTTTCACAGTTTCTCCTCGATATGGATCTGGAATTCCTATAACCCCAGCCTCTTTCACTGCTGGATGTTCGTAGAGTACTTCCTCCACTTCTCTAGGCCATACCTTGAGCCCTGAAACATTTATCATATCCTTCTTTCGATCGACGATGTAGAAATAGCCGTCTTTATCCATTTTCGATATGTCGCCTGTATAGAACCAGCCGTTTCTCAAGGCTCGTTCAGTCTCTTCTCGTCTATTCCAGTATCCCGCCATTACCTGGGGTCCTCTGATTACCAATTCGCCGATCTGTTCAGGCGGTAGGTCGATCGCGCCTGTGTCTATATCTACGATCTTAGCTTCAGTATCCTCAATGGGTATACCGATCGATCCGGGTCTGTTCTTCTCTTTCTTATCCAATGGGTTGACATGCGTCACAGGACTCGTCTCTGTGAGTCCGTACCCCTCAACTAGTCTGCCTCCTGTTACCTCTTCAAATCTCTTCTGCACCTCTACTGGAAGAGCCGCAGCACCTGAGATGCAAATTCGGATTGAGCGTAGATCATACTTCTCCAACCCGGGGTGGTTTAAGAGGGCAATGTACATTGTCGGAACGCCACAGAATACAGTTGGGCGGTACTTCTCTATCGCCTCTAGGACTGTCTTGGCTTCAAATCTAGGAACAAGCACCATCGTTGTAGACATGTATATTGGACCGTTCATCGCTACGCTCATGCCGTATATATGGAAGAATGGTAGAACGGACAAATGAATGTCCTTTCCTTCTATGACCGGCGCCCAATAGGCTGTTTGAACCGCGTTTACGACCATGTTGAAGTGTGTTATCATCGCCCCCTTCGGGACTCCTGTTGTTCCGCCTGTATACTGTAGGAGAGCGACGTCTCTCTTCGTGTCGATATTTACTTGGCTTGGGCTAGCGGGATACCTCGATAGGAGTTCTTTCATGTTAAGGGTTCCAGGGCATGGAGTCTTCTTTAATTTGCCTGTGAGGCGCGCAAGGACTCCGAGAACCGGCGGAAAATAGTCCAAGAGACTCGTGCTAATCACATTTCTTAATTTTGTTCTCTCCTTGACTGAACTAACAATAGCGTGGAGGAGATCCAATGTTAACATAGTTTCAGCAGCTGAATCGTTCAATTGGTACTCAAGCTCTCTCTCTTTGTAGAGCGGGCTGCACGCTACAACGATCGCTCCAGCTTTCAAAGCACCGTAGTAACCAATTACAAATTGAGGGCAATTTGGCAGAAAGATTGCCACTCTGTCTCCTTTTCTTACTCCCAGATCTTGAAGAGCGGTCGCAAACCTATCAGTTAGCGTGTCCAACTCTTTGTAGCTGATCCTGGCTCCATAAAAGACGGTGGCCGAGTTTTCGGGGAATTTCCGCGCTGCGTTTCTCAACATCTGAGGCAAGGAGATCTCAGGGTATCCTATTGTTTGCGGTATCCCTTCTGGCCAGAATTTCAACCAAGGTTTTTCCAATCGAGAACACCAGTCTTCGTATTTACGGAACAATATGTATTTAATGCTATAGCCTATCGAGGCTTGGCTCGGCGTTTGCCCAATGCTTAATGATATAAGATTGTGCCCTTGCATATTTTGGGAGTGGATTTGAAAGAGAGGTAGTATGCAGATGGAATTGTTGGACGCCATAAAGACGAGAAGAAGTATTAGAGAATTCACTGGCGATAGAATACCTGATGAACATATCGAAATCATACTAGATGCCGGTAGATACGCTCCTTCGCCTGAGAATATGCAGATGTGGCGTTACCTGGTGATAAGGGAGGATCAAGGTATGAAGGACTTGATCGCGGAACTCTCGATGGAGACCGCGAGACAGGTTTTTGGCTCCCAACCTTACGAGTTGACTCAAGGGAGGCTCTGGTATCTTCCAGATAAAGCACGGCCAACCGAGTTTGAGGATATTCGTGACGGCAGCCTCTTCATCTATCCGAAATTTGCTGATACAATAATCGTTGGATGCGCCTCCGAATCTTTCCATGATGCACATCTCTTCTATCCAAACTACCTATTCGGGTCAGTGGTTGTTGCGATGGGTATGCTTCAAATGTGGCTTGTGGCGCACTCGATGGGATACGGCGTCGGATGGATGGCTCTTGCAATCTCTGATCCCAGACACAAAGAAATGATATGCGAGAGGCTTGGGATCCCTAGAAGTTGGGAACCGGTCGGGATACTATGCATCGGAGTCCCTAAAGAGAAGCGAATGCTAGGCCCTTCTAGATTCCCTCTAGAGGGAGTAGCTTACAGCGAAAGGTGGGGGAACCCATATAGGAGGATCGCGTTCAGAGCAGAGGGGGCGAAATAGAATGAATTTGGATCTAAGCGCTCAGGTTATGGAGAAGTTGACCGAGATAGCGAAAGAATGCAATCTCTCTGTGGAGAAGGCATGCGAGATCATCCTTTCCGAATTCGCCAGAGTTCAAGGAGGAAGAATCTACGTTGGAGCGTGGAAGGAAGGCGGCGGACTCATGTTCGCTGTGCAATGGCCATTTCTTACGGGCTTCATCAAGTTGAAGGATGAAGAGCTAGCGAAAGTGGAGGTGAAGTGAAATGCCTGCGTACAGAAAGGCGCCGAAAGGGGAATGGCTGGGCTATCCCGTTCTCAAACTTGAAGATATAGAGCATGAATCCTTCGCCTTTACCAGGTTTGTTGCGCAATCACTTGTAGAAAATAGGAAAGGCAGAGTGTACCTGTTAATGGACAGCGATTTGTACAAGCGTTTTCTAATGGCTGTGCGAAAGAGTTACGGAAGCATCTCATCCGCTAATGTTGAGAAGGCGGCTCTAGAAGCAGTAAAAGGGTGGATTGAAGGGGTGGAGTCAAAGTGAGCGGATCGTCATCCAAACGTTTGTTTGAAGCTATAGCGATGAAGGCTAACAAGAGCAACGAAGGAGTGCGTATCATGAGAGAGTGGATCGGACCTTACGATGGCAAAGTGATCCAATTCGTTACCGATACTGAGAAATTCTATCTGGTCTTCGCTGCAGGAAAGATGAAAGTTCGTGATGGAGAGTACTCGAGCCCGGATCTGACATTTAAAGGGTCTTCCAAACTTGTATCCGATGTCTTCACAGGAAGGAGAAGAATCGGAGACGCTATGAAAAGCTGGGAGCTCGTCTTGATAGGCGCTGGTCACGAGGGATTCACGTTGGGAAAACTGATAGCTACGGTAATGACGGAGGCGTAGTGAAAAGTGAAGATCGAAAGAATAGCGGTCATCGGATGCGGTGCGATGGGCTCAGGTATAGCCTATGTCTCTGCGTTAACGGGCTACACTGTGCGTGTCGTCGAGCAGAACGAGGACCTGCTTCAAAAGGGATTGAAGAAAGTTAGAGAGCATGTTATTACTGGCGTTAACAAGGGCAAGTTGACGCCTAAGCAAGCGGAAGAGACTATGAAGAAGATTAAAGGGACGACGAGACTGGGTGAAGCGGTCGAGCATGTTGATTTGGCTATGGAAGCGGTCTTTGAGGATATGGATGTCAAGAAGAAGCTCTTCGCTGAACTTGATAAGACTTGTCCAGCTCAAACGGTTCTTGCATCGAACACTTCCTCATTAAGCATTTCAGAAATGGCGAGTGCGACCAAGCGGCCGGATAAGGTTATCGGTATTCACTTCTTCAACCCAGTTCCAGCTATGAAGCTCGTCGAGATAGTGATGGGAACTAACACTTCTGAGGAGACTCGGGGATTCGCTGAAGCTTTCGCAAAAAGCCTTGGAAAAGAAACTGTAACAGTAAAGGATTCTCCGGGGTTCATAGTCAACCGTGTTCTCGGACCAATCCTCAACGAGGTAACATACCTTCTGTACGAGGGGAAGGCTACGGCTGAAGATATCGATAAAGCGATGATGCTTGGGTTGAATCATCCGATGGGTCCGTTGCGGTTAGCTGACTACGTCGGCTTGGACATAGCATTAGCAACTGTCGAGACACTTCACAAGGCTTTCGGCGACAAGTATAAACCCTGCCCCCTGCTCGTCGAAATGGTGAAGTCTGGAAACCTAGGAATGAAGACGGGAAAAGGCTTCTATGAATACCGATGACCGCAACGATTAGGGGCTTAAGAGCTTTCACACTTCAAACTTGAAGCAAAGTCTTTTACGTATATTTTGGCTTCATAGAAGCTTGGTGAATATCTTGGAATTGAAGAACCTGAAGTTTTCTAAGGAAGGAAGTTTTCTCTCTCCAGAAGAGAACATTGGAGTGATCAAACTGAATAGACCTCAGACATTGAATGCTTTCAATAGAGAAACACTGAATGAGCTTGACAGCCTCCTAGAAGAGATTAGAAGAGATGATGAAATCAAAGTCGTGGTAATAACAGGAGAAGGGGAGAAATCGTTCTCCACCGGACTTGATTTGAAAGAGACATCAACCTTGGACGAAGCAGCTGCCAAATCTCTTATCGAAATGGGTCAAAGCATTTTTAGGAAGATAGAGAACTTTGAGAAGCCTGTCATCGCGGCGATCAACGGTTATGCTCTTGGAGGCGGCCTCGAGCTCGCTCTCGCTTGCGATATGAGGATCGCTTCAGAGAACGCTAAGATAGGTAGCACAGAAGTTAAGTTAGGGCTATTCCCAGGCTGGGGTGGCACTCAGCGGCTGCCTAAAATTCTAGGGAAAGGGAGAGCCTCGGAGCTCATTCTAACCGGTGGAATGATCGATGCGAAAGAGGCGGAGAGGATAGGGCTTGTGAATAAAGTGGTTCCTCAAGATGAACTTAGCACTACAGTGAGTTGGACCGCTGGGACGATCGCTTCCAACGCGCCGGTAGCCGTCAGAGAGGCGAAGCGGCTGGTCAAGGAATCGTTTGAAGTGGACATAACAGAAGGGAATAGGTTAGAGGCGGAAGCGATTGTGAAGTGCTTGAGAACCGAGGATCTAAAAGAGGGCATGAAGGCACTCTTCGAGAAGAGGAGCCCTCAATTCAAGGGAAGATAAGATGCCTCTACCTCGACAAGCATTTCGAAGACTATTTGAAATGTGAGTCGCAGCATGACCAAAGTAGGCATAGTCGGAGTTGGGCACGCAAGGTTTGGTAAGCGAAGTGATGCAACAATTAGAGAACTCGCTCACGAAGCTGTCGTGCCTGCTCTAGAGGATGCTGGAATAACCGCGAGAGATCTTGATGCATCCGTTATCGCCATCGCTGGGGAAGAATTCGCAGGCCAAGGAGCACCAGCAGCCGTTGTCCAAGACTACATCGGGTTAAGCGGAAAGCCAACATTCAGGGTTGAAGCTGCCTGCGCGACGGGTAGCGCTGGAATAAGAACAGGCTGGTCTCTCATAAGATCAGGGCTGGCCGATGTGGTTCTTGTGTTGGGAGTAGAGACGATGACGCATCTGAGTTCAGCTCGAGCTACTGAGCTGATGGCTCGTGCTGGAGATACGAAATGGGAGTATCCATTCGGTATAACATTTCCCGGATTCTATGCATTGATGGCTACAGCGCACATGAGCCAGTTCGGAACAACACGAGAACAACTTTCCATGGTATCAGTCAAGAATCACAAGTACGGAGCGATGAACCCTTACGCACATTTGCAGAAAGTAATCACTCTCGAGGAGGCTATGAAGTCTGTGGTAATCTCATATCCGCTAAACCTCTACGATTGTTGCTTGATCTCAGATGGTGCTGCTGCTGTGGTGCTGGCTAACGAGGAGAGATCGAAGCAGATGAACGATACGCCGATCTGGATAGAGGGCTTGGGCGCAGCTTCAGATGCTATGCTCATCAGCGAGAGACCTACTCTAACCGGACTGACTGGAAGCCGTTTGGCTGCTGAAGAAGCATACAGGATGGCGGGCATAACAGCGAAAGACGTAGATGTTGCAGAGGTTCACGACTGTTTTACCATAGCCGAAATCATGGCGTATGAAGATCTGGGCTTCTGCGAGAAAGGGGAGGGCGGCAGGTTCATCGAAGAAGGTGAAAGCTACATAGGAGGCAGAACTCCGGTCAACGTTGATGGAGGGTTGAAATCGAAAGGTCATCCTCTCGGCGCTACCGGGGTCTCAATGGCTGTTGAGATTACGAAGCAGCTTAGAGGTGAAGCAGACAATAGGCAGGTGAGCGGAGCTGAGATAGGGTTAAGCCACAATGTAGGGGAGACGGGCCAGTTTGCGTTCGTCCATATATATGTGAGGTAGGAAATTGAAGTTCGGATACACTTCATGGTTGCCGCAAACCGAATTGGTAAACGGCTTTGTCGAGCAACTCAAGAACGGCAAGTTAATGGGGACTAAGTGTAAGACGTGCGGTGAGAAATACCTTCCACCTCGAGCTCATTGTAAATGCGGCGGAGTTGAAATGGAGTGGTTTGAGGCGCCGCGTCAAGGAAAACTTCTCTCCTACACAATGGTCACATTCGCGCCTGAAAGTATGTCTAAATACTCGCCATACATCGTTGCTGTCGCTGAACTGGAGGGTGGACTGAGATTGCTAGCTCAGCTAACGGGAGTAGGTCCTTCAAGTTTGAAGGTCGGCATACCTATTCAGGTAGTCTCCCATCAGGTATCTGAAGATCGGGTTGTGTATAAGTTCAAGCCAGTTTAAGACTTAGGGATCCCCTACTCTTCTACGAAGGGCGGGCTTCTGATTCTGAAGGTTCTGTGTCAACTCCTAGACTGGTTAATAATTTCTATGGTTCGAGAAACGCAAGGTTAAGTAGAATCTCCTGCGATCTATCTGGTTAGGCGCAATTGAGGGAACCGCTTCTAGTTTGCCGTTACGCATGCGTAGAGGGAGAAAATGTCTCTCATTGAGAGGCGAATACTTCGTGGAGTTCTATTAGCTACATTGATCTTGGCAGTCACAACAACGCCTATAGACATCGCATTCAGTCAGCGGATCGAATGGTCCGCGGCAATATCAAGAATCTACTATCCAAACGAGGTCATTCCAAATCAATCTTTCGACGTAGTCATAACAGTAGCATACTGGTTTATCCGACATCTACCTGCGTCCGCCTCGTTGCAACTCAGCTTATTTGACGTTGATGAAGACAGGCTCTTAGCATCTTCTGTAAGCGAGACCGTAAAAGGCTTAGGTTTAAAGAATTTTACACTAAGTTTGAATTCGCCATCGGAAGAAAAGACCTGGCACTTGCGAGCGCAAGCCAGTTATGGCTCCTGGATTCCGAATATGACGCAGCTAAGCATGCCGAAAGACTTCTACATAGTGATTGTTCATGTCATAAACCTTATCGTTATCGTTCTCGGGGTCCCATCAGATCTTCTTGTGGGACTCTACGTCAATGATCTGCCAAACGGTTCGTTGTCCACTGGGCAACCTAGAGATCTTAGATTGTATGCTGAAAAGATCACTGTCAGAGTCCCGCAGCATGTTAACTATACATCTGGGACGAGATATCGTTGCGAATACTATTCTCGAAATGTCTCAAGTTCAGGGACTATCACGTTCAAGTACATCATGCAGTACTACTTGTCAATCCGGTCAGCCTACGGCACAGCCCACGGATCTGGATGGTACGATGCTGGTTCAAAGGCGGAGATCTCGGTATCTCCGACGACTGTTTCCATGATCGGTCTTGAATATCAGTTCGGAGGGTGGTCAGGTGACGTTGCGGTCAACAGTCCTTCGGCAACTATAGAAGTGGATGGCCCTAAAGTAATCGTCGCAACTTGGAAATTGAAGTCTATCCCTTTCTTCTGGATCTTATTGGCAGTCGGCATAATATGCTTTCTAGCCATCGCGATCATGCTTGCTGTATTGATAGTTCACACCAAGAGGTGGACTCTCAAGGAATAGAGTGGATCCGCTTTCGAAAGTGATCATACTTACGCAAAGTTCCTCTATGAGTCAAAAGGAACTCGTATTGAGTACGATTGATTACCTTAACTGAGTGAAGACATGTGAGGTGCTGAAGAGTGTCGGTTGAATTGGAAAGATACTTGGAGGATCCCCTGTGGCCGGTGCTCGTTGAAGTTGTGCATGCGCTTACTATGTATAGATTCCACAAGAGATACGTTTCAAATGTACTACTCAACGAGAATCCCGATACTACGCCTAACGACCTTTGCACTAGGCTAAAGATACCTCTAGGAGAAGCTGTCGTTATTCTACATGAAATCAGGAGTGAGAGAAAGGAGTCGACGGAGCGGTCGACCAGCGGTAAGTAGTGTTGACCGAAGAAGGCTTATTATAGCAATTTACTATAATCCTTTGGTGTTTGTTTTGAGAATAATTTCTGCAGACTCTGGCGCTGCTATTCTTAGTGATAATTTCCAGCCGGAGACTATCGTCGCATCCTCCAGCGTGCTTGTGGAGCCGCCTTACAGGCTCGCTTCAGCATCACTTAGTAAGCCTATATTCTCACCAGCGGACAGTCAGAAGCTGGTCCTTCTTGAATTGAGGCTGTGTAGAGATCTCCTTTCAGAGCAGCCCGCGACTACGATTCATATTGACATGAGTCTAGGTGGAATCAGTTTGGCCGATCTCACCCTGAGTGAGCTTCAACAGATGTCGATATCATCCAGAGCTAAAGAAAATATCAGGAGCATCCTTCCGGACCTGAGGAGGGTAGCTTCAGAAATCGAACGGGGCTTCGGTGTAGAGGTTTTGGCAGTAGGTAAAGACAGTATGCCTGTTCGAATCGCTGAGTTAACAGCGGGAGCGAACGCTCTAATCTATGTTTCACGTAAAGTTCTAAGCGAAAGGAAGACCGTTCTCCTCGGATTACCTTCTCACTGTACCGTAAGCCTTTCCGAGCACGATGCATCCTTGAGATCTCTTCAAATCGCTGAACACGATGTATTCGGCTACGCTAAGGATGAGGAGTCTGTAATGGAATCTGTGATACTGAATGAGTTCAACAACCCGTTGTTGAGAGGCTTCAGAGTAGTTAGAGTAACCGCTAAGTGAGTACGCGGGCATGGATCAGGGATCATGGATCAAGGTGCGAGAAAGATATAGTGTTCGCCAGAACTTTGTGAGTTCGAGATTCATGCTGGAAACCGATGACATAGTGAGAAGGTGCTTGCATGGGGTCTTCAAAACTGCGGGAAGGTACAAAATAGATGTTTTGAGTGTTGTGCTATATGGTTCCAGAGGACGCGGTGATCAATCATTAGACAGCGACTACGACATCTTCGTGATGTTAAGCGATCGGACTACGATGTTTCAATACGTTCAGTTCTCCGCAGAAGTTCGCATGATAGTTCGTAAGCTCCCTAAAGTCAAATTGTTCTCGTGTAGAGAGAAAGATTTCAAGGGAATGCTAAAGAGTAACCCGTTCTTGGGAGCCTTCTGCTATGTTATCGCTGTGGATGGAAGGTCGATCTTCGATTCGAAAGGCCGCTTTGGAGAATTGAAGCAGCGGATGGAGCGATTGTCTAAAGTTGAGAAGAGGAAGTTTATGATTAGATGTCTTCAAATGAGCAAGCGGATGGGTTCCTTTCGTTGGATAAGGTTCTGGCGAAAGAAGATCTTAGAGTTAAAATGAACCTAGTTAAGTCACTCCGCCAATCGTGAAATTATATTGCCTAACTCCTTTGCGCTAATCTGTTAATGATTTCAATCACTGTTTGAGTTGCGTCAAGAGTCGCTGCTTTATCGGAGACCACTCGAGTTCTTCTCTCGTAGAGATCGGAGTTAAATATTCTCTCAATCGCTTTGAAAAGGGTCTCTCTATTCAACTCAGTCTGCATAATGACCTCTCCAACTCCCAGTCGAACCGCTCTGTTAGCGTTCCCGTACTGTTCAGTCTGATCGGGAATTGGGATTAAGACAAGAGGTTTGCCATATGCCAAGGCTTTTGTTATGGCTCCATGACCCGCCCTGGATACCAAAACGTCGCATGCCTTAAGAAGCTCAAACTGGGTGAGATCGTCTATCCAGTCATAGACGGTAACATCACCGTACTTTTTCGTGTAGGCTTCACCTGCGGGCTCACCTTTTGAGAGAACTATTTGGTAATCTGACTGTGAGTCACACAATATTTCAAGTAGCCTTCTCGCCAAGTATCTCCTTTCGACTCTCGGGCCGCTAACTGCTGCGTAGATCAAGCGGCGATTCGGATTGAACCCAAACTTCTTTCTAATCTCTTCTTCGCTAGGCAGCTGATCCGGCTTGACATCAATGATAGGACCGATCAGTCTCACTCTATTCTGGTATCTCTTCGGGATCGCTAGGTTTCCAACCGAGATCGTGTAGGGGAGCGGAAGATCGGGAATCAGAATCAGGTTGCTTAGTGCCCAGACGCCTCCGAGTAGCGTTCTGACGAAGATCCAGAAGATGTTTGCGATGAAGAAGAAGAATCTGTCGAATAGACTCATCTTGACGCCGCTCGGTCTTCTAGCTATTTCGACCTTAAATTGATTTAGCAGGAGGATCGTCGGGATACCGAGCAGCCTTGCTGCAACTATCGGTGATGCTCGAGAGTCAGAAATGATGATGTCTGGTCTAAAGCTCGCTATGTTTCTAATCTCCTTAGCAATTTGTTTGAGAAATCGACGCACGCCCAGTGAGAATCCGCTGGAAGATGCTGTTCTCTTAAAGTCTACAGCACCGTCGGGCCTCACTTTGAAACTTATCGGTATCGTTTCGACTGTTCGAAGCTTCTTCCTCTCGGCGTACTGAAGGCCGTCCAGGTATGTTGAGAAGATGACGGTTGCACCTTTCTCCATCAGTCTTCGCGCTATAGGTTCGCATCTCGCTATGTGGCCTAACCCTAGGCCCATTGGGGCTATGTAGACCTTCATACCCCTTTTTTCACCGAGAGAGATTTCAAGGCAACTTCTCCGTTAGGAGTCTTCTCTTCAAATATGATCGCTTGGAACTTCTGCACCTTTGTACCCTTGATGAGCCAGCTGTCTGGTGAGAGTCCTGCCTTCATGCAGCAATTGCTTAGAAATTCCTCCTCATTCCAATTCCATTCGGGCGCAACTTGAGGCAGAAGAAGTCCTTTGTACCAGCCCCTTTCTATTATTAAGCCGTCTCTTCCGATCTGGATCTTACTAGGGTACTCACCAGGATCGTCGACTTTGATGAGTTCTGGGGGCGTCAAGACGCTAACTTCGATGACAATCTCGTTGTTCAATTCTTGCATAGAGACCGGTGGGAATCTCGGATCGTTTGTAGCTGCCTGTATTGCTGAGTCGATTGTCGCCTCTACGAGGGGTTCGACTGGGGACGGATAACCTATGCATCCTCGAAGCTCATGGTTTGAGGTCTTTACGTTATTGAGGGTGACAAAGACTCCGCACTTCTCTCGAAGTTTGTTAGAAGTGTCTATGGGAGGATCGATCTTTCTTCGGGTTTGGAGAAAAGTCTTTATCGCATGCCTCCCCAGTTTGACTAGGAATTTTCCATCTTCGAGACTTAGTTCAAACTTCAATTTTTTCCACCGTCTTTTCGAATCTACTCTTGCTTACTCAGCAGCCTCTTTGCGCGTGTTAGTACTTCGTCAATTTTCTTCCAGTGGCTGCCTTGCCAGTAGACTTTGCCACAGTCTTGATTATTGCAAATCCAAAATTCGTTATAAGCTTTAAACGTAGCCGATGGGATCTTGCCCTTGACCTCTGTCTTCGCAACTCTCTTAATTGGTGAGCCGCAGGTTGGACACCTAGATATGTTTGTGTTGACTTCAAGCTGTAGGTTAAATCGCTTAGCAACTTTGGCCAGTTTCTCAGCCTGATCTTTACCGCTAACTAGGAAGGCGTCAACGCCCTTGGCCACAGCGTTCCTGTAGAGTGCTACGTCACACGTTAGTAGGATTCTGTGCTCGCTCGCAGCTCTCTTCAACAATTGGCCGTCAGGTATGTCATTCAGATATTCTACGTCGCATCCGATCAATCTCATCCATCTAGCGAGGCGACCGATCATTCCGTCAGCCAAGAACCTCATTTTAAGACGCCTTCAGTATGGATCCTGTTCCTTTCTCTGCGACGATTTCACCATCGTCCATTACCAATTTTCCG